>WNFR01001778.1_pt1 | contig 22500 bp, 19 predicted proteins | sample 5400221 | NCBI WGS metagenome assembly WNFR01 (sample SAMN13153357, study PRJNA577476) | soil metagenome | isolation source: 40 cm soil under Madrone tree | place: USA:California | collected 2016-06-14 | reverse complement strand
TCGCATTGTCGAGCTTTCTTTCGCCGGGAAGCGCCATCTACACTCTCGCGGCATCGCTTACCCAGCCGATTTTCGAGGGCGGCCGGCTGCACGGGCAACTTGACTACTCGAAGGCCCGTTACGAAGAGCTGCTGCAGAACTATCGAAAGGCGGTGATATCGGCTTTCAGCAATGTCGAGGACGCGCTCGCGGCAACGCACCGGACGGCCGAGCAGCAGGAGAGCCAGCAGGTCGCGGTGGCAAAGGCGCGACGGGCCTATGAAATCGCGCAGCTCCAGTACGGCGTCGGCAGCACCGATTTGCTCACGGTCTTGAACACCGAAAACGCGCTTTTCTCGGCAAACGACCTCTTGGCGCAGGTCCGTATCGCACATATGCAGGCTCTTGTCAGTCTCTTCAACGCGCTGGGCGGCGGCTGGCAGGTCAGCGGACCAAAGGGCACACCTGTGGCGGCGCTTCCCAACATCAGCACCCATTAGTAAAGAGCCGCGACTGGCGGGGGCAGTTTGAGGCCGAGAAGTCGAGGACAACTTCGATCGGGGCCGCGCAGTATTCGTCACCGCCAAGACCATGGCGCTGCGGGACGAGCGTCCGTTGATGCTCAGGTCAGCATCTCGAAGATCAGGGCGCCGTTGAGTGCCAGGATCAGCAGCGCCAAGCCCCAGCTGCCGATCTTCGCTCGCCCGCCGAGCGCGAATTCACCCATCAGCTGCCGCGAGCCAACGAAGCGCAGCAGCGGAATCATGGCGAATGGAAGCTGCAGACTGAGTACGACCTGGCTCAACACTAGCAGCCGCGTCGTATCGCTCTCGCCGGCAAGCGCGAAATAGAGCAGGACAGGGCCAAGAGCGGCAAGGCGCGTGATCAGCCGGCGAAGCAGGGGAGACAGCCGGATTTGCAGGAATCCCTCCATCACCAGTTGGCCGGCCAGGGTGCCCGTGATCGTCGAGCTCTGTCCGGCGGCCAGCAGGCCAATCGCAAAGATTGTTGCGGCTATGCTGCTGCCGAGCACCGGATCGAGCAGCTCGTAGGCCGCGCCGATGTCCTCGATCGCCGTCATGCCGCGGCTATGGAAGATCGCGCCGGCGGAGATCAGGATCGCGGCGTTGATGAAGAGAGCGAAGCCAAGCGCACCATTCGAGTCACGCACGTTCGCCTTGATCGCGCCTCGCTTTGCCTTGCGTTCGATCGCGCGACCGGTTGGAGCGAGCAAGCCACTATGCAGATAGAGGTTATGCGGCATTACGGTTGCGCCGATAATGCCGATGCCGAGCACAAGCATCGCCGGATCGGCAATCAGCGCAGGGGTCGGCAGAAAGCCGACCGCCACCATCGACCAGTCCGGTTGCGCAAGGTGCAGCAGGACGGCAAAGCTGGCGGCGATCACCAGGATCAAGCCGCAGACGATTCCGCGCAGCCACCGCCAATCATCGCCCCGGAACAGGAGAAGGATGAGTGTGCCGGCGGATATGAGCAAGACGCCAGGGACGAGGGTGATTCCGAACAGGAGCTTGAGGGCGATGGCGCCCCCCACCAACTCGGCGAGGTCCGTCGCCACCATCGCGACTTCCGCCAGAAGCCAGAGCAGCAGGACGACTGGCCGCGAAAAAGCCTCTCGAGAATGTTCCGCAAGACTCTTACCGGTGGCGATCGCGAGCCGTACGCATAGCGCCTGCGCGACCATGGCGATCAGATTGGCGATGAGCACCATCGACAGAAGCGCATAGCCAAAGCGCGACCCACCGCCGAGATCGGTCGCCCAGTTGCCCGGATCGACGTATCCAACCGCGATCAGCAAGCCAGGCCCAGCCGTGCCGACGAGCCGCCGCCAGTTGGGCAAACGGGGCCCGCCGAGGCGAGAAGCGAGCGGCCCCGCGCTGACCGCACTCGATTCCGGACTGGCCACGGTCAGCACGGCGCCACCGCCGGCACCGACCGCAGCGCCCTTGAGAGGTCGACGTCCGGAGATTGTGTCCATCGCTCTTTCCTCCGCAAGGGCACGCCCGCGATCGACATCTGAAACTAAGGGTCGATCGGACAGGTGTGTACGTTAGAGAGAGTCGATCTCAGCGGTCTTGCCGTTCCTTGCTCTGGTTTCTCCGGGATTGCTGCAACGGCGGGTAGTACCCGCATCATGGGCCGCTTACATGAGGCTGATCGATCGCCGGCGCGTGCGCTTCTCGTCGGAACGCTTCCACAATGTACATAGCGGCAATACCCGATCGATCGCGGCAATCCCGGCAAAGCCGAGCGGATGCTTGGGTCTTATATCCAGCCATTGCAAACTGTCATCGTGAGTCTGAGGGAATTGATTCTTCCGCATCGCATGACGGGCAAAAATGGAGACAATGTCATGAATCCCATGTCACGCCGTGGCCTGCTGGCAGTGACCGCCGGAGGTTCACTCATCGGCGCCGCTACGAAGGTCCAGGCCCAGTCCTTCGGTAACCCGGATTTGCCACCGCAAGGCGCCATCAATGCCAAGAACAACCCGGCGAGTATCACCGATCCTGGCCCGCAGAATCCGGTGATCGCAAGCCAGTTTCCCTCGCCACAATCGCCGCCGGCGACCGATGTAGGCAGCATGGGGATGCCCTGGGCATCGTTCAACAATGCGCCCAGGCGCATTCAGAACGGTGGCTGGGCTCGCCAGGTGACGCAGGCCGACTTTGCGGTCTCGGAGGAAATCTCCGGCGTCAACATGCGGCTGACCGCCGGTGGCATCCGGGAGCTGCACTGGCATCTCGCGGCCGAGTGGGCCTACATGTCCTATGGAAACTGCCGGATCACCGTTCTCGATGAGGCGGGCCGTGCCTATGTCTCCGACGTCAAGGAGGGCGACATATGGTATTTCCCGGCGGGCTTGCCGCATTCGCTGCAGGGCCTGGGGCCCGATGGGTGCGAGTTCGTCATCTGCTTCGACGACGGCAGAGCCTCCGAGTTCAACACGCTGCTGGTGAGTGACTGGATCGCCCATACGCCGCCTGAGATTCTGGCGGCGAACTTCGGCGTTCCAGCCGATACGTTCTCGAAGATTCCGCTGCAAAACCTCTGGATCTTCCAGGGCCAGGTGCCCGGCGATCTGACGGTCGATCAGGCCGCTGTGAGAGGGCCCAATGGTTTTCCGCCTTACCCCTTCACCTTCTCCCTAGGCGCTTTGAAGCCGACCCGACAGACCAAGGGTGGCGAAGTGCGGATCGCCGACAGCAGCAACTTCAATGTCTCGAAAACGATTGCCGCAGCTCTGGTGACTGTGCATCCCGGTGGCCTGCGAGAGATGCATTGGCACCCGAATGCCGACGAATGGCAGTATTGGCTCAAGGGCAAAGGGCGCATGGGGGTGTTCAATACCGGACCGAACGTCGTCACCATGGACTTCAACCCGGGAGACGTCGGCTACGTCAAGCGCAACCGAGGCCACTACATCAAGAACGTAGGCGATACCGATCTGCAATTCCTTGAAGTGTTCCGGAGCTCCTATTTTGCTGATGTCTCCCTGTCCGATTGGCTGACGCACACGCCGCCGGCGATGGTCGCCCAGCATCTCAACGTCGATGCAGCGACGATCGCCAGATTCCCCAAGGACAAGCCGGTAGTCATGCCGGAGTGATCGATTCGAGTTGCTGTCGTCACATGGATGTCCCGACAGATAGGGAACAGGAGGAGCGGTCATGGACGAGAACCGGAATGCACGTCTTCTAGTTACACGACGCGCGGTGCTGGAGACTGGTACCGCCACGGCCGCCCTTTGCACCGGCCTGTCGCAAGTGGCACTAGGTGCCGACTTATCCGACACCGAGACGTTGCTGGTTCAGGTGACGGTCGACCTTCAAGTCAACGGTCACCGTCAGGTTCTGAAGATCGATCCCCGGACGACCCTGCTCGATGCATTACGTGAGCATCTTGCGCTGACAGGGTCCAAGAAAGGCTGCGATCACGGCCAATGCGGCGCCTGTACGGTGCTGTTGGACGGACGCCGCATCAATTCCTGCTTGACGCTCGCCGTGATGCATGACGGACAGCCCATCACGACGATCGAGGGTCTTGTCGACGGCGAGACGCTGCATCCGTTGCAGGCAGCCTTTATTGCGCACGACGGCTTTCAGTGCGGGTATTGCACCTCAGGGCAGATCTGTTCCGCCGTTGGCATGCTCAATGAAAGTCGCATGGGCACGCCAAGCTATGTGACCGAAGACCTGGCGCTTGCCCAGCCGGAGCTGACCAACGCCGAGATCCGTGAACGCATGAGCGGCAATATCTGTCGCTGTGCTGCCTATCCGAACATCGTGGCCGCGATCAGACAAGCTGCGGGAGGTCCCGTATGAGAGCCTTCGCTTACGTTCGTGCCGAGTCGGCTGCTCGCGCCGCTGCCGCCGCGGCCAAGGGCGGTGCCAAGGTCATCGCAGGCGGCACGAACTTGCTCGACCTGATGAAGCTGCAGGTCGAGACCCCGACTCAGCTCATCGATATCAACCGTCTGCCGTTGGACAAGATCGAGGACACTCCGGAAGGGGGCCTGCGCATCGGCGCGACGGTGCGGAACAGCGACCTCGCGGCCGACTATCGGGTGCGCCAGCGCTATGGCGTCTTAAGCCGGGCTTTGGTGGCGGGGGCGAGCGCCCAATTGCGCAACAAAGCCACCACCGGTGGCAATCTGATGCAGCGGACACGCTGCTATTATTTCTACGACGTCGCCAAGCCGTGCAACAAGCGTAACCCGGGCTCGGGCTGTGCGGCGCTAGGCGGCTTTAACCGAATCCATGCCGTGCTCGGTGCCAGCGACCAGTGCATTGCCACAAACCCATCCGATATGGCGGTCGCAATGCGAGCGCTCGACGCCAGGGTGGAGACTGTCAATGCAGAGGGCAAGGCGCGCGTCATTCCGATCGCCGAGTTCCATCGTCTCCCCGGCAAGACACCGGAGATTGAAACGACGCTGAAGGAGGGCGAGATCATCACGGCCGTGACACTCCCTTCGCCGCCTCCGGGGGTGCAGATCTACCGAAAGGTTCGCGACAGGGCCTCCTACGCCTTCGCCCTGGTTTCTGTTGCCGCGATCGTCGAGAGATCGGCTGGAAGCATCCGCACGGCGCGCCTCGCTTTCGGCGGTTTGGCGCACAAGCCATGGCGCGTACCGCAGGCGGAGGAAAGACTGGCCGGCGCCTCCGCAGATGCAAAGACTTTCGACGCAGCCGCGACAGCCGTCCTCGAAGGAGCCCGCGGCTATGGAAGCAACGATTTCAAGATTCCACTAACGCGGCGAACCCTGCACGCTGTGCTGGCCGAAGCGACCGGGACTTGAAGGAGCTCGCCAATGGAAATGAACACACCCATCGGAACGAATGCACTCGATGTCGGCGCGCAGGGTATTGTCGGCAAGCCGCTTGATCGTGTGGACGGACGGCTAAAGGTTACGGGAGGAGCCCGCTATGCGTATGAGGTGCAGCAGGGCCCCGCGACGGCTTATGGCTATGTCGTCGAAGCTTCGATCGGCAGGGGGCGGATCAAATCCATAGATACTGGCGCGGCGGAGCGGGCGCCCGGCGTGGTTTTGGTGCTCACCCACCGAAACGCCCCCGAGCAAGGCATGGGCAATCACCACGAGGCCCATCCGGTGCTCACCAGTCCCGAGGTATCGTATTACGGCCAGTTGTGGTGGCCGAAACCTTCGAGCAAGCTAGGGCAGCCGCTTACCTTGTAAGCGTGAACTATGAGCGGTCGCCGGGAAAATACGCTCTGCGGGATGGGCTCGATCAAGCGCGCGCTCCCCAGGGTGCGGTTGCTCCACCCGATAGTGCCGTGGGTGATTTCACGAGCGCCTTCGCTGCCGCTCCGGTCCAGCTCGACGTGACTTACACCACGCCTTTGCAGAGCCACGCCATGATGGAGCCCCATGCCACGCTGGCCACGTGGGATGGCGACAAGCTCATACTCCACACAGCGAACCAGATGTTGAACCAGGGGCAGGCGGCAATCGCCAGAACCCTGAAAATTCCGTCCGAGAATGTGCGGCTTCTGAGTCCCTATATTGGCGGTGGCTTCGGAGCCAAGCTATGGGTGAGTGCCGACGCCATTCTGACGGCGATTGCAGCGCGCCAGCTCAATCGCCCAGTGAAGGCAGCGCTGACTCGACAGCAGGTCTTCCATGTCACGACACACCGCTCGGACACCATCCAACGCATCCGGTTGGGCACGGGGAGGGACGGCCGAATCCTTGCGATTGGTCATGATGTCTTCTCGGGCAACTTGGCAAGCGAGCAGACCTACGAGGGCGCGGCCCTCCAGACGAGGACGCTCTATGCTGGTGCAAACCGGTTGACCCGGCATCGCCTGGCGCCCCTGGATATTCCGGTTGCGTCATCCATGCGCGCCCCGGGCGAGGCGGTTGGACTGTTGGCGTTGGAATGCGCAATGGACGAGCTTGCTGAGAAGCTCGAGCTCGACCCGATCGAGCTGCGCGTGCGCAACGAGCCGACGGAGGATCCAGAGCGACACATTCCGTATTCCAGCCGTCACCTCATCGCTTGCTTCCAGGAAGGGGCGCGGCGCTTTGGATGGAGCAAAACTGGCAGGGATTGCCGGCATGGACCCGAACACAGCCCACTTTGCGAACGGCCGCATCGCGGCCGGCGGTGAAACCAAATCATTGACTGACCTCGTGGGAGCCGGACTGGACGCCGACGGGGAGATCAGGCCTGGCAGGACGCTCCGGGATTTCTCACAACAATCCTACGGCGCGCACTTCGCCGAAGTCGGCGTCGATGCAGACACCGGTGAGGTCCGGCTGAGACGCATGCTGGGCGTCTTCACTGCCGGCCGTATCCTGAACGAGAAGACCGCCCGATCCCAGGCGATCGGCGGCATGATCTTCGGCGTCGGAGCGGCGTTGGAGGAAGCAATGACGCTTGACCCGCGCTTCGGTAGTTACTTCGTCAATCACGATCTTGCCGAATACCACGTGCCGGTGCACGCCGATGTGCCCGATGTGGATGCGATCTTTCTTTCCGAACTCGACAACAAATCCAACCCGCTGAAATCAAAGGGCGTCGGCGAGCTGGGTATCTGCGGAGCCGGCGCATCGCTTGCCAACGCGATCTACAACGCCTGCGGTGCGCGTGTCCGAGATTATCCGATCACCTTGGATAAAGTGCTTTCTGTATTGCCGATGCAAACGTGAGTTCGACCGCCTAAGGTGCTCGCTGACCGAATTCGCCAAGAGGCCGCTAATATCAGGCTGCCTTCGCGATGGTGTCGTGCGGATCAAGGATGAACTTCATTGCCACGCCCTTGTCGAAATCGGCATAGCCCTTCGGCGCGTGCTCGAGCGGGATCACCTGTGCGTTGACAACGTCTGCGATTGGAATGCGATCGTGCAGGATCGCCTGCATAAGTTGCCGATTATAGCGCAAAGTCGGCGTCTGGCCGGTATGGAAGGAATGCGATTTCGACCATCCCATGCCAAAGTTGACCGACAGCGCGCCCTTTGCGGACTGCGGGTCATGCGATCCGGGATCTTTGGTTACATAGAGGCCCGGGATACCGATCGAGCCCGCGTAGCGTGTGACCTCCATAGCCTGGTTGAGCACCACAGCCGGCTCTTCATGGCCGCTGTGGCCTTTCGCCTCGAAGCCGACCGCGTCGATGAAGCTGTCGACGATCGGCTCCCCAATGACCGCCTCGACGAGTTCGCCCAGCCTATCATGAGCAGTGAGATCAATCGGTTCGAAGCCAACCTTCTTGGCGTGCGCCAGGCGTTCCCTGTTGGTGTCACCAATCATCACTACTGCCGCGCCGAGAATGCGCGCGGACGCCGCCGCGGCCAGCCCGACGGGCCCGCAGCCCGCGATATAGACCGTCGAACCGACACCGACCTGCGCCCTGACCGCGGCGTGGAAACCGGTCGGCAGGATATCGGTCAGCATGGTCAAGTCGCGGATCTTGGCGAGCGCCTGGGCCCGGTCCGGGAACTTCAGCAGGTTGAAATCGGCGTAGGGCGTCATGACGTAACGCGCTTGACCTCCAATCCAGCCGCCCATGTCCACATAGCCGTAGGCGCCGCCAGGAAGACCGGGGTTTACCGTGAGGCAGACGCCGGTGTCGCCCGCGCGGCATGTGCGGCAGCGCCCACACGCGACGTTGAATGGCACCGAGACGATGTCCCCGATATCGAGGAATTCAACGTCAACACCCTTTTCGATCACCTCGCCGGTGATCTCGTGGCCGAGCACGAGACCCCGCGGCGCCGTCGTGCGGCCTCGAACCATGTGCTGGTCCGATCCGCAGATATTGGTCGAAACGATCTTCAAGATCACGGCATGATTGATCTTGTGACCATGTGGATCCTCCATTTTCGGATCAGCGATGTCCTGAACTTCGACCACGCCCGGCTTGATATAGACGACACCACGATTCTTACTCATAGGTCCGCTCCTCCGATTGTGCGTTGAGTTCAGAGCGCGGCGGCGGCCGCCTCGACGATCTGCTGATCCTGCTCGCCGGTGCCGCCGCTGACGCCAACTGCACCGATCACCTTGTTACCGCTCTTCAATGGCAAGCCACCGGCGAAAATCATTACCCGGCCGTGGTTCGACGCATGGATGCCGTAAAATTGCCCGCCCGGCTGGGCAAAAGCGGCCAGCTGCTTCGTGGCGATATCGAACGCCCGGGACGTGAAAGCCTTGTTGATGGCGATATCAATGCTGCCAAGCCACGCATCTTCCATGCGGGCGAACGCGAGTAGGTTACCGCCTCCGTCCGCGACTGCAATGTTGGAAGGCGAATTGATTTCCTTCGCCTTGGCGATGCCCGCCTGAATCACCCGCTGTGCGTCATCGAGCGATACGGAATTAATCGAGAGCATAGCTTCCCCCAATGTCTGCCGGCCGTCTGGATCCTCGATCTCGCTGGACGGCATATTGGCGTCTGCAGCGCCACGACACAGGCAATGCCTGCACCAGCCCAAAGGCGTTCGAAGGAGCGGCCGGTGCGTTGCGTCAGACTGGCCATGAGGAGAGACGCGCTTTTCTTGTGCCAGAGCGTAGCTGCCCCACCAGAAGCGGCTTGGCCTGCATTGCCGTCATTGGTTCGATTTTGCGCCTATCTTTCGAGGCGAATGCCGATTGGTCTGCTTCGTGCGATGAGTGGGCGAGACGCGCCGACAACCGCCGAGCGGACTCCGTCTGGAATCGGACCGATGTGGACTCGGTCAGTGAAATATGCCAAATTAAAGATAATACAGGAAACTCACGTGGGAGTTGTGCCGTGTATCGAAACCCGAGTGCGAATCTAAGTCCAACGGAGTTGGCCTCTTTGCGGCGCGTCTACAGCGGGCTGATCCACACAGTTCCGAGAGGGCATAGAGACCTATTCATCTCCATGACGTTTGCCGCTGTCGATGAAAAATGCGGGCTGGTGGTAACCGAGATCGGAGAACGGCGGCTCCAATGCGAGGGCAGAGTGCCGTGGCGCGGTACGCCCGCAAGCAATCTGTTAGACCTTCCAATGGGTAGGGGGCGCGTCGGTTTGGCTCGGTTGCCTCGGGCAGCTTCAAAGAAGCCTTCCAAATTGGTGCTGGATATCGTGCGGGCCGCGCATGACATGACCAAGCACCGACCCATTGTGTGGTGGGTCAGCGTCTATGAAGTTACCGAGCAACTTGAAATCCATCAGGATGACAAGACCGTGGCGGCAGTTCAGCAAGCCGTCGACATGCGTCTGTTGCGGGCGAATAGTATAGACGATCCCGGAATGGTCTGCGTCACCTATGATGGAATTCGACTGGTCGAGAAGCGCGTCCGAAAATCCTGGTGGATGGCATCTGACGTTTGAGTCCCGGAGAGGATTCCCAAGCAGTCGTCAACAGGCAAGTCTGGCTCATGCGAACTGGAATTTCTATCGTGCTCAAGCCCCGCTGGTGGGGATCGCAAAACACCTGTGTGTACAAACCTTATCGCATTTGGCATTGTTTTGCTTGCCTCTGGCTGTCCTGACCTCGCCATTCAAGTCGAAGAGCCGGCTTGAAGCGGAGAACTTGGCGCTGCATAAGCTGAACGTTGCGCGCACAGGCACGAACCATTATCCGACGAGTACTTGCGCGATTGGCTGCGTCGTTGACGCTGATCTCCGGGTATTTGGCACCGAGGGGTTATGCGTCGTCGATGCGTCAGTCATCCTCATCGGGCATGGGCACTGTCCGACCAGATGATAAACCCGTGCTTATACAGCGGGTATCGGCGAGCGTACTTGGCGGCTCGACAGGTGAAGGCCGGAATTGGCTTTGGCCGGGCTCGACTGCCGTGTACGCGGTTTGGGCCGTAACCCGATTCCCTCGTTCTGCCATCGTCGCGATATAATCAGTGATTCCTTTAGCCGTCCGTCCGTGAGAGGTGCGGCATGGTTTGTCCGAACTGCAAGGCCGAAAATCCCGACGGCAGCAAGTTCTGCGCGAGCTGTGGCACTGTGCTGGCGGCCGGCTCGCCATTTTCGCCCGCAATCGTATCTTCGACGTCCTCGGCTGAACGGCGCCAGCTCACGGTCATGTTCTGCGACCTTGTCGGCTCGACGGCGCTCTCGGTGCGGCTCGACCCGGAGGATCTGCGCGAGGTGATCGTCGCCTATCAGACATACGTGGCCGAGACCATCACCCGGTTCGGCGGGTTCGTCGCCGGGTATATGGGCGACGGAGTGCTGGTATATTTCGGGTATCCGCAAGCGCACGAGCATGCCTCCGAGCGCGCCGCTCGTGCCGGCTTGGAGCTGGTAAGAGGGTTATACGAGCGCGACTGGCCCTCGAACGTCGTGCCGCAAATCCGGATTGGCATCGCCACCGGGCTGGTCGTCGTCGGCAAACTCGCCGGTGAGGACGAGGCGCAGCAGCACGGCGTTGTCGGTGGGACGCCCAACCTCGCTGCCCGCCTGCAAGCGCTTGCCGAACCGAACACAGTGGTGATCGAACCGACCACGCGCCGCCTCACCGGCGGGCTCTTCGATTACCGCGACCTCGGCGCGGTGACGCTCAAGGGTTTCGCCGAACCCGTGCGAGCGTGGCAGGTCATGGGCCTGAGCGCCGCGGAAAGCCGCTTCGAGGCACTGCATGAGGCCGGCGTGGCGCCGCTGCTGGGCCGCGACGAGGAGTTGGAACTGCTGCTGCACCGTTGGAAACAGGCGAAGAGCGGCGAGGGTCGCGTTGTCCTGCTTTCGGGCGAGGCCGGCATCGGAAAGTCGCGCTTGGGCACGGCGCTGCTCGAACGAATTGCCGGTGAGCCGCACCTCCGCCTGCGCTACTTCTGCTCGCCCCATCACACGGACAGCGCGCTCCATCCGATCATCGCCCAGCTCGAGCGCGCCGCGCGGTTCGGACGGGAGGATGACCCCTCGTCGAAACTCGACAAGCTTCAGGTCATGCTATCGTACGGATCGGCTTCGGCCGATGACGCATCGCTTATTGCCGAGCTGCTCTCTCTGGCCGGCATCGATCGACGATATCCGAGGCTCGATCTTGCGCCGCAGCAGCGCAAGCAGAAGACGCTGGAAGCTCTGAGGCGGCTGGTCGAAGCGCAGTCGCGCCGCCGGCCGGTCCTGGCGATCTTCGAGGATGTGCACTGGATCGATCCGACGAGCCTCGAGTTGTTGGATCGCACCATCGAGCAGGTACCGCGGCTCCCGATCCTGCTTTTGGTGACGTTCCGGCCCGACTTCGACGCTCCGTGGGCCGGACGGCCGCAGGTGCACAGGCTTGCCTTGAACCGACTCGGCCGGTCCGCCAGCACCGCACTTGTCGGACGGTTTGGCGGCAGCGACGGCCTTCCGCGCGACGTGGTCGAGGAGATCCTCGAGCGTACGGACGGCGTGCCGCTGTTCATCGAAGAATTGACCAAGGCAGTCGTGGAAGCCGGCGAGACCGAGGCGCCTGTGGTTTCGCCAACTCCGCCAGTGCCGCATCGCATCCCGACCACGCTGCATGCCTCGCTCACGAGTCGGCTCGATCGGCTGGGCCCGGCCAAGGAGCTGGCACAAGTCGGCGCGGTGATCGGCCGCCGGTTCTCCCATGCCCTGCTCGCCGCCGTCGCCGACCGAGGCGAGTCAGAGCTTCACGCTTTGCTCCATCAGCTCATCGCCACCGGCCTCGTGTTCCAGGAAGGAACCTGGCCGCATGTGACATTCCGGTTCAAGCATGCGCTGGTGCAGAGCGTCGCCTATGAGAGCCTGCTTCGGTCCGCCCGCCAACGACTCCACGCGCGTATCGCGATGACCCTCGAAACGGCGTTCCCGGCGACAGTGCCGGAGCAAATTGCCCAGCATTGGGCACAGGCAGGAGATGCCGAGCGCGCGGTGAGCAATTGGCGCAATGCAGGCAAGCGGGCGATCGAGCGATGCGCCAATCGAGAGGCGATCGCCCAGTTGACCAAAGGATTGCGGATGCTCGAGCGCTTGCCGCACGGCTTGGAGCGCGACCGGATCGAGCTCGGCCTCCAGCTTCTCCTGGCAGAGGCGCTCATGGCCCACAAGGGATGGACGGCGCCGGAGACGCGACCCTGCTATGATCGCGCCCGGGAGCTGTGCGACCGAATCGGGGACACCGAGGGGCTTTTCCCGGTGCTGTACGGACAATTCTCCCACCACCTATCGCGGGGCGAAGCCGACACAGCGCACGGTCTCGCACTGCAGACGTTGCAATTGACCGAGGGGACCGGGGACGCAGCACTTCGATCCATGGCTCACAGCATGCTCGGCATGAGCCTGTTCTCGCGTGGGGAACTCGGCCCGGCGCTCACCCATCTGCGGACCGCACTCTCGCTCGATCAGCCCGATAGTCGTTCTCACACGTTCTTGTCGCCGGGTCATAACTTCGCCATCGCATCGATGTGGCTCGCCCTCACCCTTCTTCTTCTCGGCTATCCAGAGCAGGCGTCGCTGCACGCCGGCGCGGGGCTCCGTGCCGCGCGGGAGCTTTCCAACCCTCATACCCTGGCACACGCGTTGGCGCTCGCTTGTCGCTACCACTCTGCGCTCGGCGAGACCAAGGCGCTCCATTAGGCCACCGAGGAGCTCGCAGCCCTCGCGGCGGAACACCGGTTCCCGTTCTATGCTGCCGCCGCGCAGATCTATCGAGGCTGGGTGCTTTCGGCAGCGCACGACATTGCCCGCGGGATCGAAATCCTGCGGGAGGGGATGGCGGCCTTCGTGGATCTCGGCGCCACGGCGCTTCGACCTTATTTTTGGGCAAAGATCGCGGTTCTTTCCGCTGCTGCGGGCTCCGCTCGAGACGGCCTCGATCTTCTGGACGAGGTCCTGGAACAAGTAGACCAATCGGGCCAACGCTGGTGTGAAGCGGAGCTCCATCGTTCGAAAGGCGAGCTGCTGTCGGGAGTTTCCGATGCGCCGCATGCCGAGTCTTGCCTTCAGCTAAGTCTCGTGACGGCGCGCCGGCAAGGCGCCAGGCTATGGGAACTCCGGGCCGCATGTAGCCTTGGCCGGCTCTGGCGCGACCAGGGCAAACATAACGACGCCAGCGATCTCCTTGGGCTGATCTATGGCTGGTTCGCGGAGGGCTTCGATACGCCCGATCTGAAGGAGGCCAAGGCGCTGCTCGACGCGTTGAGCGGAGAGAACAGCAGATGACCCGCAGTACCTGGACTCTCCGGGGCGACCGCGCGATTTGGTGTAGTGAAGTTTCAATCTCTTACTCGATCGAGTGGCAAGTCGGTTAGCTGCGCGCGACGGCGACGCATCACCGCGACGTCCACTTTGGGTCAGAATCGGCAGTTGCGCAAAATTTCTGACGAGGCGCGGTCGAGATGCTCGGCCCGCGCGCCGACGTGCTCGCGCGACTGACGCGCGTGCCCCAGGAGCGGTTGCACACAGTGAAGTCGGCATGACCCCCGACAGCCATGCGCTCAGCGATTCAAGCTGGCGGCCGGCGCTCGCCGGCTGGCTGATCATCGCCTTGTTCTTCGGCGGCTTGGGCACCTGGTCGGTCACCGCCCCGCTCAACGGGGCCGTCGTTGCCAATGGCGTGGTGAAGGTCGAGGGCAACCGCAAGAGCGTGCAGCATCTGGACGGCGGCATCGTCAAGGAACTGCACGTGAAGGAAGGCGACCGCATCACGGTCGGCGACGTCCTTGTCTCGCTCGACAATACGCAGGCCAATGCGGAATTCGAGGTCCTGTCCGAGCAATACGTTGTGCTGCGTGCGACCGAAGTGCGTCTGTTGACCGAGTTGGCCGACGGATCGGAAATGGTCGTGCCGTCGGGACTGACCAACCGAGGATATGATTCCTACTTCCGCAACATCTGGTCCGGCCAGATCAAGCAGTTCGAAAGCCGGCGTGCCGCCATCGAAGGCCAGCGCAAAGTCATCGGCGAGAAGATCCATCAGCTCGAGTCGCAGATTGAGGGCGCGCAAGCACAGCTGAAGGCCTACACCGATCAAATCGATTCGGTGCGCAGCGAGGCCGAAAGCGTGGCGCCCCTGGTTGAAAAGATGCTGTTGCCGCGTCCTCGCCTGCTGCAGCTGCAGCGCACGGCTTTCGGTCTCGACGGCCAGATGGCCGACGCACGGATGCGCGCGACCGTATATCAGCAGCATGATCAAGCTGCCTTACCTCGCGCCGGAAATTACCCGCTCCATCCTCGACGGGACCCAACCAGCTCGTCTGAACCTCGCGGACCTGATGCAGCGTGATATCCCGGTCGATTGGGCGGAGCAGCGCCGCGCCTTCGGCGTTCTCTAAGTTAGCCGCAACGACCTGCTGGACGACACCCTGAGTGCGTCGGTGTCCGAAGATGCGGTCTCGCGCGCTGCTGCATCGCGATGGGTAAGTGCCGAATTGGGCCCTGGAGAGAAAGCGCCGAATTACGCCGTTCAGCCCCCGAAATGGGCTTCGGTTCAGCTCGCAGACTAGCCGCTGACGGGGGCTAACCGCCCGAAATGCCGGGAGAATTTAGGGGCGCCTACCGCAAGAGAGAAGTGCGTACGGGTGGTTGGCTGGGGGACTAGGATTCGAACCTAGACTACACGGGTCAGAGCCGAGTGTTCTACCGTTAAACTATCCCCCAACGGTCAGGCCGCGAGGGTTTACCCACGTGGCACGGGCTTGGCAAGCGGGCCTCGCGCTTGGCTTCAAGCTCAGGTAGCATAACGGTAACGAAAGAGTTCCAAAATGACCGGGGACACCACGCCGATAGGGGGCTGGCATAGCGGTCGTTTCGCGCACACCTTCGCGGCCATCGACCTCGGCACCAATAATTGCCGGCTTCTGGTGGCGCGGGCGTCGATTGACGGTTTCGATGTCATCGATGCTTATTCCCGGCCGGTCCGGCTAGGGGAGGGGGTGGCGCTGAACGGGACGCTGTGTGGCGAGGCCATTGACCGAACTTTGGGTGCCCTCGACGTGTGCGCGTCGAAGATCGGGCGCAATCGCGTCACGCGCGCCCGCCACATCGCTACCGAAGCCTGCCGCCGCGCCTGCAACGGCGAGGATTTCCTGACCCTTGTGCGCCAGCGCACCGGTCTTGCCTTCGAGGTCATCGCCCCGTCTGAAGAAGCGCGGCTGGCGCTGGCGAGTTGCGAGAATTTGCTCGATGCCGACATTCCCTTCGCCATCCTGGTCGATATCGGCGGCGGCTCGACGGAAGTGAGCTGGGTCCGGGTCGGGCGGGCCGAGGACCGCCCGGGCTGTGTGAAGACCGAGCTGATCGACATGACCTCGATCCCCTGGGGCGTGGTGACGCTGACCGAAGCCTGCACACAGAGCCAATCGCGCGAGCAGCCGTTGTCGCCCGGCTGCTACGACGAGATGGTCGAGCGCATCCGCTGCGACCTGCGCCGGTTCTGCAGTAAGCATGGCATTGGCAGCGCGATCGCACGCGGCGAGGTGCAGATGATCGGCGCTTCGGGCACGGTGACGACGGTCAGCGCCCATTATCTCGGCCTCAAGCGCTACAACAGGACCATCGTCGATGGCGCCCGCATCGAACGGGCCGCGATCCTGCGGGTGTGTGAAAAACTTTCGGGATTGTCGGTTCGGGAACTGATGCAGGTGCCTTGTATTGGCAGTGACCGTGCAGAATTGGCGCTGGCCGGCGGCGCCATCCTCGAGGCGGTGTGCCGCCAGTGGCCGACGGAGAGCGTGCGCGTCGCCGACCGCGGCCTGCGCGAAGGTGTGCTAATGGACCTGATGCGGCAGGCGGATCGTGATGCCGATCCCTTCTGCCGCGCCACACCGTAGGCTGAGCCAGTAATGTCCAAGGACGATAAATCGAGCCTGCCGACCGGGCGGCGCGCCCATGTGCGGGTCAAAACGGCGCGCGGGCGCACCGTGTCGTCGTCGCGCTGGCTCGACCGCCAGCTCAACGACCCCTATGTCGCCGAGGCCAAGAAGCGCGGCTATCGCTCGCGCGCGGCCTTCAAGCTGCTGCAGCTCGACGACCAGTTCAAGTTCCTGCGCCCCGGCGCGCGCATCGTCGATCTGGGCGCCGCCCCGGGCGGGTGGACCCAGGTCGCCGTCGAACGGATCAAGCCCGGGCGCGGCGGCGGCTGCGTGGTTGCCATCGACGTCTCGGCCATGGAGCCGGTCGCCGGGGCCACGGTCCTGCACAAGGATTTCTACGACGAGGACGCGCCGGAGGTGCTGACCGAGGCGGTGGGCGGGCCGGTCGATGTCGTGCTGAGCGACATGGCCGCGCCGGCGATCGGCGATCCCCAGGTCGATCACATGCGCATCATGGGACTGGCCGAAACGGCGCACGACTTCGCCCGCAAGACCCTGAAGCAGGGCGGGACCTTCGTGGCCAAGGTTCTGCGCGGCGGAACGGAACGCAGCCTGCTCGAACAACTCAAGCGCGACTTCGCCAAGGTGCGCCATGTGAAGCCGGAAGCGAGCAGGTCGGACTCGGCGGAAATGTATGTCGTCGCCACGGGCTTTCGCGGATAGGTTCCCTCCCCAATCACTGTTGGAGGAAATCAATGGCTCTCGGCATGTACGCGGCATCGGTCCCGGTCTATCAGCGCAATCTCGGCGCACTCTCCAAGATCCTCGACAAGGCCTCGGCCTGGGCGGTGGCCAAGAAGGTCGACGAGGCGGTGCTTGGCGCCACGCGCCTAACACCCGACATGCTGCCGCTCACCCGCCAGGTGATGTTCGCCTGCCGGCACGCCGAGGAGAGCACCTCGCGCCTGGCCGGCGTGGAGGCGCCCAAGGCGCCGGAAAACACCGAGAAGACGCTGGCCGAGCTGCGCACGCGCATCGACGCGGTGCTCGCCCATCTCAAGGGATTCACCGCAGCGCAGGTCGACGGCAGCGAAGATCGCGAGATCGTGCTCACAATCGGCGGCAAGCCATTCCCGCTCACCGGACAGAATTATCTGCTGGGCTTCGCCATGCCGAATTTCTATTTCCATATGACGACCACCTACGCAATCTTGCGCCAGGCCGGCGTCGAAATCGGCAAACGTGATTTCCTCGGCATTTCATAGCCGCTCGCGCACGAACGCGTCATCTCGGCGCTTGGCTTCGCGCCGGCGCTGTGTATGATGACGCGCCAACCCGGCGGCCCTTACCAGGGCCGCCTTTTTTTCAACCGCGAAGCGGGGTTTGGCATGGATATTCGGGAAGCCTTGACGTTCGACGATGTCCTCCTGAAGCCTGCTGCGTCTTCCGTTCTGCCTGCCCAAACCGATACGAAGACGCGCCTGACGCGCACCATCGAGCTCGGCATCCCCTTGATGTCGGCGGCGATGGACACGGTGACGGAAGCCAGCATGGCGATTGCGCTGGCACAGGCAGGCGGCATCGGCGTCATCCACAAGAATTTCGATCCCGAGGCACAGGCCAACGAAGTGCGCCGGGTCAAGAAATTCGAAAGCGGCATGGTGGTCAATCCGGTGACCATCCATCCCGACCAGACGCTGGCCGAGGCGCTGGCGCTGATGGCGTCGTATCAGATCTCGGGTATTCCCGTGGTCGAGCGTGGCAGCGGCAAGCTGGTCGGCATCCTCACCAACCGCGACGTGCGTTTTGCCACCGACAGTTCGACCAAGGTCAGTGCCCTGATGACCAAGGAGCGGCTGGTCACGGTGCGCGAGGGCGTGAGCAAGGAGGAGGCCAAGCGCCTGCTCCATCAATACCGCATCGAGAAGGTGCTGGTCGTCGATGACGCCTATCGCTGCATCGGCCTGATCACCGTCAAGGACATCGAGAAGGCCAACAAGTTCCCCGGCGCCAGCAAGGACGAGAAGGGCCGGCTGCGCGCCGCCGCCGCGGTCGGCGTCGGCGAGGACGGCATCCTGCGCGCCAACCTGCTGATCGAGGCTGGTGTCGATGTCATCGTGGTCGACACCGCGCACGGCCATTCGCGCGGCGTGCTCGAGGCCGTAACCCGGGTCAAGAAGCTCAGCAACTACACCCAGATCATGGCGGGTAACGTCGCCACGCGCGAAGGCGCCCAGGCCTTGATCGATGCCGGCGCCGACGCGGTGAAGATCGGTATCGGCCCGGGATCGATCTGCACCACGCGCATGGTGGCGGGGGTGGGCGTGCCGCAGCTCACGGCGATCCTCGAAGCGTCCGAGGCCTGTCGCGCCGCCGGCGTGCCGGCGATCGCCGATGGGGGCATCAAATATTCCGGCGATCTTGCCAAGGCGATCGCCGCCGGCGCCGATTGCGCCATGATCGGCTCGCTGCTCGCCGGCACCGACGAGGCGCCGGGCGAGATCATGCTTTACCAGGGCCGCTCCTATAAATCCTATCGCGGCATGGGCTCGATCGGCGCCATGGCGCGCGGCTCGGCCGACCGCTATTTCCAGCAGGAAGTAGAGAGCTCGCTCAAATTGGTGCCCGAGGGCATCGAGGGACGGGTGCCCTACAAGGGTTCGGTCGGCACGGTGCTGCACCAGCTCGTGGGCGGCCTGCGGGCGGCGATGGGCTATACCGGCAACGCCACCATCCGCGATATGCAGACCAACCGGCAGTTCGTGCGCATCACCAATTCGGGCCTGCGCGAGAGCCACGTGCACGATGTCGAGATCATGCGCGAGGCGCCGAATTATCGCGGCGGGATGTGAAGCAGGGGGGCCGCGAACCTGCTCGGCCTCACTACCGTTTGCCAACCCGAAGTCGAACTGGGCGCACTGGCGGTGTGGGCGCATCCATTGTCCGCGGTTACGTCACAGCGTGACGCCTCCGGCGCGAAACGATGTGATGGTCATCGCGACGAAGCGATGACCTTGGAGTCAGTCTTTGATCGCAGTTGCTGATCGAATGAACGGCTTCGCATTGAACCAACTTGAAAGGCCGCTGACGGGCGGCAAAGACCTATCTGGAGACATCAGTTGAACAACGGTCAGGATGCAAAATACGAAGTCTTGTGGCCGCGTAGCCCTCGGCAGAACCGCAACAATACGTTTGCGCGGCGGTTCTCTTCGCTCTCCGGCAAAAGAATCGGTTTCTAGTGGGATTACCTTTTCCGAGGCGACGAAGTCTTCACGATCCTGCAAAACGCAATCAGCGAGCGCTTTCCAGATACTGATTTCGTCAGTTGGAAAGAGTTTGGCAATACCCACGGCAGTGACGAGCGTCAAATTCTCGCGAAACTGCCGGCACGGCTGAAAGAACTCCGAGTAGACGCAGTCATTTCAGCGATGGCGGCTTGAGGAAGCTGCACGCCCGCCGTGTTGCGGGCAAGCGCTGTGTGCGAACGTGCGGGTGTGCCGACTTCTTCGCTCGTGGCTGAAGGCTTTGTCAGTGTCGCGAAGGCCACGAGCGTCGGCCTCGGCTTGCGGAATCTGCCGTTTGCGATGATTCCGGGTCATCCCCTCGTGCAGTCCTCCGATCAGCTCAAAGCAAACATCCTAAATGTGACGCTGCCGGCTGTGCTCGCGAACCTGTCCAAGGATGTGCTGGCGGGCGGCGCTGCAGGCGAGCCCGGTATGTACGAGGTGGTTGACGCGGGCGACCTCGACTACATCAATCGTCTGTTCATCGAGAAGGGGTGGAGCGAGGGCCTTCCCATCGTGCCGCCAACCGTCGAGCGAGTTGAGCAATTCTTGTCCCACACACGACGGCGCCGTGACGAAGTGCTCGGCACACTTCTTCCCGACAATCGACAGGCCACGATCTGGAGCATTGCCGTAAACGGTGTGATGGCCGGGTGTCGTCCCGAGTACATGCCCGTATTGATCGCCCTGGTAGAGGCAATGGCCGACCCAGCTTACGGCGTCGAACACAGCGGCAACACGCCAGGGGCCGAGACCTTGATCATGCTGAACGGGCCCGTCATCAAGGAATTGAAATTCAACTATACGCAAGGGGTGATGCGCGACGGCTTCCAGGCGAATACGTCCGTAGGCCGATTTTGGCGGTTATATCTGCGCAATGTCGCCGGGTTCCTCCCTCACCAGACCGACAAGGCGACGTATGGAAACACCTGGCGCGTCGCTGTAGCCGAGAACGAAGATGTCCTGGCCGAAATCGGCTGGCCCAACATCGGCGTGGACATGGGCTTTGAGCGTGGCGCGAGCACGGTGACCATCGCCCGGTATTCGGGAGGCGGCATGGCATCTTCGATGACCGGCAGTACTCCAGAGGAATTGCTGCCGTATCTTGCCGATGGACTGGTGCGCCAGACATTCTGGCAAATCTGTTTCACCATGGGCGTTGGATACGGAACGCTACGCCCCTTGGCCTTCATCACGCCGATCGTCGCACGAACGATCGCGCAAGCTGGCTGGAGCAAGCACGACGTAAAGCAATTTTTATTCGAGCACGCGCGCATGAAGGCACGCGACTTTGAGAAATTACTGAGAGAGTGGACATGCAGACCTAACTGAGGAAGCAGCAGCCGGCAGGATACCGGAAGAGATATTTGCCACCTCTAGTGATCCGGAGCGGATGGTTCCAATCGTATGGTCGCCCGATCACATAGTGATCGCCGTCACCGGCGATCTCCTACGACCAAGCGGATACATGTTCGGACACAATGGCCAGCTGGGTTTTCCTGTCACGAAGCAGGTGCGGCTGGAGGACGACCCCCAACGACGTTGACGTTCTGAAGCCTGACGGCCTTAACTCCGGACGGGCATGCTGCAAAGAAAGAGAAATGGGAGACGCTCATGCACATCGCGAAGCTTTTTCGGATCACCATAGGCAGGTTGGCCAATTTGGGGTTTGCGGGAGCGATCGCGCTCCTGGCGATGCATGCCTCGGCAAGCGCTCAGGAATTCCCCAGCAGGCCCATCACCATCGTCTGCCCGTTCGGGCCCGGCACGGCCATCGACATCATCGCCCGTCAACTTGCTCAAGACATGTCAGTATCGCTGGGGCAAAGCGTGGTCGTGGACAATCGGGCCGGTGCCACGGGCAACATAGCAACCGACTATGTGGCAAAGGCGCCACCGAACGGCTACACCGTCTTGATTGCAAGCACCAGCAACATCCTCAACCAGATCACCAGCAACCCCAGCAGCGATCTGCTGAAAGACTTTGAGCCCATCGCGTTCAGCGGAAGGCTACTCTATTCGCTGCTCGTCCCCGCATCTTTTCCGGCGCAGACCCTACCCGATCTTGTCGCCATTGCGCGAGCGAAGCCAGGCAAGCTGAATTACGCCGGCTACATTGGCGGCGTGCCTCAGTTCCTTGGCGAGATGCTGAACCGGGCGGCCAACATCAACATGGTGATGGTCCCCTACAAGAGCACCACGGATGCGCAGGTCGATCTATTGGCCGACCGTATCCAGGTGTGGTTCACGCCTGTCCCATCCGGCCTTCCCGTCCACGCGAGCAAGCAAGCGCGCATGCTCGCCGTCACAGGAGACAAGAGAACTGCCGTCCTGCCCGATGTGGCGACCATGCAAGAACAAGGCTATCCGGATCTCACTGTCGAGATCGGCTACTTTCTCATGGCGTCGGCCAAAACACCGAAGCCGGTTGTAGACAAGCTCTACGGAGCCATCACGAAGGCCTTGCACAATCCGAAGGTGCGGGAGGCGCTGGCCGCCCAAGGAGTTGAAGACAAGGAGGGTGGCCCAGACCAAGTTCGCGACTATCTCGCGGGCGAACTTCGGCGCTGGAGCGAAGTTGCCAAACAGAGTGCTCCCGCCGGCAAATGACCTGCGCCTCGCAGCGTAGCTAGCGGGCGGCGTTCGATTCATTTTCCAGGCCGGCGGAAGAAGCTTCACTTTGGCCTCACTATGGCTGAAGCGCATCTGGCGCTTAGGGCGTGGACTCATTAGCACGCAGCCAAATTCGGATGGATGCGAGTTTGACGAAGGCTAGGTAGTTGGCCGCGAGTTTGTCGTATCGGGTCACGACACGCCGACATTGCTTGATCTTGTTGAAGAACCGTTCGATCAAGTTCCGCGCGCGATACAGATGCGGACCAATCTCGCCGACCCGCAGCAGCCAAGATCAAATCAGCGATCTGTTTGGAAGGAGTGCATTCTCAAAGCAGGCTGCATACCCGCCGGCAAAGAGTTGTTCGGGATTGGTCGCATCGCCCCTTCCA
>WNFR01007345.1_pt1 | contig 22501 bp, 23 predicted proteins | sample 5400221 | NCBI WGS metagenome assembly WNFR01 (sample SAMN13153357, study PRJNA577476) | soil metagenome | isolation source: 40 cm soil under Madrone tree | place: USA:California | collected 2016-06-14 | reverse complement strand
CCGCGAGATCCGGTGTCGACGTTTCGCACCACAGCATGTCGGCATACGGCGCGTAAGCAAGACCCCGCGCGATTGCCGCATCAATCCCGCCACGATACTGATAAAAACCTTCAGGCGTGCGTTCGCCATAAATGAATTCGCGGTCCCGTGGATCGGCGTCGGACAGCAACAAGCCAGCAGAGTTGGCATCCGTGCGTGCGACGAGAATCGTCGGCACACCGCAAACATCGGCCGCAAGCCGTGCAGCGATGAGCTTCTCGATGAATTCCCGAGTGGGCACCACGACCTTGCCGCCCAGATGCCCACACTTCTTTGCTGACGAAAGCTGATCCTCGAAGTGCACGCCCGCCGCGCCTGCTTCAATCATCGCCTTCATCAGTTCATATGCGTTTAGTGATCCGCCAAAACCTGCTTCGGCGTCCGCGACGATCGGCGCAAACCAATACGTCCCGGACTTCTTTCCTTCCGCGGATTCAATCTGATCCGCGCGTAGCAGCGCCCGATTGATGCGCTTCACGAGGTTCGGTGCCGAATCGCAAGGATAGAGACTCTGATCCGGATACACGTCGCCCGCGGTATTGCCGTCAGCGGCGACTTGCCATCCGCTGCCGTAAATCGCTTTCAGTCCTGCCTGCACCATCTCAATGGCCTGATTGCCGGTGATGGCGCCGAGCGCTGGAACGTAGGCGTCCGTGTGCATCAGATTCCAAAGCCGCTCCGCCCCGAGCCGCGCCAGCGTGTACTCGATCTGGATCGAGCCGCGCAGCCGCAGCACGTCCGAGTAAGAGTAAGGACGCGTGATGCCAGACCAGCGGGGATCGGTGCTCCAATGATTGAGTGCGTGATGCTTGTGGCCGTTGCCGTTACCATTTGCCCCGTTCGTTCCGTTGGATGACATCAGTTTCTCCTTGCTCTTTCGTTTTCTTCCATTGCTTACGACTACTTCTCACAACTGAAAACTCATCTCACGCCGGATTGAATTCTTCGCGCCGAATCATCTCTTCACTGATCGTCCGCGCTTCTCGTAGCGTTGCAGCTGCCAACGGATCAGTAAAGGCCGCCGTTTCGCGCAATAGCCGGGCGAGTTCCTCTTCAAAAAGATCGCGAATCAATTCCGGCGTGTGTCGGATTGGCAAGCCTGTCTCACCGAGAATCTCCACTCTGTCCGAATGCCTCATGCGCTGAGAAATCATCAAGCGGTAGATGCGATCGGTGGCGAGGTCTTCCATATACCCATCGAGCAGACTCGCCCCCTTGCCGTTCAGCACTCCATTGCGGTAGCGAATGACGGTGCGCACCGCCGCCCGCGTTCCGGCCAGCGTGCGCTGGCCGACTCCCGTGGGAAGCGGGCGAAGATCTGGATGTGTGCCGCCGTTTGCGGGGCGTGCCTGAAGCTGGTTCGGAGCAGGAAATTGGCTCACGGCAATTTCGTTTTGATCTGGGTGTCCCGTCCACGCGCCGTCCATCAGCGAGTTGGCTTCGTTCTCTTTGTCTTCGGCAAGGACCTTCAGCGCCCGCGTTCGCGGCTGGGATACAGAGCGGTCATCCCCCCGATTGCCAGCATCCCGTGTTTGTGGCAAATGTCCGGCAACAGATTTCGCAAATTCTGGAAAAACGCCACGTTGTGCGGAATGGTGTTGCGGTCCGGCAAAACCCACTCGGGATTTTCGAGATTGAAATGGATCAAGCTGGCCATGTAGTCCCAGCGCCCGAGATTCAGTCCCAGGATATGGTCGCGAAGCTTCCAGGCAAACTCTTCCATTTGAAAAGCCAGCGGATGCGATTCCACCAGCGCCATGCACTTGATGGCATTCGTGGGCAGGCCCTTGAGCCTCGCAATCATCTGGAACAGGTCGCGCCACCACAGCGCCTCGTCGGCCGATTCGGACTTCGGAATATAAATGCATAGAGGATGCTTCAGCGCGCTGAAGTCCACCTGGTAAGCCACCATCGCAACGTCGAAAAGCGCAGCCGGAAGTAATTCCCCCGGCAGAACTCCGGCTTGGTGCAAATGCAATCCGCGGGGCCGCGTGAAAATGACCGTCGAGCTCGGATTGATCCCCACGGTCTTGTTGCGCTTGCGGTCGAAGTACGTGAGTCGCCCGGCGAGCGCCTCGAGGACGTTCTTAATCCCGCGAGAGTTGTGTTCCCAGGCGTTGGCGGTGGAGTCTTCCAGGTCGAGCATCACGCCAGGAGCTCCGGAATTCAGCATCTTCACAACGAGATCGGCGTCGTCGGCAGGCCCAGTCATCTGGTTCCGCTGATCCGCGCACCATGCCGGGAGCTCAACGCGCCAGGAATTCGTTGTGGCTACAGAAGGCGGCAGGTAATCGGGAAGCTTGCCGGCGTGCGCCTCGGCCAAGGCGTAATCGCGGCGGGCAACCAAAGCGCGCTGTCGCAGCGTAAGCGCGGCATGCAGCGGCGCCAGAAATTCGAGGAATCCCTCGGGGAGATCGCGAGCGGCATCGAAATCCTCTGGGGTGGAATTGACCGGCACGATGCGATTCGCGAAAGGCAGCAGTTCCAGTGACGGATTCGGCTTCGTCGTAACAGATGCCATGATTTGCCTTATCCCCTTCCTTTAGCAAAGTGAATCAGGGCCGGCTCGATAGATAAGGCAATTGGGAGGCCAATTGCCTCTAGACCGTCGTTTCTAAGGCCAAGCTGTTCAAGAAGATAAGAGCGGCACCCCGTAGCCAATCGACGGTCGTGGAACAACTTGGTCACATTGTCGAGAAATTTGCACACCAGTGGCGAGTAATTTCTCAGCTTCGCCACGCTGTTCAATATGTTGAACATCTGTTCAGCCCTCCCTGTCCATTGATACCCGGAGCCCAGGAATAGTTGCAAGCAGCTGTTCAATATCCTGAACATGTATTCTATACTGTGGACATAACGCGAACTTATAGGAGATGTCCCATGCCGGTTTCAGACCCCAGTCCCGCTATTGCGGTCGAGCGCGCGCTGAATATTTTGGAAGCCGCCGCGCAACGCCGCGATGGACTCACCAACGCGGAAATCAGTCGCAGACTCGGAATACCCAAAAGCTCCGCGAGCTACATCCTTCGAACCCTCGAAAAACGCAGCTATCTTCGCCGCGAAGCGGAAACCGGGCGGTATCGTCTGGGCTTGAAAATTCTGAGTCTTGGCGGCGACGCGCAGGCCAACCTCGACATCGCTGACGTCGCCCTTCCATTTATGAGGATACTTGGCGAAAAGATTCGAATGACCGTGCACCTCGCGGTCTTGGATCAAGGCGAAGCCGTCTACATTGAAAAGGTGGAAGCCCCGGGATTTTTCAAGGTCAATACCTGGGTGGGACGCCGCATGTTCTTGCATTCCACCAGCGTCGGAAAATGCCTGCTGGCCTGGCTGCCCAAACACGACATCGAAAACATTGTGAAGCAGCAGGGCCTGAAAAAGAGAACGCCGAAGACCATCACCTCCATCACGCGCCTCATCGCCGAACTGGAACATGTGAAGCAGTCGGGATACGCCGTGGATGATGAAGAAAATAGTTTAGGTGCGCGGTGCCTCGGCGCCCCCATCTTTGACACTGTGGGAAATGTAACTGCGGCGCTCGGCGCTAGCGGCACATTGACGCAGACAGACGAAGCCAGCATGCCGCGAGTCATCGAAGCGCTGAAAGAAACGGCGCGGCGAATCTCGCGGCAAATGCAAAAAGGTCGCCTGCCCGGGGCCGCCTAATGCGGCCCCGGGCAGGCCAAAAATTACGTGCCGTTGCTGGCGACTACGAGATTGTTCACTGACGAAAAATTACGTGCCGTTGCCCGCGACTACGAGATTGTTCGCTGACGAAAGATTACGTGCCGTTGCCGGCGACGACCAGATTGTTTTTCACCGAAAACACATTGGGAACCGCGTTGGCCCGCAAGTTAGCAAGGTTTTTATCGGTTTCGTTGTCCACCACACCCTCCAGCGTGACGTTGCCGTTTTTCACGATGATATGGATGGACGGCACTGCTTGAACCGAGTAGCGCGAGAGGCCGGGATCTCCGTAAACGGCCCGGAACACCGCGCGGCGGAGCTGGTCATCCATCGGCGACAATGGAAGAACCTCGATGTTGTTCACAACGGTCGTGACTCCCTCGATCCCTTTCACCACAGTCTCGGCATCGGACTTCAAAACCGGCCGAGTCACTTCGCCGTATAGCGTCACCTTGTCGCCTTCCACCCGATATGCAAGATTGTCGAACACGGAATACCACGGCAACATCACGAGCTGGTGCCGGACTTCTTTCGTCAGCTTTTCCCCGTACTTCATTTCGCCGCGCTGCTTTTTGTTTTCCTGCGGCTGAGCCGTCGCAGAATATGGCATCCCCATATAAGGCGCGGCGAGCAACACCATTACAAACAGGGCCCGAAGTTCCTTTCTCATATTTACCTCCCGGACGATTGTCCTTTCGCTCTTTCTTGTTTCAAGTATTTAGATTCAAGAAGCAGGGCAGTGGATGCACGGTTTCGTGCTCAGAGGAGGTGTTAGCACATTTTCAAGAATGGACGCAACAAGCATGGAGTTTTATGCGAAACTTTTTGAGAGTAGCGGTGTTGGACAAAAGATATGAATGGCGTGAGGGGAGACTAGCTGAGTGCTGGTGATTGGGCATCGCGGAGCATCGGGGCACGCGCCGGAGAATACGCTGGCGGCGTTCAAGAAAGCTGTTGCGCTGGGCGCGACGTTCGTGGAAACGGATTTGCATCTTTCGCGCGATGCGCACTTCGTGGCCATTCACGATGCCACCGTGAATCGCACCACGAACGGGCAGGGCGCCGTGCATGATATGACTCTGGCCGAGCTGCGGCGTCTGGACGCCGGCTCGTGGTTCGGGAGCGAGTTTGGCGGGGAGCGCATTCCCACGTTGGAAGAGCTTCTGGAGTTTTCCAAAAAGAACGACGTGGTCTTTTATATGGAGCTGAAGCCAGACGGCACGTGGGGCGGGGAGCACGCGCTGGTGGCTGCGCTGCGCGAATCGGGAGAGATACCGCGCACGGTAGTGATTTGCTTCGATCCGGGGATCGTGCTGAATTTGAGGAAGATCGAGCCAACGCTGATGACCGGGCTCCTGTACGACGGGCAAATCGAAAAACCGATCGACAAAGCCGTGGAAATTGGAGCGCGTCAATTGGTGGTGCGCGGAGACCTGGTGACGCCGGCGATGATTGCCGAAGCGCAGAAAAAAGATTTGCAAATCGTCTGCTGGACGGTGAATCACCCCGCGCATATGCGCATGCTGATGGCGGCGGGAGTTGACGGAATCATGAGCGACTATCCGGACCGCCTGGTCGCGTCGGTGAAAAAGGAAACCGAGATTCTTTCCTGACGGCGCTGATCTGGCGCGGCGAAGTTTCCCTCGGAAAATTGAGAGCGATTGACGTTGCATCATGCACCGGCCATGCGAACGTGAAGAGCAGCGAGTTGCGCGACGGAGAGCTGCTCGGCGCGTGCGTCCGCACGAAGATTTAACGCGGCGAGGGCTTCGCGGACACTGTCGGGTTTGGCGAGAGACCGCAGATTGTTGACCAGAGTTTTGCGCTTCTTCGAGAAACATAATTTCACAAAATCCAGGAAACGAGTTTCGGCATCGCGGGACGAGTGTGCCAGCACGCCTTCCTTTGACGCCATGCTGGAGCCGAGCTGCAGCTTTGCGCGCTCTCCCGGTAGGCGGAGCGTGACGAGGGCGGAAGTAACTTCCGGCGGCGGGTTGAATGCGTCGCGTGGAATTTCGAAAACAAATTCGGGGCGCGTGTAGAACTGGGTAACAACAGAAAGATAGCCGTAGTCGCGCGTACCGGGCTGGGCGGCGAGGCGCCGCGCCACTTCGGTCTGAATGACGACGTGAATTTCGTCGATGATGTCGGCGAAGTGGAAGAGGCGGTGAAGAATCGGCGAGGTGATGTAGTAGGGAAGGTTGCCGTAGATGCGGACGCGCCGGCCGGATGCGATCGCCGCGATGTCCGTTTCGAGAACGTCGCGGGGAACGACGGCGAGGTTCGGGAATTGTTTTGCGAGGCGGCGAAGTCCGGCGATAAATGCCGGATCGATTTCGATGGCCTGGACGGGAGCGCCAGTGGCAATAAGGCGCTGGGTGATTTCACCATGGCCGGCACCAATCTCGATCCAGCAGTGTTTGTCGTCTCGCGGAAGCGGGACCGTTGAATGCGGCGAAACGCGAATGGCGCGCGCGATCTCTTCGCGCCAGTGGAGATCGGCGAGGAAGTGTTGGCCGAGTCGTTGGCGTGCCATTGGTGCAACAGTGTAGCAAGAGGCGCGCGATGCGCGCCGAGAGGTAAGGAAGTAAGGAGGTAACGCGGTAGGGACGAGAGAAAGATAACGGCGGAGACGCGGAGCGCGCGGATTGTTTACGGTTTGGGGACTCCCCCCCCTGTTAGGGGCCTGCCACCCGCCGATAGCAGGGTGTCTGGCAAGTGGCGTCGCGAAAACGAATTCAAAGCCCACACGCCAGGACAAGAATGTCCCACCTTTGCAGAACCAAAACCGCAAAGGTAGGCCATCCGAACCGTCTCAGCGAACTAAGGTTGCGCCACCCTTGCGCAGCGCGCAAGGGCGGGGCGCCTGCTATTCGAGTGCAAACACGGCGTTGCCGACCACGATTCCGTCGATATTGATGTCTACTCGGTATGTCCCAACGCCCAGGGGAGAAGCTGCCAGATTGTAAACGTACTTGCAGGTAGTCGGATCAATTCTGAAGTTCGAGCCGCTGTCTGCGCTGGCTAAATACGTGCTCTCATCAACGGTCCCGAGCGTTCCGCCCGCGATTCTGGTCACCGAGATATGAGAAAAGCGAAGGAAAAGCAGATCCGTCTCTGTCCTCGGGATAACGAGGGGTGATTGGACGCGGCGGGATCAGAAGTAGCCGGTGCGGAAGCGTAGGGCATTTTTGGGAAACGGCAGTACGCGAGGCGGGTCGGCTTGTTTGGCGGAGACGGCTCGGCGTTTCTCGCGTGCGGCAACCCGGCGGGCGTGTTCTCTGTACTTTTCACCGTAGATCCACTGGAACAGGACGTATAGCAAAAAGTCAAAGCCAAGAATGCAGAACGCCAGGAATACCGTAAGCGACATGGGAACCTCACCCGGGCTAAATGTGAGTCGGAAGCCCAGACAAGGAAAGGGTAGGAGGGGGAAGGCTAAGAAGTCCTGAGAGGTTTATTAGGAAGTTGTTAGCAAGCCGGGGGGAACGCAGCTACAAACTAGAAAGCGGAAATTGGAAGGCGAAGGGGAAAGATGGCGCCCTAAAGGGACGCCACTACACTTAGGGCACGATTTATCGTGCCCTACAAAGGATTGAGGAAAAGGCGGACAGCCAGGAATGGCTGTCCCACCGTGGAAAAACCGGGGCGAGGATTGCATTCCCGGACGGTCAGTTGTAAGTTGGCGGGCGGGCCGGCAGGAAAACGCAAATGCCGGTTCATAAATTGAATAAGGCGTCTTGCGAGGGTCCGGTCTGTTTATTCGACTCGGGCTTGGGACCGCGCAAAACACGTCCAACATAGAAAAAGAGAGAGTTTCCGATGTCTTTCAAACCTTTAACGATTTCCCCGGTGAATTGCTTCGCTACCCTGGTGATCGCAACTGCGGTATTTGTGGGAACGGGAGCGTGGGGCGAAAGAGGAAAGTGGCGAGCGGCGAGAGACGAGTGGCGAGAAACTCGGCAAATGCGCGAAGGCGCTGCCGCGCTTCAGGAGCCGCAAGGTGCGATCGCGCAACAGGGGTCCGAAAGCGCTGCCGCGCCTCAGGCGCCCGAAGGTGCTACCGCGCAGGCGCCTCGGGTGTCGCCGCTAGGTGCTCCCAACGAGCTCCCTAATCCCTATCGCCCGGGCATTAGTTGGGGCCAATTGCCGAAGGGAAGAAAATGGGGATCGACGGCGGGGATCGCCATCGGTTCGGATGGTAACATCTGGGCTATCGACCGGTGCGGCGTCTCCGGATCGCAAGGCACAAACTGCGCCGACTCACCGCTCGACCCGATCCTCGAATTCGATCCTTCCGGCAAGTTCCTAAAGGGTTTTGGTCATGGGATGTTCGTGAGCCCGCACAAGATCACCGTCGACAAAGATGGCAACCTTTGGGTCGCTGACAATGGCTTGAAAGACGGCCGGGGCCAGCAGGTTTTCAAATTCAACCCGGATGGCAAGCTCTTGCTCGTGCTCGGCAAAGCAGGTGTGGCTGGACCTGGCACCGACACATTTGATCAGCCGACCGAGGTTGCCGTCGCTCCCAACGGAGACATCTTCCTAGCCGACGGCCACGGCCGCGCCCCCACCGCCAACGCCCGCATCATGAAATTCGATAAGAACGGAAAGTTCATCAAGACCTGGGGGAAGAAAGGAACGGGAATCGGCGAATTCGATTGCCCACATACTTTGGCGTTCGACTCCAAAGGACGCCTTTTCGTGGGCGACCGCCAGAATAACCGCATCCAGATCTTCGACCAAGACGGCCGTTTTATCGCCGAGTGGAAGCAGTTCGGCCGGCCGAGCGGGATCTTCATTGACAAGAACGATGTGCTGTACGTGGCCGATTCGGAATCCCGAGGGGGCGAAGAAGGCTACGGTTACAACCCAGGCTGTCGGCGGGGCATTCGCATCGGGAGCGCTAAAGACGGCACGGTAAAATACTTCGTGCCCGATACTGCGCCGTATCCGCCATCCGCGGACTCCACAGCATCGGAAGGCGTTGCAACGGATGCTGCGGGAAATATCTATGGGGCGGAATTTACAATGGATGTGAAAAAGTACGCGAAGAAGTAGGTAAAAAAGCGCAAAGGACCGGTCTGAAGACCCGCCACTACAACTCACAGGAAAAGCTCTGGCGTGCTGAGTGCTGGACAAGGAAGAGGTGCCGCGCCTACGGCGCTGGACTCTATTTGCTACGATACCCAGCCCTTACGGGCTTGGCTAACTCCTGGCACGCCTACGGCGCTGGGGAAAACAAGCAGACGAACTCCCACATTTCAATTCCTCGAATCTTGACGCCGACATAGCGCTCCGTTAGCGTAAAATGGATTTGAAGCGAGCAATGGGCAATCCATGAGAATTCTGTTTGTGGCATCGGAGGGGCTGCCGTTTTCGAAGACGGGTGGCCTGGCGGACGTTGTGGAGGCGCTGCCGAGGGCGCTCGTGGCACACGGCCACGAGGTGGCGGTGGTGTTGCCACGCTATCGCGAGACCAAGGCGACGGCGGTGGTGATGCCAAGCTTGACGATTCCGATGGGAGGGACGCGGCTGCGATTTCCGGCGATTGCCGATGGCACGGTCTTGAACGGCGTGCGGTATTTTTTTGTGGAGGATGCTGAGTATTTTGACCGCGATGGATTGTACGGCAGTAAGACTGGGGATTATCCGGATAACCCGGAGCGGTACGGGGAGTTCTGTCGCGCGGCCATTGAAGTGGCCAAGCATGTCTGGCCAGCGGATGTGATTCATTGCCATGACTGGCAGACGGCGTTGGTGGCGGTGCTGCTGCGGACGTCGTATGGTGATGATCCGCTGGTGAAAGACATTCCCGTGGTTTTCTCGATTCACAACATGGGGTATCACGGGCAGTTCCCCAAGGACGTGATGGAGCGGGTGGGACTCCCGCCAGTCCTGTTTCATCCGGCAGGGATTGAATATTTCGGGAGCGTGAACCTGCTAAAGGGCGGTTTGATTTATTCAGATTATTTGACGACGGTGAGCCGGAGATACGCGCAGGAGATACAAACGAAGGAATATGGTTTCGGGCTGGATGGCGTGGTGCGAGGGCGCGCGGACCGGCTGGTGGGAATTCTGAACGGCGTGGACTACGCGGCGTGGAATCCGGAGAAAGACAAGCTGATCGCGGCGAAGTATTCGGCGAAGGATTTGAGCGGGAAGCAAGTATGCAAGCAGGATCTGCTGGAAGTGTTTGGATTGCCGGCGGAGCACTTGAGCCGGCCGTTGATCGGAATCGTGTCGCGGTTTGCGGATCAAAAGGGATTTGATTTGATTGCGGAGAAGGCCCACGAGCTGATGCGCGAAGATTTGGCGCTGGTGGTGCTCGGGGCTGGCGAGAAAAAATATGAAGATTTGTTCCGAGCGCTGGTTGCGGCGTATCCAGGGCGCGTGGGCTTGAAGATCGCATACGACAACATGCTGGCGCACAAAGTGGAGGCGGGGGCCGATGTGTTTCTGATGCCTTCGCGCTACGAACCTTCGGGGTTGAATCAGATGTACAGCCTGAAGTATGGTACGGTGCCGATTGTGAGAGCCACCGGCGGGTTGGACGACAGCATCGAGCCGTTCGACGTGGAACACGGGACAGGGACCGGGTTCAAATTCAAGGAATATACCGGGGAAGCTCTTTTGTTTGCGGTTCGGCAGGCGCTGCATCACTACATGGACGAACGAATCTGGAAGCGCATCCAATTGAACGGGATGGCGAAAGATTTTTCTTGGAAGACGCCTGCAGCTGAGTATGCGAAGCTGTACGTGGCAGCGCGAGCCCTGCGAGGCTCCCCTCGCAGCTCGGGACAAGCAGGGCAAGGCGCACACGGATTGTCACCACTCGCGCAGAGTTTAGGAACGGTTGCACAGGCCACGGGAGATACCACGCAAGACTTGCAGCAAGCCCCTCGCAGCTCGGGACAGGCCGGGGGCCAGGTGGAGCAGGCGCCGCAAGCTACGGAGCAGGCTCCGAAACGGTCAGGGCAGGGCGCACGAAACCAAAAGCCTGCTGGAACATCTAACTAAGTCGAACAAGGAGAGAAAAACAGCGGCCAGCCGGAGGCGGCCAAGCCGTTGAGGACAAAGAACATGGCAGACAAGCCGAGGTTTTGACGGCCAGCAATTCGCAACCGGTGATGGTGGATTTTTGGGCGGAATGGTGCCGTCCATGCCACATGTTGGCGCCGACAGTGGCGGAGATCGCCCACGACTATGCGGGTAGACTCAAGGTAATGAAGTTGAACGTCGACGAAGCGATGAATTCAGCGGGACGCTATCGCGTGCAGGGAATTCCCACGCTGCTGCTGTTCAAGAACGGGCAGGTCGTCGAGCAGATTGTGGGAGCGGTGCCTAAGGAGCAGATCACCAAGGCGCTGGAGCGGCACATCGCTTGACGGGGGTTTGAAAATACTGGGGCGTGCTGCGCAGTAAATAGCGGCGCGCCCCTTTTTTACGTCTGGACGGTACCTGGAAGGCCTGGAATCAGGAAACAAAAAACCAGAGACAGGAATCACGAGGGCACTTGGAGACGGTGGCTTGCAATTTGTGCGGGTCCGAACGGCAGACGGCGGTGTATGCGATGCCGGACCGACGCTATTTTCGGGAAGAATTCTTCACGGTAACGGAATGTGACGAGTGCGGGCTGGGATTCGTGAATCCGAGAACGAAGCTACTGAGGAAAGAGTACCGCTATGAAGATGTGCCGATGACGAGCAAAGAGTTCCGGTATGTGAATCATCTGCAAGGCGGACTGGTGACCGCGCTCAAGTACGCGGCCTACTCGCCTGCGTCGGTGATCGACAGAATGTTGTGGCCCGCGATTGAAACGGGGCAGATCCTGCGAAGGACGTATGGCGTCAGCACGTTTGTGGGACGCAAGCTGTGAAAGCAAGCACGCGGGTCGCGGGCACCAAGTGCTTTGGTTAGCGCTGCGGGCAGGAATCCTGACATAATCTTCGCGCCTGGTCGGTTGGTATTATTGCGGCGGAGGAAGAGTGCATCAACTGCGAGGCTCGCAGGCGGAACAGCAGGACTCACCTTCCCCGGCAGCCACGCCGCGCAACGCCTATCCTCGCCTGTTTTTTTGGTGCGTGGTGCTGATATCGGGACTGTTGAATGTGTGGGCGCGGCGCGATGACGTGTCGCCCGACAGCATTTCCTATATCGAACTAGGCTGGGCCACGGCGCGCGGAGGCTTGCACCAGATCGTCAACGCTTATTGGAGTCCGCTCTATCCTTTCCTGCTGAGTCTTGTCTTTCGTTGCTTCCATCCGCCCGTGCAATGGGAATTCACGCTGGCACACCTACTGAATTTTGCCTTGTACATCGTGAGCTTCACCTCCTTTGAGCTGTTTTTGAAAGAGTTGATTTTGGAGCGCGAAGCCGCGGGCGAATCTGCCGAGAAGTGTCTGCCGGTTTCGCCGCGGAAGGTATGGATCTGGGGATGCGTCTTCTTTTTCTGGGCCAGTTATTATTGGCTGGGGCCAGTGTGGGTAACGCCGGACCTGTGCGTTGCCGTCCTTGTGTATTTGGCGACTGCACTGTTGTTTCGCATCCGGCGCGGGCGGGGCAACTGGTTTGTATTCGCTGGATTTGGAGTATTGCTCGGACTCGGTTATTTAGCGAAAGCAGCGATGTTTCCCTTATCGTTCGTTTTCTTGTTTAGCGCTTTCTGGCTCAGCCGCCGCGCCGGAGCTTCCTTTCGAGTCGCCAGTCTCCGCACGTTGCTCGCAGCCGGCGTGTTCGCGATCCTCGCAATGCCTCTAATTCTGGCAGTCTCAGCCGCGAAGGGAAGAGCGACGTTTGGCGATTCCGGACACATCAGTTACACAGAATATATCGACGGCGCGACAAAGACCGTTCATTGGCAGGGAGAACCGTTGGGTACGGGCAAGCCCGCGCATCCGACGCGGAAAATATTCTCCGACCCGGCGGTGTATGAGTTTGCTCATCCGATTCCCGGATCGTATCCGCCGTGGTACGACCCTTCCTATTGGTATGAAGGAGTGCGTCCGCATTTCCTATTGAAGGGGCAATTGTGGGCTCTCTTCCGCGCGGCCAACCTATATCTCAAGATATTTTCGAAGAGCGGTGCGCTTTGGGTGGTATTGGCGGCCATTTGGGTCGTCGGGAGAAAGGCTCTACGGTGGGGAAGTTCTGGTGCGGGAACGAGGCTGGTGTTTTTGCCTTCTGCTGCGGCTCTGGGCATGTACTCGCTGGTGCTTGTCGAGTTTCGGTACGTCGCTCCGTTCGCCCTGATGCTGCTGCTTTGGACGCTGGCGAGAATAGGTATTGTCGTTGGAGCGGAGCCGCAATTGATGAAGCGCTTTCATCTCGTGGTCGTTCTGGCTCCAGCGCTCGCCGCTGGGTGGGCTGCGACGCATGACCTATATGACTTAGTGCGCAACGAGCCGTATGAGCCGTGGGTCGTTGCCCAAAAGCTTCACGAGATGGGGATCCCCGCGGGAACAGACGTTGGGTACATCGGGGCGGGAACGGATGCTTACTGGGCGCATCTCGCGGGCGTACGGATTATTGTGGAGATCCCGAGAACCGAGCAGCCTCGCTTCATCGCTGCGGATACGGCGCGAAGGCAGGAAGTTCTCGTGCTGTTCACCTCTGTTGGAGCAAGTGCGGTCATCACCAGGAATGGGGATGTTGCAAATCCGGCGGAGGGCTGGCGGCCGATTCCAGGAACGCATCATTTTATCTGGCAGCAGCCGTGGCTTATCGCGGCGCCGGAAAAGAAGTGAAGAGTTTGCCAGGAGACTGGTAAAGACCATGACGACAAGCCAGCAGATCACCAGAGTGCGGTGCACTTGGGCGGCGAACGAACTGAACATTCCTTATCATGATGAAGAATGGGGTGTGCCGGTACACGACGAACGTAAATGGTTTGAGTTCCTGATACTGGAAGGGGCGCAGGCGGGATTGAGCTGGGACACAATCCTGAGGAAACGCGCGCGGTATCGCGAAGTGTTTGACGGATTCGATCCGGAGAAAGTGGCGCGCTATGACAAGAGGAAGGTGCGCGAACTGCTCCGCGACGCCGGAATCATTCGCAACCGGCTGAAAATCAATGCCGCGATTGGCAACGCCCGCGCCTTTCTTGAAGTTCAAAAAGAATTTGGAACGTTCGACGCGTACATCTGGCGTTTCGTCGGCGGCCAGCCAAAGCAAAACGCCTGGAAGAACCACAAACGCGTCCCTGCAAAAACACCCGAATCCGACGCCCTCAGCAAAGACTTGCAAAAGCGGGGATTCCGGTTTGTCGGATCGACCATTTGCTACGCACTGATGCAGGCCACGGGAATGGTTAACGATCACCTGGTGAGCTGTTTCCGGTACCATGATTTGTCTAAATAGCGGCGAGGGCAGGCTTGCTTGCCTTGAGGGCGGGGTGAGCTTACGATAAGAACCTGCCTTTCTTGGTGCTTTCCAAAGCAGTTTTGGCGAAGTGATAATTGCGGCGCGGACGTGTGTTGAGGGAAGAGACAGGCAAGAATGCCTGTCCTACTTTAGGGAGAAGGCCCGGATGAAATCCGTCGTGGTGGTGGGGGCGCAGTGGGGCGATGAAGGAAAAGGCAAAGTCGTCGACTATCTTTCCGGCTCCTTTGACTATATTGCTCGAGTGGCGGGTGGCCACAACGCGGGACACACGGTCATTATCGGGCAAGACCGGTACGTGTTGCAGCTTATCCCCTGCGGGATTTTGCGGCCGAAGCAGCATGCGGTGATTGGTACGGGAACGGTGGTTGATCCGGCAGCGCTCGTGGCGGAAATTGGGATGCTTTCCAAGGCCGGCATCGAGGTGAAGGGGCGCTTGCACGTCAGCAATCGCGCGCACCTGATTTTTCCGTATCACCGGGAGCTGGACAAAGCAGCGGAAGGCGCGCGCGGCGCTAACAAAATCGGCACGACGTCGCGCGGGATCGGGCCCGCGTACGAAGACAAAATGGCGCGCCGTGGGCTGCGCATGTGCGACCTGCTGGAGCCGGAATTGTTTAAGAAGAAAGCCGCGCACGTAGTGGCAGAGAAGAATCGGCTGGCGAAGGGCGCGTACGGCGCAGACATCGACTTTTCACACGAAGTGGATGAAACCCTGAAACTGGGTGAACAGATTCACGGCTACATTTGCGATACGGCGGAACTGCTGAACCATGCGCTGGATGAAGGCAAGTCCGTGCTGTTCGAAGGCGCGCAGGGGACGATGCTGGACATCGACCATGGAACGTATCCCTACGTAACGTCTTCCAGTGCGACCTCGGGTGGCGCGGCGACGGGCGTGGGCGTGCCACCGACGAAAATCAAGCACGTGCTGGGGATTTCGAAAGCGTACACCACGAGAGTCGGCGGCGGGCCATTTCCGACGGAGATGCCCGATCTCGATGCCAAGGAAGTACGCGAGCGCGGAAAAGAATTTGGCGCGGTGACCGGGCGGCCGCGGCGCTGCGGCTGGCTCGATCTGCAGGTGCTGCGCTACGCGAAGATGATCAATGGGATCGATTCGCTGGTAATCACCAAGCTGGACGTTTTTGATACCCAGCGCGAGATTCAAGTTTGTGTGGGGTACAAGTACAAGGGCACGCCGCTGAAAGAAATGCCCGCGCTTGCTGAAGAATACGAGCACGTCATGGCTGAATACAAGACGCTGCCTGGGTGGAACGAAACTACGTATGGCCTGAAAGATGGAGCAAAACTTCCGAAAGCGGCGGTCGACTACTTGGGCTTTATCGCTGATTTTCTGCAAATAGAGATTGGGATGATTTCGACCGGGCCGGAGCGGGACGCTACGATTGTGCCGGCGGGTACGCTGCTGGCGCGGTGGTTATGAAGAGAGTTTAAACGCAGAGACGCCGAGAACGCAGAGAAGAGCAGAAGCGAAGAAAAGCAAATATGAGCGGCAGGGCTAAAGCCCCGCTGCTGCGAAACCTCACCATGCTCAGCTACGAGCAAGCCCGAAGCAAAGTCGTCGAAGAGGTTGGAAAGAGGAAAGGTCCGCGCGCGACCACGGTGGTAAGCGTGTGGGAAGCGCTGGGATTGGTGTTGGCGCAAGAGGTGACGACGGATCGGGAATATCCACCGTTTAACCGTTCGACGCGCGATGGGTACGCGGTGCGTTCGAGCGACGCAGGGCCTGACGCACGTCTTAAGTGCGTGGGAGAGATCAAAGCGGGCGACACGGTTAGGGAAGCGCTGGCATCGGGCACCTGCTTGCAGATCATGACCGGCGCCGCAGTCCCTGCTAACGCAGATGCGGTGGCGATGATCGAATACACGAGCCGTGAAGGCGATTTCGTGCGCTTCGAACGCAATGCGCAAGCCGGACAAAACATTGTGGCGAGGGGAAGCGAAGCGGCAGCCGGGCAGACCATCTTGACGCGGGGCATGCGGCTCGGATTCGCAGAGCTGGCGCTGGCGGCACAAGTCGGTGCGGTGCAACTGCAATGTGCGCAGCGGCCGCGCGTGGCAATTCTTTCCACCGGTGACGAAGTGGTGCTGATCGACGAAACGCCTGGCCCGTTTCAAATTCGAAACAGCAATAGCGTCTCACTCGCGGCGCAAGTTCGGATTGCAGGCGGAGAGCCGGTTGTGCTTGGGAATGCAGCGGACCGCATTGAGGATTTGGGAGAGAAAATCGAGCGCGGCCTGAGAGAGGACGCACTTGTGTTGTCGGGTGGTGTCTCGATGGGGAAGTACGACCTGGTTGAAAGCGTGCTTAAAGCCATGGGCGCGGAATTCTTCTTTGACGCAGTGGCGATCCGGCCGGGGAGGCCGGCGGTATTCGGACTGTGCCAGGGAAAGCCCGTGTTTGGTCTACCAGGGAATCCGGTTTCGACGATGGTGACATTCGAATTATTCGTCGCGCCCGCGATTGATTTATTGAGCGGTGCGGAGGTCCGCGCGCTGCCATTGGTGGAGGCGCGGCTGGCGGAAGCAATGAAGGAAAAGACCGGGCTGACGCATTTCTTGCCGGCGCGAGTGGAGTGGCAGGCCACCGTGCCGGAAGTGAAGCCGTTAAGGTGGCAAGGCTCAGGTGATATCGCGGCGCTGGCGAAGGCTAATTGTTTTCTTCTGGTTCCGGCTGACCGGGAACAGATCGAGATCGGCGAGAGTGTTTCCGTGTTACTCAGGAAGGACGTAGTCTAGGCGAGCCGACATGTCCAAGCTGTCGCATTACGGGGAGAAGGGTGAAGTGCGGATGGTGGACGTGTCGGAGAAACCGGTAACGACGCGAACCGCGGCGGCGCAGGGTTTCGTAAAGATGAAACCGCGTGTGGTGAGCGCGGTGCGGCGGCTGAAAAACCCCAAGGGAAACCCACTGGAAGTTGCGCGAATCGCGGGAATCGCTGCGGCAAAGAAGACCGCGGAGTGGATACCTCTTTGTCACCCACTGCCGCTGACGCACATTGATGTGACCGCACGGCTATGCCAAAATGGCGTAGAAGTACGATCCACAGTGACCACTGCCGCCCAGACAGGCGTGGAAATGGAAGCCCTGGTCGCAGTAACCGCCGCGGCCCTCACGGTCTACGACATGTGCAAAGCCCTCGATAAAGGAATGGAGATCACGGACATCGTTCTGCTGGAAAAGACTGGCGGGAAGAGCGGAGACTTCCACCGGCGAAAGGCTGCGCCGAGGCGCGCGCGATGAGTTCGAGCGGGCACAAAACCATAAGATTGCTCCTTGCGGACGATAATCCGCTGGTGCGCGAGCTGATTGTGAAGGGGCTCGAGCCGTTCTGCGAGGTGGAGACTTCTACGGACGGCGCCGACGCGCTCTTGAAAGTTGTGGACGCGCCTCCCGATGTGATTTTGTGCGATTACAAGATGCCCGGGCTGGACGGCAGGCAACTCTTCGAGAAATTGCGCGCGCGCGAGTCTACCCGGCACATTCCGTTTCTCTTCATGGCCAGCCGACCGGACATCGAGGAGCGGCTACGGCCGCTGGTGGACGGCGTCGAGGATTTCATCACCAAGCCGTTCTTGATTAAAGATTTGGTGCGCATCACCAAAAAAGTTGTCGATCGCTTGCACCTGGAAAAGCTGCAGAAGAAAGCGTCTCGCCCGGGAGTCATTCAAGGACGCCTGGAAGAGATGAGTATGATCGACCTGATGCAGTCGCTGGAGATGGGACAGAAGTCATGCCGGCTGATCGTGCAGCACGACGGCGCGCAAGGAGAACTGTATTTTGCCAGCGGGCAATGCCGCGACGCGAAGATCGGAAAAATCGAAGGCGACGACGCTGTTTACAAAGTGGTGTTGTGGACCGCGGGAGAATTCGAGATCGACTTTAACGCCGCGAACGCTTCGACAAAAACAACAACAACACGCAACACCACTGGCCTCTTGATGGAAGCCATGCGGCTGATGGATGAAGCCAATCGCGACACGGTAGAGACGCCGTGAGTCTTGCGAAGAAACCTTCCTGATGCGCGTAGCGGTCCTCACCATTAGCGATTCCGTGAGCAAGGGCGAGCGCGAGGATTTGTCCGGCCCCGCTATTGTGGCTTTCTGCCGCGGGCTCGGCTGGGAAGTTACCTCTTCGTTGTGTGTGTCCGACGATCCCGCGAATATCCGCGAGCAGTTGCGCACCGTGGCGGATTCCAGCCGCGTGGACGTGCTCCTGACGACAGGTGGAACAGGGATTGGTCCGCGGGACAACACGCCGGAGTCGACCCAGGCAATCGCTGACCGGATCGTGCCCGGACTCTCCGAAGAGATGCGGCGTAAAGGCCTAGAGAAGACCCCGACAGCTATATTGTCGCGTGGGACCGTGGCTGTGCGAGCTAAGACACTCATCGTTAACTTGCCTGGAAGCCCCAAAGGCGCGGTGGAGTCGCTCGAAGCCGTGGCGCACCTGCTGCCGCACGCGGTGAAGGTTCTCCACGGCGCGCGCCACGACTGATTCAATTCCCACCGGGTGTCCTCCGCAGCTGATCTAACAGTCCTGATCTTCAGCCGCCGGCAATGGCCCCGATGATTAGGAGAGGTTCCTTTCCCGACGCGACTGCTTCGGGCAGCGGAGTATCCGGCGGCTCGAGGGAATAGTCCTCTTCGCAGGCGAAGAAGCGCAGGAACGGACGGCGCTCCTGCGTGACATGATCGCGGATGGTGCCGCGAAGCATCGGGTATTGCGCTTCGAGGGCGTCCAGCACCGAACGCTGCGTCACCGGACCATCGACGTGCAATTGTACTTCGGCCCCGGCGCGCGCCAGCGCCCGCAAATGGCCCGGAAGTACGACGCGAATCATGCGAGCGTTTGAACCTCCACCGAAAGCACGGCGGGAAGGTGTTCCACAATGGGGCTCCAGCTGTCGCCGGCGTTGGCGGAACCATATACCTGGCCGCCGGTGGTGCCGAAATAGACGCCGCATTTATCGAGCGAGTCGACGGCCATGGCGTCGCGCAAAACGTTCACGTAACAGTTGTTTTGCGGCAGACCTTTCGTGAGCGCTTCCCACTCGTTTCCGCCGCTCTTGCTGCGGTAGACGCGCAGCTTGCCGTCGAGTGGAAAATGCTCCCCGTCGCTCTTGATCGGCACAACGTAGATGGTTTCCGGTTCGTGAGCGTGAACGTCGATCACAAAACCGAAGTCGGTCGGCAAGTTGCCGCTGACTTCCTTCCAGGAGTCTCCTGCGTTGTCGCTACGCATGACGTCCCAGTGTTTTTGCATAAAGAGCACGTTAGGGCGCGAGGGATGCATCGCCACGTGATGAACGCAGTGACCAACCTCGGCGGTGGGCTCGGGAATGTACTGGGAATAGAGCCCCTTGTTGATAGGCTTCCAGGTCTTGCCGCCATCATCAGTGCGAAATGCACCTGCGGCCGAGATAGCAATGTAGATTCGGTTGGGATCGCTCTTATCGAGAATGATGGTGTGGAGGCACATTCCGCCGGCGCCTGGTTGCCAGCGCGGACCGGTGCCGTGACCGCGCAAACCAGAGAGTTCTTTCCAATTTTTTCCGCCGTCGGTCGAGCGGAACAAGGCGGCGTCCTCCACTCCGGCATACACGGTATCCGCATCTGTGAGCGACGGTTCAAGGTGCCAGACGCGCTTGAACTCCCACGGATGCTGCTTTCCATCGTAGAACTGATGAGTGGTGAGCGGTTTCCCGCTTTCCGCGGAAGTGTCGTAAACAAACTTATTGCTCTCGCCCTTGGGCATCCCTCCCGGGCCGGTTTGTTCGCCCGGCGGCGTGCCCGGTTGTGTCCAAGTCTTGCCACCGTCATCGGAGCGCTGAATGATTTGCCCAAACCAACCGCTGGTCTGCGATGCATAGATGCGATTCGGGTCGATCGGCGAGCTCTTCAGGTGGTACATCTCCCAGCCAGCGAAATGGGGACCGCTGACGTCCCACTTCTCGCGCTTGCCGTCCGAGGTAAGGACGAAAGCGCCCTTGCGTGTGCCAACCAGTACCCTCACCTTGCTCATCGCTCACTCCTCCTTATGAATTGCGCATGTACTCAGATGGGCCGACCCAACGAATCTTAAGCTCCCACTTGGCTTACCCCTACGCGAAAAAGGCGCGCGAGAGAAACTATGCCAAATCTTACTTGCAAGATGCAAGTGAAAATGTGTTAGCGTGGAAACATGCCGAGGAAGAAGACGAATACCAAGCGGCGGTCGGGGTGTCCGCTGAACGCTTCGGTCGAGATACTGGGCGATCGCTGGTCGTTGTTGATTATTCGCGACATGATGCTGCGGGGATTCCGAACGTATAAAGAATTCCTCGGTTCCTACGAGAAAATCGCTACGAATATTTTGGCGGACCGGCTGCAAAAGCTGGTCACTTATGGAATCATCAGCACCAAAGGCGACCCCTCGGATGGCCGCAAGTTTATTTACTCGCTCACCCCGAAGGGAATCGATCTCGCGCCAGTCCTCACGGAAATGGTGCTCTGGGCAGCCGCACACGAAGATACCGCCAATCAAGTGCTTGTCCGGCAAATGCGAAAGGACAAGGAACAATTCATATCTACCGTGCGCCAACGCTGGGCCGAAACCGCCCGAGCGGCGGATCGCAACGTTAAGGGAAAACGGAAGCCAGCGCCGGACACTCGGCATGGAGCGTCTCGGCCTTCACTCCGATCGCAGCGCCTCCGTGACGTCAACGCGCGCGGCACGCGCTGCTGGCAGCACTGACGCGACGACCGCGGCGGCAAGCAATATGAACACGGAGCCGACCACCGGCAAGGCGCTCGGCGTCTGCATATTCTCGAAAGCGCTTCGGGCCAGACGCACCAGCACGTACCCGCATGCCGCGCCTGCGACGACACCAGCCGTCGCCATCACCGCGCCCTCCGCAATGACACTCGCTAGGAGTTGCCGCGGCTGCGCTCCAATCGCCAACCGGACGCCGAACTCGCGTGTCCGCGCGCTGACGGAGAACGCCAACACACCGGCAACGCCAACGAGCGCGATCGCCAGAGCGACGGCCGCAAAGATACCGAACACTACGGTGTTGAGACGATCCGGAGTGAGAACTTCGGCGCGAACGTCTTCGAGCGTCGCGGCACGCTCAACGGGTTGGTCGACCGACATATCCCGAATGATCCGCGTCACCGGCGTGACCAGAGAATAAGGATTTGCGCTGGTGTGAATGAACAGGCGGCCGCCGAACACGGGACCCTCTTCAAAAGGATTGTAGACAGTGAGGCTAGGGCCAGGAACGACATGTTCGTCGTCAATATCGGCAGTGACGCCAATGATGCGGTGCGGTGCAATGCTGATGGGGACGAATTTCATCACCGGATCAGTCCAATAGATATGTCGATTGACGGCATCCTGATTGGGGAATATTCGTTGAGCGAGGGTTTGACTGACGATTACAACCGGTTCTTTGCTGCGGCCATCCGGTTCCTTGCCCTGGCCGTCGAGCTGATTGAAATCGCGGCCGGCGATGATGGGAACGCCCAGGGCGGCAAAAAAGCCGGGAGAGATGGTGCGGAATTGGGCGCGAGGATCTTCTTCGCCGGGCCCGCGGACATAGCCGTCAGCAGAAAACTGAAAGCCGGGGCCAAAGCTGCCGGCATCGCGCCAAGGCACGACAATGCCGAAAGCGGTCTTGTTCACACCCGGTAGCGCTTCAATGCGGCGCATCGATTCCTTGTAGAAATCGATGACTTGTTGAGGAGTTTTGCCGTAGGAAATGGCGGGGACATTCGGGGACATTGATGGCCAGGACGTGGCGCGTGTCGAGGCCGGTCTGTGCCGCCTGTATCGACAGAAGCGTTTTTAGCAACATGCTGGCGCCTGCGAGGAGTATGAAGGAGGCGGCGATTTGCGTGACGGCAAAAATGCGCAGGCGGCGATTGGTGCTGCCGGTGATGCGCACACTGCCGCTTGACAAACCCAAACCATGGGAGCCGTCGGCAGACGGCAGTCGCGGGACAAACGCCAAGAGCACAGCCGCGACCACGGCCAGCCCCGCCCCCACCCACAACATGCTGACATCAACCGTCAAATCCAGTGCGCGGACAGAGAAACGCGAGGCGTAGCGAGCAAGCACGGCGAGGAGCGGCCTTGCACTGATCACGCCGAGAGTGGCGCCAACGACGCAGAGAATGAGACTCTCCGCCAACAAAATGCGGCGCAGTGCGCCAGCGCCAGCGCCCAGAGCCGCGCGAATGGCCAGCTCGCCCTCGCGGCGCACGGTACGAGCGAGGATAAGATTGGCGACGTTCGAGCAAGCGATGATAAACACGAGGCCGGAGGCGGCAAGAAGAACCAGGAGAACGGTTCGAGCGCCCGAAGTGATTTGCTCACGGAGGAGTT
>WNFR01005212.1_pt1 | contig 22503 bp, 33 predicted proteins | sample 5400221 | NCBI WGS metagenome assembly WNFR01 (sample SAMN13153357, study PRJNA577476) | soil metagenome | isolation source: 40 cm soil under Madrone tree | place: USA:California | collected 2016-06-14 | reverse complement strand
CAGTCCAACAAGAAAGGAAGCCGCGATCGTTCTTTCAAGATCAAGCTCAAGAATGGAGTGGAACAAACCATGCGATTGGAGAAGGATTTTGTGATTCCCACCGGGGGAGGGTACTTCTTTGCGCCTTCTATCGACGCGTTGTGCGAACTCTGTGGAGCACCAACCTCGGCGCGAAAGGCAAAGGGGGATTCAGATCAGAGAAAAGCTCGGTGAGTAAATGAAGCGCAAAGCAACATCACGAGAACGGAACGCAACGAGTGGCGGATTCGCACTAGCAGCTCGTGGCGGAAGTAGTTTTGTCACTGCGCCGCGAACCGGACAACAATGGTGACGCGCACGACAGGTGAAGATCGGAGCATTTGCGGCGATGTGCTTTCCTGTGCAACGCGCACAAGGATCGCGATCCAGAACTGCAACCCCATCAGCAGGGCGTCGGCCGAGAATCCCTGCCAGCCCCGCGGCGTGCCCTTGCCGAACCGCCGCCGCATGATCAGTGACAGATTGAACCCGCCAAGGTGAATCAGCACGCGCTTGAGAACATTCGCTTGTCCGCGCAAGTACACACGCCGCATGCCTCCCGTTTCATAGGCGTGGGCGAAGCTTCGTTCCAGAAACTCTCCCCGATACCGCAACAACTGTTTCCCGTGCTCGCCGTGAATGCGCCGCCGGTTGTCATACACCGCCTGCCGCGCCTCCGGCTTATCCTGCCAGCGACGGCGTCCACGGTCCGGTTCCGAAACATAGCTCCGAACCTTGGCTTGTTGCAGCGCCGTCAGCGTGTCGTTGCTGTGATATCCCTTGTCCGTCACTGCTTCGATAGGACCTTCAGGATGGACTCGTTCCCCTACTTCTTCGTTGTTCGTGGCGCAGGCAACTTCGGCGATGTGCTCCCCCGCCTGCGGCAAGGTTTCCAGAATCGTCTCCGTATCGCCCGCAGCGCCACCGGCCACCGTCACCGCCACCACCGCTCCAGTTTCCAGATCCACCGCATGCTCCGCCTTGTAGGCGAGGTGCGTGCGGCCGTCTTTCAACTGCGTGATCTCCGCCTCTGGGTCATGCGGATTCACCCAATCGTCGTTCGATCCCTTCTTCGCCCGCTTGCGGTCCAGCTTCGCCAACTGCTCCCGTGTCGGCGTTGCGATCCCCGATTCCTCGGCCAGTCGCCGCAGAAACTCCTCGTAGCCCTCGCCCGTATCCCGTCGCACAATCGAGCGCATGGCTGCGTTCGCTTCCAGCGTCGTGCCATCGATGCCCACCGTCTTCCCCTTCAGCAGCCCTTTCTCCGCCAGTAACTCCAGTACCCACCGGAATACCGCTTGATGCGTTTCCACCGCGATCAGCCGCCGCGTGCGCGAGATCGTGGAGTGATCTGGCGGCGGCTCGGTCAGCCCTAGTTCTAGAAATTGGCGCAGCGCCAGCGAATCCGCCGCCCGCCACGCGATGCCACGCTCCCCCTCAATCCCTTCGAAATATCCGATCAGCAGCAAGCGAAAATACCGCCCTGGCGTCAGCGAAGGACGCCCCATCGCCTCCGCGTAGAAGCGCTCACACTGCCCCTCTACAAACTCGTCGAACCCACGCTCCTCCAGCAGTTGGTTCAACCGCTGGTAGAACGGATGTGCCACCGTCCGCGGCCATTGCGTGTGGGCAATCCAAAACTCTTCCTGCGCTTGCCGCTGCTCCGCTCTTCGTCCCATCGCCATGCACGCAGTTTACGAACCTCCGCTCTGGATTACGCAAGAAACTTCACGAGCGAATCCAGACTTTCACCACGGACTGCTAGCCCCTTTTGTGGAGTGAAATGCGGAACCTCGTTTGCTTGTCCATGGATCGATGAGTTTGATGGACATCCGGAAATACGCAAGCGCGTGCTACCCTTTCGATTTGGAAGGAAACCGGTAATCGTGCCGCGGGTCGTAACTCCGCTTGGGAGCCAGGCCAAGCTACCTGGGCTTCGTAAAAGCAATTCGTTCAAGAAGCTCTTCGCGGCGCTTAAGCCAGTGAGCGAGACTTCCGATTGCAAAGGATGTGACCGTTTGCTGATTGATTGCGTCACGCCGCAAGACCTCAAACCAGCGTAACCTGTCTGGTACATAGCTCCGAACATCCGGGGCAGACGATACGTATAATGAGTTAGATGAAGAATATGCAGACTGAAGCACACTTCGACGCGGAAACCATCGAACGTTTGGAAGAACAGAGCGGGTTACTGCTAAACATTTACGAGGCGGAATTTGCTAAGGATCCTACTAGCCCTGCCACCGAATCTTCCCGCAGCAATATGATCGCTTTGCGCCACAGCATTCACCAAATCTATGGGCAAGCTGCGGCTGTTGAAGTAGAAAGTTCCTTAGGTTCTGCCACAGATGCTGTCTCGGCGGACGAGCAGGCCGGTTAGGAACACGTCAAAGACTGCGCATTCTTTGATGGTATCAAACACTTCACTCCATTTATTGATCCGGAATCGCGGCTGATCGTTTTTTGGATCGGAGCGATACCATAAGTTTGGGACTGATTCCAGTGATAAGATTTTGCCCCGAAAGGAACCTATGCCTAACCTAATTGCGCTGTTGAAAGTTGAACGAGATAAGGTAGCGCGGCAGTTGAATGGACTTAATGCGGCGCTTGCGGCTTTCGCTGGAGCATACGGAGTTCGTGATGGAGCCAAGCCACCCCGCAGGAGGAAATTGAGCGCCGTAGGTCTTGCGAATATCCGAGCTGCACAGAAAGCGCGTTGGGCAAAACAGAAGGGCACCTCTAATGCTCGTAAGAACGCGCCGAAACGTCGTATCTCAGCAGCCGGTCGTGCTCGGATCGCAGCTGCAGCACGTGCGAGATGGGCGAAGGTCAAAGCAAGAAGGAAAGGATGAAACCCCTTCCGGTTTTTCCGCTATCGAAGGATCGATAAGTTTCAGTGACGAAGCTCATGGTTTTGCTACGCTCAACAAGCCGCTCTGTGAATACGCAAATTTCGTAATCACGATTTACTTTTTCGACCAACGTTGTTTCCATTCGTAGTAGAGGCGGAATTCGGTGGTATTGGGGTGTTCAGACCAGCTTGCTAAGTCTGACCACGCAATAGTTCGCATAGTAATAGGGGCGTTGCAAGGGGAGTCGGTGACGAATGGGGAATGCCAAACGACGTTCACAACTACGAATCGGAACTCTCTAAAAATGTGACGAGCAACGCCGTCGCAGAATTCTCTTCGAAGCTGCAGTTGTGATTTGTTGCCACACAATCCCTGACCCGATCCTTCGCCTGACCGCCATTTCGCTTCACCGACAATAATCGTCCTGTCACCTTGAACGAAGAAGTCGATCTCAGGACCGCCCATACCTTGAGTGTCGGGGTGTGGTATACGGCGCCAGAGTTCAATCGTGCAATCTTTTTCGTTCGCCGGTAATTCGATCCGGTTCAATAGCCAGTTCAAGAACGCCGTGCGCTTAACCGGAGAGGCCATACTGAGCGTACCGAAGAAACTCCAAGTTATTGCGTCTTCGCTATGCAATGATTGCAGATCTGAATAAAAACCTAGCCTCTCGGTTAGCAATTGCCTTGCCTGCCCATCAAACGCTTCTTCGTGTCGCGGGTTACGGCATAGCTTCTGGAGAACCGCGGCGGTTGGCCACAGCGCCGATTCTAATCGCATCAAATTGTCAGAGAAATCCGCAACCGCCACAACGTTACCGCGGCTCTGCGCAGCCTCAATTGCTCGACCATTCCAGTCGGTGATTCGGAAAGTAGGCTCGATGGGAATTACGACATAAGGTGGTTGAGCCATGATGCTGGGCAGCATATCATTCGTTGACGCGCGAACTCCATTGCGCCGATTATCTCAGGCTAGCTCTTATGAGGAAGTGGATAACCACTGTGCGCGGTGAGCGCATCGCCTTTACCGGCAGGGCGTGGTTAACCCGAGCCGCTTTGCGGCGGCAGGTGCTTCGAAAGCGCGGAATCCCAACTCCCGGGGCAGCAGTTACGAGCACTACCACTATTCTCGTCAGAGGGGATTCATCGGTATGGGCATTTGGTGAATATGGAACCAAAGAACGGGAGGCGGCAAAGTTCATTCGTAAGGGAGCATCAATCTCACTCATTCACGATTTCGAGTTTCGCAAGGTTCTGGAGAATGGCAGGCCTGCCCGCGTTGCTGATCGAATTGCTGGTGAACCGGTCCTGTGGCTTGCACCGGTGACAAAGCGGCAGTTCTACCGGGCTGCTATTAAAGAAGGGCCGCTTGATCGAGAGCACACGATTCTCGGACGATTGGAACAAAGTTATCTTCGCCATGCTCTCTTCGGAGAGGCCGAGCTGGCAATTTGCTCTTTGTGTGGTCGCCGTTTGCCAGTTGGATTACTTATTGCCGCTCACCTGAAACCGCGGAGCGAGTGCACCCGTAGCGAACGCCTCGACGTGAAGAATATCGTCTCCAGCATGTGCCTCCTCGGCTGCGATGCCTTCTACGAGCGGGGTTTTGTTGCCGTACATGAGGCAGGACGCATACTGGTAAGCAATGCTCAGTCTTCTCGTGCTGTCAACGTTGCACTTCAACTGCTTCGGGGTCGGAGTTGTAGCGCTTGGAAGGCGTCAACGGCTAAATATTTTGACTGGCATCGGAAACGACGCTTCCAAGGTTCGAGAGTACGAAACACCTTGAAAAGATAGCGGAAGGCTATGCCGAAGCTGAAAAAGTCGGAAGAGTCGTTGAAGGGGTGGGTAGCAATCGCCAAATTTCTCAGCCAGCCGATGTCGACCGTGCAACGCTGGGCCAACGAAGAGATGGATGAAACCACTACACTTTCCGCGCTGAATACATCCCCTTTTGGTGGCGAATAAAAAGCGAAATATGCTAGGCTTTCATGTGTGATTCTCCGAACGTGCAAAGTTTCAGTGACGGATATTCAGGATGTTGAGCACTCCGTCGAGGTCACTGCCGCAACGCTCTATGAAGCGGTTGCCACGGCTCTCGCTTCTTTACAACAGGACAACTGGGTGGGGGAAATCGGGCAGGGTCTTACAACAGTGACCGTCGTTGTCCAGCCGCCGCCCGTAAGGCACGAGGTCAAGATGAAAGACTTCCTTTCATGGCTTGGGCGCCAAGGAGGATCTCCGGCAGAAATCATTCTCCGGGAGAAGGTAGGAAAAATGCTTGGCATGGCGAATCAACCACGGAAATGAATCTCCGGGGTACTGGTTGTGTCGCTCGGCACGAGCGATTCACAAGCGAACAGCGTCGCCTGCATCCACATCGGCTATGTCGACGAAAGAGCTCGTTTCATTGACACACCTAATACAAAGGAGAATAGGGCTATTGCGTTCAACTCGCAGCAAGATCGATCAGTTTGGTGGATGGGGCGCAGGTGTTTGGAATCCCGGAAAGGTCGCCAGGGCGTTTTCCCGTTCTCTACCGCTCGCATGGGGAGCTTTAGTGGGGTAAGCGACCCGACTTTCGGGCCATTGTCGCACTGCATGAGCAGAGTGATTATTAGTATGGCAGGAAATCACTCGTGGCAAAGATAATTGAATTCTATATACCCAAAAACTTCCGGAAAGTGCCGGCGTGGACTCCCAGGCAACAAAACGGAAAGCTGATCGAGTTTTGCTTAGAGCCAAAGAAATCGGCCTGAACCTTTCGGCTGAGCTGTATTCCCCCCAACTTTCTCACAGAACTTGTTAAAGTCTCCGCCACACGCGGATATGTGCGGCCTTGAAGGGCGATGCGCGCACCTGCTATCCATGTCTGGTTATGGACAAACTCACGGAAGATACCGTCAGAGAGATTGAGCAGGTCCATTCGAGCTGGATCGAGTTCGAAGTCGCAGGAGAAGGTCATCGCTTGATGACATTGTGCGCTGACGATATCGAGTTGTTGCCGCCTGACGCGCAGCCTGTGCTGGGGCGCGCGGCAGTTTCGGCGCGGTTGACGCACGGAAACACCAGGATTCACAGCATAGAGATTACCAATCGTCTTATTCGAGGCTCCAACGAGATTGCTTATTTGACCGCAAACTACAAAACCACGTTTTCCTTGCCGGAAGATTCCACCCCTAGACAAACCCTCGGAAGCCATCTGTGGATACTGCAAAAACAGGCTGGTACGTGGGTTATCACTCTCGTGAGCTGGTCATTGTGGGGCGCCATTTCCGGGTCGACTGCGCATCCGCTACGAGAAGCGAGCGCTAACTCGCCGACTTCATAGTTTTCTCAGATCATCAATCCAGGTCAAAAATGGTTCTGCTAATTTCTTGAAAGGCTCACGGCAGCAGAGGCTATTGTAGTGTGTAATCAGACGGGTTTCCACGTCCTGCACCGCACGCAAAATCCGCGACACACCTCAGGAAGAATCTGTGTCCCCATCGGCAGAACTCGTGACCCGACCCATGTTGAACCTGCCGACGGAGGGGGCTAGAATTCTGCTGTCACACCCTTCGAAGACTGTGGGAGGTCCCCATGCCCCACTACGAATTCTTCTGCCACGCCTGCAAGAAGACATTCTCAAAGATATTGGCTCTCGTCGATTACGAAGAAGGCGAGGTCCTTTGCCCGCAGTGTGGGAGCAAGAACGTCGAGCAGCGCTGGTCCGCCTTCTCCGCTATCACGTCGAAGAAGAGTGTCTGAAGCCAGCGTCACGGAGTTCGCGTATGCATTTCGACAAATTCGCTTTCGGCTCCATCGAGATCGACGGCAGCACCTATGAGCACGATGTCGTAATTGATCGCGGCGAAATCAACAAACGCAAGAAAAAACCCTCCAAGAGATTCCGCGGGGAGTTCGGTCATACGCCGCTGTCCGTCGAGGAAAGGATACCCTGGAAATGTCAGCGCCTCGTGGTCGGAACCGGCGCGCACGGCGGGCTTCCAGTGATGGGAGAAGTCAGACAGGAGGCCCAACGGCGCAAAGTCGAATTGCTGGTCTTGCCGACTGCCGAAGCCATCAAGGCTCTGCAGCAAGGCGCCAAAGACACGAACGCGGTGCTCCACGTGGCGTGTTAGGGCTTACCATCGGTCCTGGCGGATGGATGTGACGCCGTTTCTGTTTGCACCATATTTGTGCAATTGACCCCTTATATGGGGGAGGCGTAGGGTAATCTTCAAAATATCTATAAATCGTTCCGTCGTCGCGCCAGCGACGGTTCCTTTCACCCTCTAGCCAACGAAAGGAGCGCACATGTTCACACGCGTAGTTGAACTCACCAGCGAATCAGGCAAAGCCAAGGAACTCGCAAACACCATCAACGAAAAAGTAGTGCCGATCCTGAAGAAACAACGCGGCTTCGTCGACGAGACCGTCTTGGTGTCGGACACGGAACCGACTCGGGTTTTGGGATTAAGCTTCTGGAACAGCAAAGAGGATGCCGAACGCTACCACCAGGAGCAGTATCCCAAGATCCATGAAATGATGAAGCACTTGCTCGAGACCGAGCCCAATATCCGAACATTCGACGTCCACACCTCGACCACCCACCGGATTGTCGCCGGCAAAGCCGCCTGAGGTACGGTGACGCTTCGCAATCAGCCAGGGGCGAGCATAAGGCCTCGCCCGCTTTCAACTTCTCTGAGAAAGGACACAGCACTATGGCTTCGAAAAACGTGGAAACGCTCCGTGCCGCGCACGAGAGCTGGAACCGCCGCGACTTCCAAGGCATTGTTCGTAACGCTGCGGAGGACCTCGTCTACACAGACCACGCTCGCGCCCTCACCCTAAACAACCGGGACAAGTTCAGGGAGTGGACCGAATCGTGGGCAAAGGCCTTCTCGGACGGCCGCATCACGAACCCCGAGTACATCGACGCTGGCGACGTGGTCGTTGCCCGATTCACCGTTGAGGGCACCAATGATGGGCCGTTCAATTCGCTCCAGCCAACGCATCGCCGCATATCCGTACCATTCTGTGAAATAACCCACTTCGACAAACAGGGCAGGACTGTGTCGAGCGGCTGCTACTACGACCAGTACACCCTTTTGACTCAGCTCGGGCACATAGAGCCGCTCGCGATCGCAGCCTAGGTAACGATACAAAAGCAACCTACCATCACTAAAGGCGCGTGGGGAAGCGCGCCTTTAGCCTTCACTCGCACGCAAGATCCGCCCGCGTCACCCAATCTGTGCGATCGCGCTAGAATGCCCTGAGTGTTAGACCATGGAACTCTACTTCGTACAACACGGAGCGGCCAAAACCGAGGCCGAGCATCCTCGGTCGGAGCTTGACCGAGGAGGGACAAGAAACCGCAAGTCAGCCTCACAGATTAGGTTGCGCATGTTCGCTTCCTCCCAGTGTGCTCCTTATTCGCGCAGGCTGCTCCCGGCGGTCCTGTGGGGATCCTGCTCGACTGCGGGCGGACGGGTTCTCCTCTCCGCCCGTTTTGGAGCTGTCGCAATGCGAGAGATTGGATCAAAATTGTAACTCTCGGATCACAGTGGCAAGGGTTAGTCTCGAAAAGCAATCCTTTTCGATGATTTTGGTAGCCTGAAAGTTGACACACATGGTAGTGGACTCCCGCTTCCGGGCAGCACGAGACCAGGCGATTGCGCTGCGTAAAAGCCTGTTTTGTGCCTCACGAACAGGCACTGAAGCCTAGCCGGGACGCAAGCGGGGAAGTCGGTTAGGAGCCCGGAGTTGATCTGCGCAGAGTATCATCTGTAACCATGGCGAAGCCATCCGTCCAGCCAGCTAAGCCTCGCAAACGCGGGAATCCGAACTGGGGAAGGCCGATTCAACCCGCTCCGGCTGTTGCTACCGAGTTCGAAATGCACGTTCGACAGCTGGGGCTCACGAAGCAAACTTGTGTCGATTCAACTGAGTTACGCAGCTGGTGCGAGCGCAACAGAAATCGGTGCTACGTTCCGGAATGGCTGCTTGGCGTGTGGGGGATCCTGGTGAATCCAAACCTCAGCTGGTGACCCCTGAAACAAAAGGCGGCAGAGGCGCTTCTCCATTGACGCTTCACACGTGCATTACTAGAGAGTGCGCCAATTTTGACTGTGTGTGCTCGAATCGGCCGATGAAACCGCCATCGGTTGGCCATGCACCGCGGCAGTGTGCAGAGGGCCTGACGGGCCGTGTCAAAACCGTTGCTTTTACGCACATCTGCCATCCTGATCCGTTACAATTCCCGTGATCGCGGAGTTAGGTATGCTTGCGACAAGGATGGAGAGCGAAAAATGGCAAAGACAACGCCTAAAGCAAAGAATAGCGCCTAGCCGATCTTTGGCAGTAAGAAACTGGACATGTTTCAGATGACCAAGGCGGTCAACAAGCATTTGAAATAAGGGACTGGAGAGTCACAGCTTTGATGAACCGTTGCGCTGAAGCTCCAGAAGAATCCATTTTCCGCGATAAAAATTCTCCTTGTTATAAGCTGTTTCCCGGCGGCTCAACACTGCTTTGAATTCGTAGTTGGCAACGCTCTGATACTTCGAGAGAAGTATTTCCGGAGGTGAGATCCGGTGCAAGCCAACTCAATCATCACACTCGTGTGGCTCCTGTCTAGTTCTTGGTGCTTAAGCGCAAACCGCCGATTCGGGGGTACTACTAAGCGTTCGGGAAGCCGCGGGTTACCGCAGCTATTGGATCGTTCACACCCCTGCGGACTCGCAAATTGCCGTGACGCTGCCCAACATTTTCGTCAAGTCCGTGTTTTCCTTGCAGAATTCAGATGCGCCGGCGTTCTGCCGCTTCCCGTTGCCATCCTGGAAACGTACGCTCCTGGCGGAAGAACCAGATACGGCTCCTGCCCAGCAATCTGACAATACGAAAGTAAAATCAACGCGATCGGAGCAATGCTGAACCGACGGCTGACCAGCAAAAGGAAAAGAGGTCCGATCGAGAACTGGCACGTCAGATTTGGCGTGCACCCGTATTTCGTCAGCTTTCGGCCCTGGTTCCCCACAGAGCTCTTTTTAGTGGTCGCGCAAAATCAAGACATGGCCATCGTTTCATTCACCAAACGAGGAGTTTCGTGGACTATTGCGGGAAATCCTGCGAGCATACCCATCCCCACTTTCCGAACTACATCCTCCGGGTAGCTGTTGATTCTCATCCGCGGCGCATCATGGCGTGATCTGATCAGGACCATGTCCGCCCCGCAGCAGGCCGCGTCTCCCCACCGCGATCCGACCCTGGCTCACAGAATCTTTCTCGCTGTTACCTGGATTCCGGATTGCTGCGCGTCGGCCTCCCTATGGGTCCGATGGTGCTGCTCACCGTGCGTGGCCGTAAGTCAGGAGAGCTCTAGTTGACGATGGTTTTCGGAGCTGTCGAAGTGGCCCTGCGAGGAGGCTATGAGTCCATCCGCTCCAATCGGCCAAAGCTGGAAGCCACCGCTGTCCAGTGCCTCCCGGCCCCGGGGTTTGTGCCGATCAACGTCCAGTCGTACTCAGCGCGGTCACCCCGCGCAAGCACCTCGTCCATGACCACCCGCATATCCGGGAACGCGATCATGAAGGATTGAGCTACCTCCGTGATAGGCGAGCGGATCTATTTCCACGTGAAGAAGAAGACGCCGATGCAAGCGCATAGCATTACCGCTGTGGCAAGCCAACCCACCCATTTCAGGTACGCCGGGATGACGAGCTTTCCCATCACTTTTTGGCTTGAGGCCATAGTCATGATGACCGCCATCAGCGGTGCGGCGACGATTCCGTTTAGAATCGCGGCCCAGAACAGCGCCTTAACGGGATCGATATGGAGGAAGTTGAGCGACAGCCCAGTCAAAGTCGCGATCGTGATGGCGGCATAAAATCGGACAGCTTCTCCTGGCTTACGCTCCAGGCTTGTTTTCCAGCGGCACGCTTCGCCAACTCCGTAGCACGCCGATGCCGCGAGCACGGGCACTGCAAGAAGGCCGGTGGCTACGATGCCGCAGACAAAAAGCAGGAACGCAAAGCGGCCCGCCAGCGGTTCTAACGCCGTGGCCGCCTGGGCGGAAGTCGAAATCTCGGTGATGCCATGAGTGTGCAAAGTCGCGGCGGCCGTCAAAATTATGAAAAATGCGACGATGTTGGAGAAGGCCATGCCTAAATAAGTATCGATACGGATGCGCCCCAGTTGCTCCTCCGCTTGCAAAGGAGCGCGCTTCAACGGTTTCTCGCCGCGATTGTTCCTCACCTCTTCGACCTCTTGTGAAGCCTGCCAAAAAAAGAGATAGGGACTGATGGTGGTCCCTAGCACCGCAATCAGCGCGGTAACGTATTCTTTTGTGAGTTGAATGTGCGGAAGCACGGTCGCGTGAAGCACGGCGCGCCATGACACGTGGACACAGAAGACGACAGCCACGTAAGCGAAGAGAGACACGGTAAGCCATTTCAAGTATTTAGCGTACGTTGAGTATGGAACCAACAACACTCCGGCCAGCGACGCGACTCCAAAAATCACAATGAACACACCGACCTTTCCCGGCAGGACCAAGTGCGTCGCAGCTGCCATGGCGCCAATATCCGCCCCCAAATTGAAGATATTGGCTACTGTCACCACGATCAGCACGCAGTAGAGAACGGACTTGGGGTAGTTTTTCCGAAGATTGGCCGCGATGCCGATTCCGGTGACCCTTCCAATCCGGGCGCTGATCTCCTGAATCGCGGTCATGAGAGGATAGGTCAAGACCATGGTCCAGAGAAGGCCATAGCCGAACTGTGCCCCTACTTGCGAATAGGTGGCGATTCCACTGGGATCATCATCAGACGCCCCCGTGATGAGACCAGGCCCGAGTTTTTGGAAAAGGACTTTGGCGGCGCCAGCGTTGGGTTTCTTTCCCGCGAGTGGTCGCGGGGCTCCCGACTGGGATTTGAATTTGGCCGCTTGAGTTCTCATCGGCGAGTGCCTGACATCAATCTCAACCTGTCATTGCCCGCCGATTTGTCCGGGTTGTGAACTCTGGTGGGTGAAGGGAGTATTAGAGACCTGACGGTCGCTCGCTTGCACGTGTCGCTCACAAGCGCGATCGACCTCCCCGTACCGCGTGATAGACAACCAGGACGACCACAGCGCCGATCACCGCCACAAACAGGCTATATAGGTTTACGCCCGTCACTCCATGCGCCCCAAAAATACTGAACAAATAGCCGCCGACTATGGCACCAACGATTCCCAGTACGATATCTAAGATCACGCCTTCGCCAGTCTTGTTCACTAGCTTGCTGCCTATGAACCCCGCAATCAAACCCAACACAATCCACGCCAGAATCGACATACTCTGTTCTCCTTGTAGATTACCGCTCGTTCTGCTGCGTCGAAGGCATTGCTCGAAATTCGGCGGACCGAGGCGCCCCCATATTCGGAGGCAACCACTCGGTCCGACTCAACTCTCAGGCAGCCTTGCTATATGCATCTGAGCCGTGCTGCTTTACCATCTTGTTGTAAACACCCATTAACAAAAATGCCGCCGGCCACTGTCCCACAAACAACGCCCAGTCATCCTTGCCCACGATCTTCAGAATAGCTGAAGCGGTGATAGCACCGAATGCTGCCGCCAAATAGCCGGAGCTTGGGATTTTGGACGTCTGCGACTCAATGGCTCCCGTGAAACGACCCTCTGCAACGCCACTACGAACTTTGTCTTCCATGCGCACTCCTCTCTCCTCTTCCTATGTATTCTGATTGTTGATTCTTACGCCGAATCTTTACTTTGTTCTTCCGTCTTCTTCGCCGTCGTGCTTGTTGTTCTTGGCAACTATCTTTCCGCTATGCCCCTTCACTCCCTTTTCGACTTCTAGGGGTTCTGCGATTCTCCACTTGCAGTACGGCGCTACAACTAAGCGACACGCCTCGGCATCTTGTGCGTCTTTTTGGATTCGTCTCGGTTGTCCTGAGAGCTCTCTTCACTTGCTTGTTCATTGATCTCTTTTGCGAGTTCCGTCAATTTTTCGTCGGTGGCCTGTTCCTCTTCAAGAGTCTGTTTCAGCAAAGAAGCGTGATTCGTCTCTCCGAGAGCTTTGGCTAACTCGCTGACCGCCCCGTACGCGGCAATCTCATAGTGTTCCACGCGTCGGGCTGCGCCGATCAGTCCAGCATCCATCACCGCCTCTTCCAAGTCTTCCGCCATGACCTCGGCTCCTTCTTTCACCAAGCCCTCCATGCCCACACATTTCTTGCCCTTTGGGCTTTCGTCCAGCGATTGGAGAATGTTCTCCAGACGTTGAACGTGGCCTTTGGTTTGTTCCAGATGCTCTTCGAAGCCAGCTCGGAGTTCGTCCGAGGACGCAGCTTTGGCCATCTTTGGAAGCGCCTTGAGCAACTGATTCTCTGCGCTAAACAGGTCTTTCAATTCGTCCACATACAGTTTTTTCAAATTATCGTTTGGCATGTTTCCTCCACGAAATGAGTTTCGGTCGCTGGGCCAAGGCCCGCGCGGCGGTCCCGCCAGTCCTTTAAAAATGCGGGGCAGCGAACCGAGATCCCGGCCGCCGAGAAGCTCCAGTTCGCTGCACTCCACAGATCAAGCCACTTCGCCAAGACGGGCTTTATCACCCTTTTCGGAAGCGGCTTCACCGGTCGAGGAAACATCTTGGGCACCTGTCCGCTCCAGAATTTCCTTAGCCTTTTTTGTCCACTGAGAATCGTCGGAATGCACGGAGAGCAGTATTCCGCCATCCTTAACGCGGCCCTCGTAACGCTTAGCTTCGTACTCCGGGATTCCCATGCCAATCAAGGCGCCTGTGAGACCGCCGATTGCACCGCCGGCACCCGCTCCTGCAAGGGCCGCCACAATGGGCCCTGCAGCAATGAACGGTCCGAGCCCTGGAATCGCGAGGGCTCCAATGCCAACCAGCCACCCCAGTCCGCCGCCCAGCAATGCTCCGGTTCCGGCGCCGGTTGTGGCGCCTTCTGGCGCCTTAGTGTTTTTCTCGTGGGCAAAGTCCTTCGTGCCCGTGTTCTCGGGAAACAGCACGGAAATATCAGAGTTACGAAATTCTGCTGTCTTTAGAGCATCGACCGCGCTTTCCACGCTTGTGCGATTCGGATAAATGCCAAATACTGCTGTGTTTTTACCTGCCATGTTTTACTTCTCCTTATTAATCTGAAATGTTATTGCTGCGGTTTGATGTTCAGTTCGCTGCTGACTTTGTTCTCGCCGGCCACTTCAGCAGCCTTGGCTTCAATTGCTCGCTTCTCGTCCTCTGATCGCACGGGGCCTTTCAATGTCACTTGCCCGTTTTGAGTGACGATCTTGATGTTGTGCGCGTAGGTGGAGAGTGATTTGTCTTTCATGATGGATTGTCGTATCTGTTGTGTGATGTCGCGGTCAGAACGATTGTCTTTTTGCTGATCTGCCGTTGGCTCGTTCGCGCTTCGATCCCGTTCATTAGTCTTGGTATTGTCTGCAGCTGGCGGAGCCTGCTGACTGGTTGGTTCTTGCGCCCGTACCAATACTCCGACGCCGAGTAGCAGACCGGTGCACAAGAGTGTGCGAGCAATATTCCTGCAATCAACTTTCATCATTTTTCCTCCTGTAAATGTAAGTTCGTGCCAATTGCGCCCACGCACCTATTCGGGGAGACGGGCGTTCGTTCGAACGCGGCAAAGGTGCAAACTAGTCGGGCCTCTGAATTGACAAATGATCTTGGACTTCGCGATCACCGGCATACGATCTCGCGACCCGCACCGCCTTGTCACGGTCGTCACTGCTGACGACAGATCCGGACAGCGTCACCACGTCGGGAGTCAAAGTAACCCGGATGTCTTTACTGTCCAAGCCCGGCTCGCTTTTGAGCTTCTCTTCAATTGCGCCCTTTGCTTCCGTCGAACTCAATGCTCGAGGGTGGGTGTCGTCTGTCGAGGTCGGATGGCGACGATCTGATGCTTCAGCAATGTTTGCCTCGGTACCGTACTTTCTTACTGTCGCCAGGAATTTATGCGAACCCTCGGGAGCTTTCACCTGTCCCTTTAGAATTTGAGCTGATGGGATCATCCGGCCGTACAAAATGCGGGTTCCGTCCTTGTCTTGTGTGATCGATGCGCCGTTCACAGTAAGGCCAGCAAAAGCGCCGCGAGCCCGAGAATAAGTGAGCACTTCAGCGCGCATCTTCCAATCAGTTTCGCCCTCCACATGCCGGCCGACCGGCCCCGCCGCAGCCGAGGCATCGGCGCCGATCTTAAATTTGCTTGAGAGCATCTTTTCCATTCCCTGGTCGTTCATTACCAGCATGACCACATCGACCGCCTCGCCGCCGATCTGCAATCCCCAACTACCTCCGGTGACCGTGAAAGGTGCAGGCGCGCTCCATCCGGAGTTGGTACGGCAGGTCGCGATTCCTCTTCCGTGCCGGCCTCCAAAGACAAAACCTATTTTGACCATCGACGGTATGACTGCCACGCACCTCGCAGAATCGAGAAGTTCTTCCGGGATCCCCTTATCCGGAGTTCCCATGATTTCGTCTAAAACTGTTGCTGCTGCATCCATTCGTTTGACTTGTTCCGACGGTTCCTCGGCGGCAACCGCCATTGTGCTGGCCAAAACTGCGGCTGTCAGCACGGCTAATATCCTTGTCTTGAATCTCATTGCCATACATCCCTCTGCGCGAATCCGCGCGATTTTGAAGTCACCCAAGGGCTGAGTTCATACGCCCCGTAACTTGTAATGTGATTGGAGAATTGCGGATCGCCAACCGACGCCTGTGTCGATCCCTACCGAAAAGCAGGAAGGAAAGGAAGTCGTATCCAACATTATGGCAAGGGCCGCGCAAAGACCATCCACTTGGCGCTGTACGAGCCAGAACGATTCACTGTAGAGCCTTAGCTAAAGGCGGATCGTAGGCAGTGAGCCGAGATTGTTCCGGCCAGTACAGACATTGGCCGACGCCAGGGTGTACACTCGTGCTCCGAAATACCGTGCGGGGCTGCGCTACTTCGCGTGAAGAATATGGGGTTAACCTTCGCGTAATTTTTCGAGAGTGCGGCATTCGGTTCACGAAGAGAAATCTAAGGCCAGAAGAACATTACTGACTCAGGAAACTGCTTTCATCGCAATGGCAAGAGCCAGAACCTTAGCCGCCACATGACCGTTGAAACATGACACAAGGTGTCCTTGTCATGTGATGCCTCGATGGTGCATCGAATACTGCTCGTGTTTTTAGGCTGAGGCCAACCATAAGACCTCAACTTAATTCTTGGTTCGTCGGCGAACACAGCTCGTAGAGAGAGACATCTTGCTGGCGTGAGAGGCATCTGATTGCTGGCGGTAAATAATCTTCAACTATAAGGAGCTGTGACGATGGCAGACGAAAAGAACCGGGAGCAGCAGTCGGGCAAGCAAAAAGAGAAGTCTCAGCAGAAGCAGAACAACCCGTTTAGTGAACAGGAGAAGCACGGGGATGAGCAGCAGCGTCGCGCACCAGGGACCGAGCGGGAATATCGAGGCGACCAGTCAAGACAGCGCCGCGCTCCCAGTGTTGAAGAGGAAGAGGATGACCAAGAAAGTGAGAGGAAGAGAGCATAGAATAAGGAGGGAAGGGGGAGGAAGAGTTTGGCTTCGCCCTGCCCCTCCCACAGTCGCTAACGCTCTTTTGCCGCCTCCAAGATAGCGTCGCATCTGCCTTCTGTTCAGGCTGTGCTCAACTTTAGCTAAGGGAGTACAGTAGTTCCTGTATAGACTTCGCTCCCAGACACGATCATTACCAGGCCCATATCAATACCCATAATTTTGGCGGAGGCGAAAGGTGAGTATTGCGATGTCTAATCCCGGTCTTCAACTAGTCCCGTCCCTAACGCACGCTCCAAGGCACGATCACGATGGACACGTTGTTCAATTGTATACAGACGACGGCTTCCTGATTGACGTATTGAGTCGATTCATTGGCGGGGCACTTGCGGTGGGTGATGCTGCCGTGGTCCTAGCAACAGCATCCCATCGTGGAGAGCTGGAACGGCGGCTATCCGCACGGGGATTGGACATAGCTAAAGCGAGCTTGCAAGGGCGATACGTCGCAGTGGACGCGAAAGAAACTCTGACGCGACTCATGGTAGACGGTTCGGTCGACGAGACGCGCTTCAACGACATTATCGGCGGAGTTTTGAAGCGAGCCCGAACTGCTATTCATGGCAAAGACTGCCGCATTGCTGTCTTCGGAGAACTTGTCGCGTTGCTGTGGGCAGAGGGAAGGCCACAGGAGGCTATTCGGGTCGAGGAACTCTGGAATGACTTAGCGAAAACCCACTCCTTCTCTCTCCTCTGTGCTTACCCAATTACAGGCTTCAACAATGAGAGGCACATTGAGCCATTTCTGAAGATGTGTGGTCAACACTCGGGCGTGGTTCCTAGCGAGAGTTATTTAGGATTAAGCAACGAAGGAGAACGCCTTCGCAGCATCGCGGAGTTGCAACAGAAAGCTCAGGTCCTCGAAAAAGAGCTGGCGTTGCGTCACAGCGAGGAACGATTCCGGTTGCTAATCGAAGCTGTGCAGGACTACGCGATCTTCATGCTCGACACTGACGGCAACATCAGCAGTTGGAATCTCGGAGCGGAACGCATGAAGCAATACAAGCCCGCAGAGATTATCGGTAAGCACTTCTCATGCTTCTACCCAGAAGAAGATGTGCGGAGCGGAAAACCACAGTGGGAATTGGTTATCGCAGCGAAAGAGGGACGGTTTGAGGATGAAGGCTGGCGAGTACGCAAGGATAGATCAAAATTCTGGGCGAATGTGATCATCACCGCTCTAAGAGATGATGCAGGAAAATTAGTGGGTTTCGGAAAAGTCACCCGAGACTTTACCGAAAGAAGGCAGGCACAGCAGGCATTAGAAAATGAGGTTGCCGAAAGACGAACTGCAGAACGGCGATTGCAGAATTCAGAGAAGTCGTTGCGGGCATTGTCGCTGCACCTGCTGCGCACGCAAGATGAGGAGCGAAGACGCATTGGCCGGGAGCTTCACGACAGTCTGGGGCAGTATCTCGCGGTGTTGAAGATAAAGTTGGACTCACTGGCATCCGCCACTGGACAAGAACAAGATGCGCCCACTCAGGATCTCGCGCAATGCATTTGCCTAGCTGAGGACTGCGTCAAAGAAGTTAGAACAGTGTCCTATCTCCTGTATCCTCCTATGCTGGAAGAGATGGGTCTGAAATCGGCGATTCCGTGGTACCTCGACGGATTTTCTGCTCGCAGCGGCATCAAGACCAGTTTTGAGGTCGAGACAGACTTTGGCCGCCTGCCTCGCGAATCTGAGTTGGCATTGTTTCGCGTTCTGCAAGAAAGCCTAACCAATGTTCACCGACATTCTGGAAGCCAGGTGGCACACATCCGATTGTTGATGAGGCAAAGAATGTGTGCTTTGGAAATAGAAGACAAAGGGAAAGGCATCTCTCCACACCTTTTGGAACAATCTGGCCAAGACTGGATCGGCGCTCTCGGAGTTGGATTACGGGGTATGAACGAGCGCCTGCGACAATTGGGTGGAAAGCTTGAGCTGTCTTCCTCGGAGAATGGAACGACAGTAGTCGCTAGTGTTCCAATCTGAGAAATCTCCCGGGTTCTTGTAAAAGCGCACGAGAGTACAAGGCGCTTACGGGACAAGAAGAAGCGATCTGGTTCCGTTCCCGCAGCGAGCGATGTTGGTCTTGCCACAAGTGCTAGGCAGCAGAACGATTCAAGGCGTCGGAACCATCCTGCTTCACCATTTTGTTGTAGTTTCCCACGATGAGAAAGGGAGCGGCCCATTGGCCCACGAACAGTGCCCAATCGTCTTTACCGCTGAGCTTTAAAATTGCTGACGCGGCCATTGAGCCGAGAGCCAGGCCCAAGAATAAACTCGAAGGAGCTTGGGAAGTCTGCCGTTCAATTGCGCCTGTGAACCGATCTTCACTGCTTTGCACCACGTTCCGCTCTGGTTTCCATTTTAGACATCTCCTGTTGTAGAACACTTCGATGCTTGGGCAACGTTGTGTAGCAGCTAACTGCGAAAGTAAATCGTGAGCTGTCGAGCAACACTGAAATTTTCTATGCCAAAGTTCGACAGTGAACAGGCAATCGGAACAGCTGCGTTATAACCTAGCTATGCCCTCGATTGGATTTGCTGTCATGACGACCTTGGGGGAGGTAACGTCGTGATTGGCAGTTGGTCGGGTGGTGACGGCCATGCCGGCTCCCCCCAGCATGGCTCTCTTGCCCCGAGGTTTTGGAGTGATTTTGAAATCTCTACAACTATGGAAAGATGATACCGGTCAGGACATCGCGGAATATGCCGTGATGCTAGCGGTGATCTTGGTACTAGTGGTCGGTACTATTCGTCTCGTTGGCTCTAATGCGAATAATGCCTTTTCGTCTGTTGCCAGCTCGATTCAGTAATCTGGAGCGAAGGCTTGGGCTTTTGCTCTGGTCGCACCCTGCTTTTGCGCTGCTGTTCTTTCGAAGAGTGCTCACTCACTCTGAGTGTTGCCTGGGCCGATCTGGTTGCGGAGGTCTGTAGAGTCAATGAACGGCCGGCTCACGACACCTGTTTTCTGTTTAGATGGGCCAACTCGCCCGTGTGTGCATGCACCTTAAAAGACGACAAGGAAGGATCATATTTTCGGCGCTGATTGGGCGTGAGAGTGAGTGGTCAGGATCAACGACTGGGCAGCAGAGCGGGCAATTGCCCACTGAAGCGACAGCCAATACACACTCCACTGTATTGATTCCTTCGTAAGCTGCCTGCTAGCGTGCTTTGAGCCTCGCGCCGACGCCATGCCTCACCTGCTCCGCATTCTTGTCGTGGACGACCATGAAATGGTGAGGCGCGGTATCTGTGCACTACTCCGTGCCGAGCCCGATTTTGAGGTGATTTGCGAGGCTGCCGACGGAATCGAAGCGGTGGAGAGGGCTGAGAAGCTTCAGCCAGATGTCATTGTGTTAGATATTTCCATGCCGGGCATGAACGGACTAGAGGCTGCTCGACGCATTCGCAGAATGTCTCCCTTGTCAAAGATAGTCTTTTTGAGTCAACATGACACAATCGAAACAATCAGAGAAGCTTTCCGTGCCGGTGGGTACGGGTATGTGGCGAAGTCTGATGCGGCACATGACTTGATATCCGCTGTACGCTCAGTTAGCCAAAAGAAGTGCTATGTGAACGCTAGGTTTGCCGACAGACTCTGCAAAGCAGACTAAAAGGTTCGATATCGTACTTGGTTATCCTAATATTTTTGTACCAAGTTGCAGGTCAGCAGCCTGCTCCTGGCGGAAGAACCAGATACGGCTCCTGCCCAGCAATCTGACAATACGAAAGTAAATCAACGCGATCGGAGCAATGCTGAACCGACGGCTGACCAGCAAAAGGAAAAGAGGTCCGATCGAGAACTGGCACGTCAGATTCGGCGTGCACCCGTATTTCGTCAGCTTTCGGCCCTGGTTCCCACAGAGCTCTTTTTAGTGGTCGCGCAAAATCAAGACATGGCCATCGTTTTATTCACCAAACGATGAGTTTGTGATCCAGGTAATGCGCGGCTTCTGCTCTTATTCGCTACTCACCTCTAGCACTGGATGGACCTCCCACAGTCCTCTTACCTGTTGCGTGCCGTTGTGATGGATTCCGCGCCCACCACTGGTTTGGCAAAATTTTGTACTTCCGTGCGCACTGTCTAGGAAGACGTATCCCATGATTCGTACCTTCGGTGGAGTCTCCATCACATGAATCGTGCTCGTGCTATTTGCTGGCAGTTCAGCCTTCACCAGGGACCAAACCTTCTTACGAGCATCACAGTACGCGGGCCCCGGCGGCACTTCAACCACCACGTGCGGCGTTTCCCACTTGGGCGATTCCGCAATCTCCGCGTGAATGTCGTGGTCAGCGGTGGCCTCAAACTTCGCAGCAACCAAGAAACCGTCGAGCGTGACAGTCTGCGTTTCGATTCCGGGCATAGCCTTGGTTGCTGGAATTTGACTAGGAACATCCCCATCCAGAGAGCATGTCATCTTCAGCCAATCAGAGACACTTATGGCATCTCCGTTTGATACCTTTTTATAGTCCTTGCCCGAGTCCTTGGTGCGTAGCTTCACTGCTTTTCTCGCGCTGCCTTGGAATTGCAGGCTGCAGTCATCTGCAGCCAAGTTCGTAGCGTGTGTAGTCCCATGCGTCCGGTTGTGCCTTGGAGGCTGGGCCAGAAGCGGTAGTTGACCGCCAAAAGTGAGGCTGGTTGGCGAGAGGGTGACGCTTGCCTGGCCGTGACAAATAACAGCCGTGACCACGAGACTGAAAAAGATCGACCATATAACCCGTGCGTGGCGCATTTCGCACTCCTTCCAAGTCCCCGGTGTGCCTTCGATCTGCGCACCCGATCCTTAAAGTTGCGCTGAGGGTTCGGTTATCAACTTCTATTCACTTTTCCGATGGGTTCGTTCGTTCGAGCTCTGGGGCCGGCGGACTGAAGGAGTAGTCGTTACAAATGACTGCGGAATGAAATATCGGGCGGATTGTGGTCCTTTGAAGAGCGGAAGTCAAGCAGTTTCATGGGAGAATTTCTTAGCCTGGAAAGGGAGCAAGGAAAGGGTTATCTGTAACATCCATCACCCCAGCAGCATAGGAAAAAGAGCCTCCGGGTACGCGGGCTGAGAAACTGACTCAATGATGCACGGCGGACGAACCCAAATAGTCAGCACTTTGCGCGTGCTCACAACTCTAAAATGCCGCTAATTGTAAGAATGAACGCGCCACGATTCAGGCCCCCCTGTAGCGAACGATGTGGGAGACACAGGGGAGCCTGATTTGATTTTAGGGCAACAAAACGCTGCGCAAAATCTGTGACCCAGACCGTTTGAAAAACCCGGGACCAACCCGGCGAATCCCAAACGCACGCAAATTGAAGCCCGACGCTATTCCGCTATGTGCATAACTCTACTTTGCCGGGCGAGGTTTTCCATGTTTTACTGGAACTAAGCTTCTAATTCTTTCTTAATCATTCTTTCCCCTTAAAAAACGCTCAAGTTGAACTCTGCCATTTCTGCAAAGAAGACAGGGCCGTATTTGTGCGTATTCGCTTATGATCTCTCCCCAAGTTTCCCGTTCCCAGCGCGGCTTTATCCAATACATTGTCCTCGGTGTCCTCCTCATCCTCGCGGCCGGCGCCGTCGCCTTCTTCCAGCATAGGCATGCTTCTTCCAGTGATCTGACCGCCTCCCTCACCGGCTCGGGCGGCGTCACCATCTCCACCCCCGACAACAACAGCACGGTAACCTCTCCGGTCCAAGTGACCGCGAACGTGGCTTCCGGCTTCACCGGCCCCGTCAAAACGATGGAAGTATTCAGGGACAGCACCTTGGTCTACCAGGGCCCCGGCACTATGGTGAACACCAGCGTCGACCTTTCCGCCGGCGCCACGCATAACCTCACCGTGCTTGCCTTGAAGCAAAACGGCCAGACGGAAGGCTCTGCCACGGTCTACGTCACGGTCGTGAACCCGCCGCCCAGCGCCTCTAGTGTCGCGCCGCTGCCGCCCGTGCCTAGCCCATAAGAAGAAGCTAATCAATGTAACCAACCCTAATCACTAACCACCTCTACCTATGTCGAATCTTAAGAAATCCTTTCTTATGGGCA
>WNFR01005106.1_pt1 | contig 22503 bp, 18 predicted proteins | sample 5400221 | NCBI WGS metagenome assembly WNFR01 (sample SAMN13153357, study PRJNA577476) | soil metagenome | isolation source: 40 cm soil under Madrone tree | place: USA:California | collected 2016-06-14 | reverse complement strand
CCTCATCTTTCGTCGAGTAGGTGGGAATTTCAAATGCTGGCATTTTGTCGAGTGGTCATTTGGCTACAACCTTTCTTTTGGCGACAACGTAGTGGTCCACCGCCATGTGTTGCTCGATGACCGGGGCGGAATCGAAATCGGCAACAACGTGTCGATTTCAGACTATGTAAACATCTACTCACACACGCACGACATCTACGACATCCACAGGGTTTTCACTCCCGCAACGCGGATTGGGGACGGCGTTCGCGTGACCTATCATGCGACCATTCTTGCAGGAACCCAGGTTGGCGAACACGCGATGATTGGCACCGGCGCCGTTGTTACACGGGACGTCGAGCCTAACCACATTGTGGTTGGTATACCGGCAAAAACCGCGAAGGTGAAAGAGTTTAAGTAAACTGGAAACGCGTTCTACCAATTGTGGAAATCATCGACAGGTATTCCAGAAAACGGGTCTCTGAGGACCCCTTCTCCTGTGTTACTCTAGCCAAAATAAAGAGTTAAACGCGTAAAAATAGCGGTTGACAATGTTGGGCCCGTACGGTACTCTGACAACGTTGGCGGCCTCTGTGAGTTGCCTTCCCGTCAAGGCGCCCGCCTTGATGATTCTATAACGGAAGGTTCTCCGTTAATTCTTTGAAGCACGACAAGGCACACTTCGCGTGAGCGGAGGTCGCAAAGCCTACGGAAGTTGGTGATAGGACCAACTTGGCTGGGTTCCCGAATGAGCTTCATTCCTCCCGCCGTAGATTTCTCCTACAGTTTTCCGAATGATACCTGCCTAGGCGCTTCTGCCTTACAGACTGGTGTCACGATTGATTACCTTCCAGAGCACCGGATACTAATTTTGAAACCGACCACTTATTGCTCAACCTCTAAACCAGTCAAAGGACGAATGCCAAGAGCACGAAAAGCGCGTGCCCGGCTACGTCGGCTGAACCGAATGCGCGCTCACGTCGCGAGGACTAATTAACTATGTTCAAAAAAGGTATGGGAAAAAAGAATCTTGTGGGCTTGGACATTGGCTCAAGTTCAGTCAAGGCCGTGGAACTCAGCAGGAAAGGGGGAACCTTACAACTCCTCAACCTGGGCTATGAAAACCTTCAGACTGACACGATTGTTGATGGCCAGATAATGGAACTCAACAATGTCTCCAATGTCATCTCAAACATTTTTAGCGAGCATCAGATTAGAACTAATAGAGTCGCAGCTGGAGTTAGCGGGCACTCCGTTATTGTCAAAAACATTGTTCTGCCGCAGATGAGCGAAGACGAACTTCAGGAGTCGTTTAGTTGGCACGCGGAGGAGCACATCCCCTTCGATATCGCTGACGTAAATCTCGACTATCAACTCACAGGTAATTCCTCAGAATCCCTACACGTGCTGATGGCAGCTTGCAAGAGCGACAAGATTGCGAATGTGAAACAGGCTATTCAACTCGCCGGAAAGCAGCCAATCATTATCGACGTCGATGCGTTTGCTTTGCAGAACTGTTATGAAGCGAACTATCAACCCAAAGTTGGTGAAATCGTCGCCCTGCTGAACATCGGGGCTTCGACCATTGGGCCTGAGTTTTGAACAGGCGGAAGCTGTGAAGCGCGGCAGTCCTATTCCGGAAGGCATAGAGGAGCGACCGATTCAGCCGATCATTGAAACGGTATCTGACATCCTGGCGCTTGAAGTACGCAAGACGATGGATTTCTATCGAGCGACCGCCGCAGAAGGCGAAGCAGCAATACAAAAAATCCTGCTGGCGGGTGGCGGTTCTAAGCTCCCCGGTCTGGGCGAGTACCTGGCAAAGCGATTCGAAATTCCAGTGGAAGTCTTTGATCCTTTCCGACAGATACAGGTTGATCCAGCGAAATTTGATCCGGATTACATGCGAGAGATCGTTCCCGAAATGGCTGTTGCGGTTGGTCTCGCCCTAAGAGGAGTCGAAGCGGCATGATCAAGATTAACTTACTCGAATCTGTTACTGATCGGCCTAAGGGAGTCGCTCTAGTAGAAGACAAGGTCGCGAGTCCGATGATTCAGACTTTGCTGCTGGCGCTTACTGTCTTTGGAATGCTGGTGCTTGGCGCCGGTTACGATTATGTCAGCTCAAGTGCGGCTCATAGTGCTGCGCAAAAGGAGTTGGAGAACCAGAAACGTATCAACCAACAAATGCTTGCGGTAAACAAAGAGCAGGCGGAGTTGGAAAAGAAAGCTCAAGACATTCAGACCCGCATTGATGCGATCAAGAACCTGCGCGAGTCGCAGCAGGGACCGACTGCGGTTCTGCACGAAATCAAAGCTCGCTTCGACGCCGTTCCAGAACTCTACTTGAAGAGCATTGAACAAAAAGATGGCGAGGTCACAATAAAGGGCGAGTCGCCGAACGAATTCGCTGTGACGCGTTTTGGTCAGAGTCTTGAATTCTCAGGTGGGATCTTCAGCAACCTGAATATCGAGACGACCCGTGAAGACGCTAAGGTGCCGACAGGCAGCAGCCCGGTCGCGAGCACTGCTACCGCAGAGGTAGTGCTATTACCGAAACCCGAAGTTGTAAGCTTCATAGTGAAGTGTAACTACGGGGCTCCCAAGTCTCAGTCGAAATCGGCCTCTGGGACGCCTGCCAACCAGGTTGCGATGAAGAAGTAAGGTCAACCTGCCCAACTACCTGGCACACAGAATTTTTCCAACAAAGGAACGAAACAGATGAAAGTCGGCAAGATTCAAGCCTTTCCCTGGTACCTGCGGCTTACCGCGTTTGTAGTGGTCGGTGGAATTCTCTATGCGGGGTTCTGGTACTTTGTGACCCGCGGTACACGTACCGAGACCCAGGCGATGCAGACTGAGATTGCGCAGTTGCTGGCGAAAAACGCTCAGGCGCAGATTGCGTCACAGCGGCTTAACGAGTTCCGCTCTATCTATAAGGCCAGGGAAGAAGAATACGACGAGCTAAAAGCATTGCTCCCCGAACAGCGCGAATTGACGATGGTACTGCAGGGACTTCAGGATCGAGCCAAAAACAATGGCCTCACCCTCACCAGATTCAATCCCGGGATCGATGTGCAACAGGACAACTATAGTGGTAAGAAGATTGAGGTCAATGTAACCAGTTCTTTCGCCGCTCTCCGAGCCTTCTTTGAGCAGCTCGCTCACTATCAGCGAATCGTATCTGTCACGAATTTCGAACTCAAGCAGCTCGACAACCAGCAATCAGGCAAAACTGTCAATGCCAAATTCGATTTGACAGCCTACTACGTGACGGCCGAGAGCCTCCAGAAACAAGCTAACCCGAAGGCGGGGTCCGGAGGACAAACTCCCGCACCCCCAGCCGTACCGCCGGCGAAGTAGTTCGGGAAACCTTCACAGCGACAGATGTACACAAGGACATGAAATGATCATGATGCACGACAAAAAATTAAGGTTCCGACTGGGTCTCCTGCTTAGCTGCGCGGCGATTGCAATCAATGGAGCGGTAATCACTGCCGTTGCCCAGGAGGATCAGCCTAAGAAGTCGGTCGAGAAAAAACGTACGACCGAGGGCGGCCGTGATCCTTTTAAGAGATATGAGCCGCCTCGTGTCGTAGTAAAGAAGATTAGTGGCCAAGTCACGCCCCCTTCAATCCAGGAACGAATTTCCCGATATAAAGCTCAGAAAGTCGCTGCCATGAATGCGAGAATGCCGGCACCAAAGCCGACAACAGCACTCCTGCTTAGCGAGCTTCAAATTATCGGAATCTCACGTACGCCGAGAGGATATGCGGCAATTGTGGAAGCCACTCCAATCAAGCTCACTTACGTTATTTATCCTGGTGAACCCTTCTACGACGGACAATTAGTCGCCATAGAAGACACTCGGCTCGTGTTTCGCCACGAAACGGTATTTACCGATGGGCGGCGAGATAGATCAGTGGAAATCAGAACTTTGCGACAGTCGAGTGGAGTTGACGCCATGGCGAAAGCCTCTGCTACAGAAGTCGAAGCTCCCAAGGACGAGAAAGCCGCGGCGCCCATCAAGCCGTAATAATTTTATTGGTTTGGTTCTTGTAGCTAAGCCAGCTAACCCGCGCAGGTCGAAAACGCCCTGCCCTTTTGACAGTAACCCTAGGACGATGCCGCGTTTGTGCGGCGCGCGCTTAAGTTGCCCCGGCAATCGAGCGTAGCGCGTGGCGGTGGCGTTCCAGCATTCCCCTAAGGAGGGAACGATGCCTTATCAGTCTCGAAGATCGGCCATAATGAGGACCACGCTCGTCCTGTTGCTCGTATGCTCCTTCGGCATCAGCAGTTTGGCGGCCACAAAAAACTCACCCGACGCGGCGGCAATTAGTTCCATCACCTCAGGCTCTTCGCCGATTGCTGATTCAGCTGAACAGAATCAAGGTCAGTTGAGAGCTCTGCCGTCACCCACTCCCACGCCGGCCCCAGTCAGCATCTCGCGTCCGGACCGGCAGTCAGATCAGGGACGCCAGTATGGACAGCCCGGATTTGTCGGTGAACCGATTAATCTGAATGTTGTCAACGCTGACATTCGAGACATCCTCAACTACATTACCGAGCAAGATGGTGTGAACGTCGTTATCGATTCGTCGGTAGGGGCAGTTCCGGTAACGGTCAATGTCCAGGATGTACCCTGGAACGTGGCACTCGATGCTGTGCTCAAGGCAAATCGGCTTGGGATTGAATCAAGTGGCAATATCCTCCGCGTGGCGACCACGGAAGTCCTCGCGAGAGAAGCGTCAACCCAGAAGATCATTAATGACTCGCGACTGGATGCTTCGCCTCTGGTCACGGAATTCATCAGACTAAACTACGCCCGGGCGTCGGGAACGCTCGCTCAAGCTGCAGGGTCGACCGGAGCATTTTCGGGCGGTTCAACCAATCTCAGCTTTAGTGGTGGCGCTGGTGGCGATGCGACGGGCGGAAGCGGCGATCAAGGTTTGCTTCCAATCATTTCGCGCCGACTTTCACGTCGCGGCGGAATCGAGGTTGATGGACGCAGTAATACGCTGATCATCACGGACGTTAAAGAGAACATTGAATCAATTCGGCAGTTGGTCGCAATTCTCGACCAACCTGAACCTCAAGTCGAGATTGAGACGCGCATCGTTATTGCGCAACGCAACTTCAGCCGCGATCTTGGCGCACAGCTATCGGCTGGTGTGCTTAATCTCGGCCGCGGCGGTCTCGGCAACATAAGCAATCTTCCTTCCGCTCCTACAACGACAGGATCCGGTAGCGGTTCGGGTACCGGATCGGGTTCCGGTTCCGGCGCCAGTAGCACTGGTACATCGGGTCCGAAACCATTCGGCGTTTTTGGCGGGTTGAGTGGAACACCTCAACCCATTCCCGCATTGGCCGCAGCGGCCGCCAGCACCGTCATTGGTCTAACGACCGGACTCTTCGGTACCGCGCAGATAAGTGCTTTGCTTACGCTCGCAGAGTCGAGAGGCCAGGCCAAGACAGTAGCGACTCCGCGCGTAACCGCCCTGAACAATCGCCCTGCACAAATCGAAAGTGGATCACAAATTCCGGTGCAAACTACACAGGCTGCGAGCGGAACCGCAGTCGTAACGACGACCTTCGTTTCGGTTCCGTTGCGTCTATCGATTACGCCTCAGATTACTGACGTAGGCACCGTCGTATTGAGAGTTACGATTGAGAACAACACAATCAACACCGGCATTGCCGTAGGCGGCGTACCGGGAATTGATACCCAACGTATGCAATCGGAAGTCTTAGTTCCGGATGGTGGGACAACGGTCATGGGTGGTGTATTGGCTGATACAGAAGGCGAAACGCAGCAACGCACACCCGGACTAGCTTCAATCCCTGTCTTAGGCAATCTTTTTAAGCGGAAACTCACGACTCGTCAGAGCAGCGAGATTCTATTCTTCATCTCACCACACATCTATCGCCCCGACTATCAGGGGCGACCGACTGCTGGTACCGTGAGCAGTGGACCGCGCTCGATTCAGATTCCGCAGCCAGTGCCGCTTGGAAATCCGCAGAGCAATACACCTACTCCAACACAGCTGCAAGAGCAACGTCAGCAACCAACCACGACAACAGGAACGGAGCAGCCGCAACTCTTGAGCGCTCCTGCTCCGGATGCTCCGCCCGCCAACACGCCCTCGGCGCGGCCTGGCACACTTGGGGGTCGGAGACCCTAAGGGAGGTTACCAATGTTTAAGGAAATGCTTGAGACCATTATTGAGCGCACCGAGGGAAGCCTCGGTGCTCTCATCATGGGTACGGACGGCATCGCCGTGGAAAAGGTTCTCGGTGAGGCCGGTGCCGAAGCAAATCTCGACGTAGCCGCCGCTGAGTTTACCTCGCTGGTGCGAAGTGCGCAGCGAGCGGGTACTGATACCGGACTCGGCGGTTTACGCGAGATGGTGGTGTCGCTCCAAAGCGCCATCCTGGTGATGCGACTGCTCAGCCGTGACTACTTTGTGGTACTTGCGATGGGTCCGCAGGGTAATCTGGGTCGCGCGCGTTTCGAACTTAGAAAAGCTGAGCTGCAACTCGCGAAGGAATTCGCGATTTAGCATCCGCCGATCGCCGGCAGCCCAGTAAAGTTTTCCAGCGAGATTGTCCGGACTTCTATCCTATTCAAAAACATGAAGCGCTATTTTGCTTGCACATTGTTTTTAGCGCTGACGGTCTCACTCTGTGCAGTGCACTGCGTGAAAGGTGCTTCGTTATTCGGTAAGGTCATTGAGATAAATGACGGCGACGCAATCACAATATTCAACATGAACCGTCCGGTGCGGGTTAGACTGATGGGCATCGACGCGCCCGAAAACGATCAGTCTTTTGGCGACGTCGCGAAGAAGCACCTTTCAGATCTCGTATACGACAAATTTGTATCAGTCGAATACTCCGGGCTGGGCCAGAACGGTAGCCTTCAGGGTAGGGTCTTGATCAATGGACAGGACGTCGGTGCGCAAATGATTCGCGACGGCGTAGCCTGGTATGATCCCAGTTATAAGAACCGTCTTACTGAAGCAGAGTTCGAGGTCTATATACAGTCAGAAAAAGCCGCTCGCACCGAAAAACGAGGTCTGTGGCAAGCTGATAGCCCTATACCACCCTGGGAATTTGTTAAGGGGCAAGGACCCAAGCGTGAGGTTGTGGCGAGCCAGGTTACTCAACAGGCTGCGCCGAGCAGGACTGTCCGGCCAACCGCCGGCCTTACCAGCGAAAGTCTCTTGAGCACGGAGATTGCTACTGGAGCCTTTCTCGGTTCGTCACGAAACAGCGAAGTCAATAATGGAATCGGGGCTCCAGTTGCAAGTTGGCAGCGACTGCAACCAGCAGGCGAAAATTTCTCGGCGCTTGTACCGAGTGGCGGGAAACAATCAACAACCCCTGTTCCATTCGGCGATCAAACGATCGAAGTTAACTATTACATGGCCCGCGATGGGTTGGCGGTCTATACGCTGATGTGGATGACAGGTCCAACCAATGGCGAGAGTGATGCCGCTGCCATCAAGGGAACTTTGTCTGGCTTCACCAAAGGCGTTGGAGCTGGTTATGAGAGCAGAGGCGGAAAGTTTATCTGCGAACCACGATCTGATAGCGATATTTCATCGGGCGGCTACAGCGGACGCGAATTCGACTTAAGAGGTTGCACGATCCCGGCGATGGCGCGAGCCTATACCAAAATAGTAGGCGGCCAGAGACAGATGTACGTCGCTGCGGTTTTCTATGACAAGGATGAGACGAACGTGTCTAAGTTTCTCGATTCGTTCAATGTCAATAAGTAGCCTTGTCAGGATTAAGACAACCCCACAATAGAAGTTCTACTTTCAGCGGAAATGACCAATGAAAATGATAAATGAAAAATTTTTCCGGCCTGAGCGGCGGTGGCCCCCTTTTACGCCAGCCTGACGTAGGGCATACCGCGCAAGATAATTCTCTGGCGCCGGGCCACGCGTCGCGGGTTAAGTTGTGGGTTGAAGACGGTGCGGGGATTAGGAATCATTGCTGATAAGAATGCGGCCTCGTTGGTGTTCAGCGCGATTGCTGGTTTGCGAAAATAATGCTGGGCAGCGGCCTCTGCGCCATAAATCCCATCGCCCCACTCAATCTCATTCAGATACAGTTCGAGTATGCGTTGTTTCGTTAAGAAGCGCTCGAGCATCACCGTAAGGATTGCTTCCTGACCCTTCCGAATAAAAGATCGTTGCGAGGAGAGGTACAGATTCTTCGCAAGCTGTTGGCTGATGGTTGAAGCGCCGCGCTTAAAGTCGGGAAGGTTGGGAATCCAATCATCGTTTTCTCCTTCCTTCGTGGCTTCTTTGGCAGCCTCCTTCTGCCCCTGGTCCCAGGCTTTCTGAATTGCCTGGTAGTCAAAACCGTGATGAGTTGCGAAGTTTGTATCTTCGCCTGCAAGGACCGCACGCTGCAGGTTCGGAGAGATTCTGTCGAGTGGCACCCAAACCTGTTCCCGTCGGGGCTGCTGCCCCTTCTCCTGAGCTTCGTTTGCACGAGTGTCAATCAATGATGTCGATGATGGGTTCTGTGAGCTCAAACGCCAAACCCGCGCGGCCATGATTGCCTCGTACCCGATTACGCCGACGAGGATGCCGAGGATCAAAAGAAAAAAGAGTCGCAGGATTCTTCGCATGTGATTCCAAATCTTTACCGCTCGCGTCTAGGCGAGACGGCGGGTCGCTATCATCTGATTCTCAAAGATACCTTTGACCATTCGAATCGTGTTGCAATGGATCTCCACCGTATCACTAATATCCTTTCCATAACCACCCGACATTACAGTAACGATCGGAATTTCATGTTCATAGCATTGATTGAGCACAAAACCGTCCCGCTGGCGGAGACCTTCCATTGAAACCGCAAGGCGACCGAGCTTGTCGCCGACGAATGGATCGGCCCCAGCCAAATAAAAAACGATTTCAGGCTGATGTGCAAAAACAGCAGGTATGTTCTCAGCTAGTGCTTTCAGATACTCCTTGTCTGCGGTTCCATCTGCCAACTCCACATCCAGTGCGGACCTCGCTTTAAACAGTGGATAGTTGTTTGCGCCGTGGATTGAAAACGTAAACGTTTCCAAATCGTTGGCAAAGATCGTGGCAGTACCGTTTCCCTGGTGCACATCGCAGTCGATGATCGCAGCAGTCCGTACTAAACTCTTCCTGCGCAGTACGCGAATCGCGATAGCCACGTCGTTGAGAACACAGAAACCTTCGCCACGATCCGCAAAGGCGTGATGTGTGCCTCCAGCCAGGTTCGAGCTGAAGCCTTCTTCAAGGGCGCGGTGTGCGGCGCTAATAGTGCCACCGACAGCGTAAAAAGATCTGCGAACTAACGACTCAGACCAGGGCAAACCAAGCCTGCGTAATTCTTTTGCTGTCAAAGTTCCACTGCTCAGACGAGAGATATAGTCTTCTGTATGGACCAACTGAACCTCGTCGACCGTTGCCGGCGCCGGCTCCGCTAACTCTCCATGCTGCAAGGTGCCTTCGGATAGAAGTCTGTCGCGTACTAACTCAAATTTGCGGATGGGAAAGATGTGGCTGTCGCCAATCTCAGCGTAATAGTGGGGTGTATAGAATACGCGCATGCTGGTGGCGTAATGATAATAGCGCGACTTAGCGAACTGCTAAAAGCGGACCCGTATCGGTGTGTTTCGGGTCGTGTCCGTATTCGCTGTTTATTCTCTTTCATGCCGCGGTCCCATGAGGTCAGTACGACAACCCAGCAGGGAGTGTGGTCATTACTACCGCATAAGTGATCAGGTAGTTGCGGTCCCATGAGGTCAGTACCACATCGCGGTAGCGGGTGGGTAAGCGGTGCGCAGCTCTGGACGTAGGACCCACCCGCTACCGCGATGTGGTACTGACCTCATGGGACCGCGCGATGAGTGACGGGGGAGCGAGACCCACCCGCTACTGCGATGTGGTACTGACTTCATGGGACCGCAGCGTGAGTGATTGCGAGCGAGACCATCCGCTTTCCGTGGGTGGAATTTCGGAGTTTTCACTCATTCTCTTAAAGCCGCCGTGCCATTGTGACTAGAAGAACAAACTGGGCGACCGTCAGCGAAGTCTCGTTGACAGTTGGAGTCGCGCCAAGCTATCTTGTTATCCCGTGAATCACACGGGCGTAAATCTACAAAATAATCCCAAAACAAACGTAGTTGCTATTATTCCTGCCCGCTTCGCTTCCACTCGTCTGCCTGGCAAAGCGTTAATAGAAATCGCCGGTAAACCCATGGTTTGCTGGGTAGCTGAACGCGCACTTGCTGCTCATAACGTGGACCGCGTGATCGTAGCCACGGACAACCAGGAGATCTTTACAGCCGTGAAATCGGCTGGTTATGAGGTTGTGCTGACTCGAGACGATCACGTGAGCGGGACGGACCGCATTGCTGAAGTTGCGGCGAAGCTTCCCGGTGCAGAGATCGTTCTTAACGTTCAGGGCGATGAGCCGTTGATTTCACCCAAAACGATCGAACGAGCGGTCGATGCCATGGTGGAGGAGATTGCTTGCGCAGGGGAAAACCTGCCACACAGTAAAAGGGCCGGAATCGTAACAACATGGGAACCGATTGATTCTGTTGCTGATGTCTTGAATCCCGCTTTGGTAAAGATTGTTGTCGACGAGAGTGGCCGGGCGATCTACTTTTCCCGATCACCTGTGCCATATCCACGCGATGCAGTAGTATCGCATGGCACAATTGAAGCCGCGCTCAGAAACGAGCCCGCATTGCTAAGGCAATTTCGCAAGCACACAGGCCTTTATGTTTTTCGACGAGAGGTGTTGCTCGAATTCACCAGGTGGCCGCCGTCTAAGCTTGAACGGATTGAAGGTCTGGAGCAGTTGCGCGCGCTCGAACGCGGAGTCCGGATCAAGGCAATTGAGTCAAGCACGCCTTCCACCGGTGTGGATACGTCTGAAGATTTGGAAAAGGTTCGGAGGTTGCTTCAAGAGGAGAAGCTTCAAGCGTCGAGTGTCAAGGTTCGGGTTGAAGTGTCTTGAGATTGTACCTGTATGAGCGATTGGATTGGTTTAGCGGTTATTGGTTTCCTGGTTCTTTGCGGTCTTCTTGCCTTGTCGCGGTTGGGCAAGCCTTATGATCTGACAACGGAAGAGTTCGAAAAGCGTGCGAAGGAAGGGCCGGGATTGCTCGGAGCGGGCCTTACTGGTTTGCAAAAGGCTCTCGATCCCGCGCTGGAAAAAGCTGTGATAGCTCAGGAGGATCTACGTCAGGCGCGCCATGCCGGCGAACAGGGATCCGGAGACCCACTGGAAGCGGGTAAAGCTGCGGACCCCGCGGATGATTGAATAAGCTGAATACACAATGTCATTCAAACTAAGAAACGATCTAAAGAACTGACAGGCGATGGTCTCTGTCATGTGGAGAAAAAGGATGACTAAATACATCTTCGTTACTGGTGGCGTGGTTTCGAGCTTAGGCAAAGGACTCGCCGCGTCTTCAATAGGATGTTTGCTCGAAAGCCGCGGTTTGCAGGTGGCACTCATCAAGCTGGACCCGTACATCAACGTGGATCCCGGCACGATGTCACCGTTTCAGCATGGCGAAGTCTTCGTGACAGACGACGGTGCGGAAACTGACCTCGATTTGGGCCATTACGAGCGCTTCACTCATGCGCATCTTTCTCAGGCGAACAATTGGACCACCGGACGAATCTATCTTTCCGTAATCGACAAAGAGCGACGCGGCGACTATCTCGGCAAAACAATCCAGGTGATTCCGCATATTACAAATGAGATTAAGCAGGCAGTGCGAGGCGTAGCTGAGAAGGATAAACCTGATGTAATCATTGTTGAGATCGGTGGGACAGTCGGCGACATCGAATCCCTGCCGTTTCTGGAGGCTATTCGTCAGATGGGTAATGAAGAGGGTGCGGGCAATGCGCTTTTTGTCCATGTAACCCTGGTGCCTTTCATCGCCGCGGCCGGTGAATTGAAGACTAAGCCAACGCAACACTCGGTTAAAGATCTACGCGAGATCGGTATAGCCCCTGACATTTTGCTGTGTCGTTCTGATAGACAGCTTCCTCGCGATCTGCGCGGAAAGATTGCGCTGTTTTGTAACGTCAAGGAGTCGGCTGTGATCACCGCTCAAGACGTGGATACGATTTACGATGTGCCGCTTGCCTTTCACGAGCAGGGGTTGGACGACTTGATCGTTTCGCAGCTTGGCCTTCACGCTCAGGCGCCGCAGGCGGATCTTGCGGAGTGGAGAAATCTGGTTTCCACGATACGCGAGCCCTCGGGCGGACAGACGTCGATAGCAATCGTCGGCAAGTACGTTGAGCTTGAAGATTCCTACAAGTCGTTGCGTGAAGCGCTAACACATGGAGGCGTCGCCAATAATCTGCGCGTTGAAGTGAAGTGGATCGAATCCGAGGAATTGATGGATGACGATTACGAAGACCATTTGCGCGACTTCGATGCGATTCTTGTACCTGGTGGATTTGGCAAGCGCGGTGTGGCGGGCATGATTCGCGCGATCCTCTATGCTCGCAAAAGTCGTACACCATATTTTGGGATCTGCCTTGGGATGCAGACTGCCTGTATTGAATACGCGCGAAATGTTTGCGGGTTAAAGGAAGCAGACTCCACCGAATTTGATCTCGATACGCCCTATCCGGTGATCTTCAAGTTACGCGACCTTGTGAATGTTGAGGAATTAGGTGGCACTATGCGCCTCGGGGCCTGGCCGTGCCGGCTGGGTCCTGACTCGCTGGTTCGGGAAATTTATGGCGGCGTGGAAGAGATTAGCGAGCGTCACCGTCATCGTTACGAATTCAACCCGGAATTCCGTGAGACGCTGGAAAAAGACGGGCTGATTTTTAGTGGGATCTCACCTGACGGCAAATTCGTGGAAATGATCGAATTGCCGCGCGATGTCCATCCCTGGTTCATCGGCTGTCAATTTCATCCCGAATACAAATCGAAACCGCTCAACGCGCATCCGCTTTTTGCATCTTTTGTTCGCGCCGCTTATGAGAACCGGCTGCAGTCAGAAACCTCTATGGACAAGGACACCGAGGTGGAATTGATAACACACGAACGTTTGAGCGCCACGAGCGGCGACTAACCTGAAAAGAGATCGACTCGAGGTGAGAGACAATCCCACAGATTGCGTAGCCTTTAGGTCTTTGGTCTTTGGTTTTTTGAACTTCGATCCGAGTAAGATCTTGTCATCTTTTAGTACCCTTTAATAATGACTTTCTCTTGACGACTCAGTACCTCAAGTTTCGTCCGGGTGCATCCGAATACGTTTTAAGCGATAATCCTTAGGCCCCTACTCTCCCATAGAACATTAACTAGCTGATGCTCCATTGCCCAACATGCGGAAGGCGCTACCCATCTGGCGTGCAAAGTTGTCCTGATGACAACTCACTATTGCAGGCCGATTCCACCATTGTTGATGCGCCTTCAGACCCACTCATCGGCCAAACCCTCGACGACAAATATCGGCTCGAGGAGCGTCTGGGTATTGGTGGGATGGGGACTGTCTATCGCGCCCGCCATGTACTCATTGACCGCCTCGTAGCGGTCAAGGTTTTGAATCCGCGCTTCGCGGAGGACGAAGCGGCGCGCGTACGTTTTCGCCGCGAAGCAAAAGCTGCGGGTCGTCTGCAGCACACAAACGCTGTCGCCGTAACCGACTTCGGACAAACACCCGGCGGCTATGTCTACATCGTGATGGAACTGCTCGAGGGCCGCACACTTCGTGAGATCCTGGCCAAAGACGCGCCTCTTGAAACTGCTCGCGCCGTATCGATCATGCTGCAAACCTCGGCGGCTGTGGCTGCAGCACATGAGGCCGGGGTTATCCATCGAGACCTGAAGCCGGCAAATATTTTCATCACGCAAAAGCCTGATGTGCCGGCTGTTGTTAAGGTGCTCGACTTTGGTATCGCGAAGCTTGCCGCAGAGACCCTGGATGACGACGAACCGAAGAACCTGACGCAGTTTGGTGCAATGATTGGAACGCCGCGTTACATGGCGCCGGAGCAGTGTAACGGTCTGGCCTTAACGCCAGCGGCAGATGTTTACAGTTTGGGTGTAATTCTCTATGAGATGCTTACGGGTAGCGTGCCTTTCAATGGTTCAACGCCACTTGCGATTGCTATGAAGCACGCTTCGGATGCGCCGCGAAATCCGCGCGAGATTGTTTCTTTAATCCCCGAAGATTTGGAGCGCGTGGTATTGCAAGCTCTAGCGAAACTGCCGGAGGATCGACCGGCTGACGCGGCAGCTTTTCGTAGCGAACTCATGGCTACAGCAGAACGCCTGGGCCTGGAACACGCTGCCATAACAAGCGCCCCCGACCTGGCGGCGTTACGCAGTGCTGGAGTGGAATCGCCATCAGGTCGTTTGATAGTAGACCTCTCACGACTGCGAGAGAGCAGGGCGACTAACTCAGGAACGAGTGAGTTAACAGTGGTTGGGGTACCTTCAGGCGACAACTCGCGTAAAGGTAGCGGACTGGCGCAAGAGACTGGACCTCCCGTAAGGGGTACGTTTCCCCGGGTTGATGTACAGTTGGGCCGAAAAACATACCTAACACGAAGAACTCTGGTGTTGGCATTGATTGGGGCCTCAGTCTTGTTGGCGGGTTTTACCTTTCTGGCTATTCGTCAAAACAATGTGCTTGCACCTGCGCCTGCAAATGTAAATCTTAGCGCGAGTCCATCGCCCACTGCGTTGCCTTCGCCTTCGGAATCTCCGACGGCCACGCCGAAGCGTCAACCTACGCCGAAGCCAGAAGAGAAGAAAAAACCAGGGAAGGTAGGTAGGTTTGTAAATAGAATTAAGAAGATATTCAATTAGCCATTCGAGCTATGTTATTAAGTCAGCATAAGGCCAACCGCTCGTCTATCAAGAGTTTTAGAGGACTGGGAATAGAAGCTGGTCTCGATGTGCTTCGGCAAGTAAAGGAAGAGGTAGGCGTCCCCATACTTACTGACGTGCACGAAGTTTCGCAGGTCGCGATTGTCGCAGAAGTCGCAGATGTTTTGCAGATACCTGCGTTTCTCTCGCGGCAAACTGACTTGATCGTCGCAGCAGCAAGATCCGGCAAAGCTGTCAATGTGAAGAAGGGGCAGTTTCTCGCTCCTCATGATGCACTCAACATTGTGGAGAAGGCCCGCGAGGCCGGCTGCGAGAAGTTGTTACTCACCGAACGCGGCGCGACTTTTGGCTATAACAATCTGGTGGTGGACATGCGCTCGTTCCCGATCATGCGACAGTTTGGCGCACCCGTAGTTTTTGACGTCACGCATTCTCTGCAATTGCCTGGTGGTCTTGGGCATGCAACCGGCGGCCAATCAGAATACATCGAACCGCTCGCTCGCGCTGGTGTAGCGTGTGGAGTAGATGCAGTTTTCATGGAAGTGCACGAGTGTCCGGAGCGAGCTCCGTCAGATGGGCCAAATGCCCTGCCGCTTGATCGCTTGCAGTCACTCTTAAACGTTCTTCGCGATATTCACAACCTGGTCCGTAGCAGTTCTGCATGAGGTTTAGAGCGAGTTTTCGCTTTTAATCTTAAACAGTCATATATGAAAACCCTTCTGGCAACCACACTTCTTAGTATCCTTTTCCTTTCATTCGGATCAAATTGCACTGCGCAGGATGAGACAGCGCGCGTCATTTGGCAGGTGAGGAGTTTTGACATTAACGCCAATCTGCAGGAAGCAGAGCGTTCTCTAAACGCGACTGCCACTCTGAATGCTACCAACGTTGGGACTACCGCCGGGACTACGCTCACGTTCCGGCTCAATTCCAAAGCCAGTGTGAAAACTGCGTCGGTTGCGGGAGCTAGTGCTATCTTCCGATCCTTTCCTGAGAAAGGGGAACTGCAACGCGTAACCATTACTCTCCCAACGTCTGTGGCTCCTAATGCTGCAGTGAGCTTAACGGTGAACTATGTACTGCCAGTGGAGAGCAATACCGGCCTCGCGGCGATTAGTCCACTCTCTTCGCAGTTTCTACCTCTCTCCTTTTGGTATCCAACACCGAACACTCCCTACACCGTTGTGGGGGCTGACGCTGCGCCGTTCCATCTCTCCGTCAACGCATCAAACGTAATCTCTTCTGGCGTGGAAAAGGCAGGGCCAGCTGGTTCCATTACCTTTGAACAGACCCTGAGTGGGCAACCCTTCTTTGTTCAGGGCGAGTGGGACAAGATCGAAGGTACCGGCGATGCAAAGGGTATTGTTGTACTTCTTTCTAAGGGGGTCTCCGCTGACGAGCGTAAACAAGCCGAGGCTTTGATTGGAGTGACCAGCGCCGCACGTACTTATTATGCGGCCGCACTTGGTCCAGCTCCCGAAGCTGCGATCCGCCTGGTCTCAGTCAGGAGCGGAGCCGGCTTTAGTGATACCGGCACGGTATTAATCGAACCAGAGACTCTTCACCGGCCGAAGCTCGATGCGGCGACAGCTTTGACCGTCGCCGAAGCGGTTGCTCGACTTTGGATTGGGGGCCAACCCCCTATCAGGGGCGCGGGAAACGGAGTAGTGCGGGACGGACTCGTGCGTTTTCTTGCTACGCTGTTTCTGGAAAAACAATTTGGCCGCGACGCTGCGCAGTCGGAATTGCTGCGCGAGAGATTGGCGTATACAGCAGTAGCTAAACGAGACGGACCGCTCTCGAAGGCTACTCAATTAGATACAACGTATTTCGGTTCAGTACCGAATAGGGGAGCAATGGTTTGGAGACTTGTGGACCGCCGGCTGGGCCACGAGAACTTCATGACCACACTGCGAAGCTTGTTGCAGGCCGCAAAAAATGATCCCAACGGAGTTACTCTTGCCGCGCTGCGGTCTGCCCTGGTCGATCGCGGAGGTGAAGGCCTTAAGCTGTTGGTTGACCAACAACTGGATCAAGTCATCGATACAGATCTCTTAATTGGCGTGCCTCAGCAACGCAACGGCGAATGGGTTTCTGCATTGCGCAATCTGGGTTCGCTCGATGTTTCAGTACAGGTCGTGGCCACCACGGATCGCGGTGAGCAGGTAGTGGCAGAGGCGACCGTGCCCGCGCGAAATTTTGGCGAGGTGGTTTTCAAAACTACAGCTCGGATAGTCCGCGTCGAACTGGATCCGGATAAGCTCTATCCCCAACAGGATTATAGCAACGACGCCGCTCCGCGAACACGAGATTTGCCGGAAGCTTTGGCTGACGCGTCACGTCAATTGGGTGCCCAGGACTACGTGAAAGCCGAAACCACCGCCAGAGAGATCTCTGGTGTGGCCCCGCGACTGCAGGAAGCGCAGATTCTCTTAGCTCGCGCTTTACTAGGTCAAAACAAAATAGATGAGGCTGAAAAGCTTTTTCGGGCCGCCCTCGACCAGGTTTTACCTTCGGCTGCAACAATGGCTTGGGCCAACATCGGCCTCGGCGAGATTAGCTTGAAGCGAGGGCAGGGTGCCGAAGCCGCAAAGCGCTTTAATGACGCAGTTCACGCTAGCCGCGATTACGCTTCATCCTTAGTTTCTCACGCTGAAAGAATTCGGGCCGAAGCGGCGGCTAACAATGCGCCGCCAATCGATGAGTCCGCTCGTGCTTTCATTGGTCAGCTAGATCAGGCTATCGTTAGCGGCAAGAAAACGGAGTTGGATTCGAGAATTGTTTCCGGTGAGCTTGTGAAGTTTGTGCGTGGCATCGTTGGTACTCAGCCGGAGATCTGGGAAACACACGTCTTGCGCACTGAGCAACTCGATGCTGGTCTAATGTCTGTTGACGTAAGCATCAGAGCCAAGCAACTTGGCAAGGAGGGCTCTGGTACTGCCCTGTTACTTCTCTTGCGCACTCCAGGAGGTTGGAAACTCTTTGGGATTGATCTATTTGAAGTGCGCTAAATTCAATGGAAGATTTCTCATCAATTCAGAGACGCGCATCGCGCATTAAACTCCTGCTGATGGATTGTGATGGCGTGCTCACTGAGGGCCAGGTCTGGATTCTCGAAAACGGCGACGACCAAAAGACTTTCAACGTGCGCGATGGTCTGGGGTTGGCGTTGTTGCATCGAGCAGGACTAAAGTCGGGCGTCATCTCCGGGCGTACTTCGAGCGCACTCGACCGCCGGGCACGGGATACAAAAATGGAATTTGTTCGGCAGGGAAGTCCAGACAAACTCAATGCCTTTGAAGAGGTGTTAGCGCTTGCAGGGCGAAAGGACACAGAAGTCGCTTACGTAGGCGATGATCTTGTAGACATTCCTCTGATGAAGCGTGTGGAGTTTGCCGTTGCCGTCGCGGACGCCGTTCCGGAAGCCAAATCGCACGCGCACTACGTGACAAATGCGCGGGGTGGCAAAGGCGCTATTCGTGAGGTTGTGGAGATCCTTTTAAAAGCGCAGGGCCGTTGGGACGATCAGCTCGCGAGATATTTGAAGTAGTAGATCTTTACTCTTGCATGAGATGCCAGCGCTTGAGGTCGTCTTCGTTGACACAATAGCGTCTCTTAATTATCTTTTGGAACCCCAGAACGTTTTGCTCGTGATGTGCGATATATTGCTTTGAGGCAACATTTTTCTGTTTCGTCCCTTCCTGAGCGGGTGTGGCGCAATGGTAGCGCATCAGCTTCCCAAGCTGAGGGTTGCGGGTTCGAGTCCCGTCGCCCGCTCCAATTCTTAATCGGCTAGACTTCTACCAATGTCCCCAACGATCGTGCTTTCTGTATATTGACATCTGCTGTCATCTGGCATAAAAGCATACCCACAAAACATCTCTTCGGTAACGAACCTTTCGCCACGCCATCCCAGAACCTTCAGTGACGAAAGAAAGCCGATTCATTTTGAAGGGGCAAGGTCGGAGTCCCGTTGTTCGGTGCGTCGGACTCCTGATTGCCCTACGAAAGGATCAACTCCCATGAACAGACATATCCTTCGCCTTTTCACATCAATAGTCTTCTCGCTAACGCTAGTGACCGCGCACGCTTTCCTTTCAACCCCATCCGCCATGGCGCAGTGTTCAGAGGTGATATCCGGCCTTCGGACACCGCTTGGGATCACCCAATCTAATCAAAACAACCTGATCGTTTCGGAGAGCGGCACCTTGGGGGCGTTGCATTCGGGTCGCATCTCCATCGTTGACCCCAGCGGTACCCGCCGAACGCTTTTGGACGGGCTGCCTGCTGCGACCAACGATGCCGGAGACTCCTCGGGTCCGGCCGGCGTCTTTATGCGCGGACGCACGCTGTACGTCGCCATCGGTATTGGCAACACCTTCCTAGCCAGTGGACTGCCTAATTTGAATCCGGCATCACCCATCTTCAGTTCCGTTCTGGCCATCCATTTCAGCGCCAGCGTCGAGAAAAAAACTTTGCAAGGCTTCACGCTCCCGCTTTCCGCCCAGCAGTCGCTAGCCTCCGGCCAAAAGGTGACGCTGTCGAACGTCGAGGGTGACAAGATCACTGTGGATCTGATTGCCAACTTCCCGGATTTTACGATCGACCCAACCACGCCGTCCGGTTTTCGCGGCGTAAACCCTTTTGACCTGGTACTCGTTGGCGACCAAGTTTACGTTACAGACGGTGGCCAGAACCTGGTTAGGAGAGTTGATATCGCGACGGGCGCATTCTCGACGCTCGCGACCTTCCCGAATGTCGGCAATCCGTTGCCGATCGGCGGGCCGACCGTCGAGGCAGTCCCCACCGGCATCGCTTACTCTGATGGTCGTCTGCTGGTGACACTCTTCAGAGGCTTCCCGTTTCCGCCGGGCATTTCGGTCGTGGAGCAGATTGATCCGCTGACAGGGGCGCACGCCCCGTTCATTACAGGGCTCAAGACGGCCATTGACGTGATCCCAATAAGAGAAGGGAATGAGACAAAATATCTGGTACTCCAACATACCTCTGGAGTCGGCCCGCCATTCTTGCCGCCGTTCACGAGGCCGGGGCTTGTGCTGCACTTCGATACTGCGGCGGGTCCTCCGACCGTCGTCACCGACTGCTTAATAAGACCCAGCTCAATGGCGCTGGACGAGAAGACGGGTTTGCTCTACGTAACTGAATTCGGAGGGCGCATTGTGGAAATCTCGGGCGCCTTGTAGGAGGGTGCGGGATTTCGATGTATTGCCTAGAGTATGTCGACACTGTTTGCTGAACTGCCGTAACCCTGTCAAAATCGTCAAGAGTCACTTACGCCTCGGATCCTCAGCTGGCTCAATTAACCCGACAACCAGCTCATGCATCACCCTGGAACCCTGCGGAACAATGTTTGGCGGGTCGGAAGTGAAGTACGCAGTTGTCAGCGAAAGCAGGTTTGTATGGACCAAAGATCCGGGCGCACAATCATGATAGTGGAAGACTATGATGACACTCGCATACTTCTAAGGCGGGTGCTGGAGAGGCTGGGGTACACTGTGCTTGAAGCTAGCAACGGACAGGAGGCAGTTGATATTGCCGACCGAGAGCATCCGGATTTGATTCTGATGGATTTAGATCTGCCGATTCTTGATGGCATAGCGGCGACGCAGCGTATACGCAAACAGCCCGAGATGGAAAAGGTTCCAATCGTAGCGGTCACCGCTTATCCAATGTCGTACACACATGTCAAAGCATTCGCCAAAGGGTGCAACGAGTATATGGCCAAGCCGATTGATACGACGGAGCTGGAACGACTTGTTACTCGTTATTTACCTACTGCCTGAATAATGTCCTACTGCGGGAGGCCAATGCGTCGTATGAGATCGGCAAAGCGCGGGTCCGAACGAAGGCTGTCCCATCTTGGTTCCACGTTGAGCCACTGCAGTTGAAACGAGCGCTCCTCGTACGCCTTTTCGAGCCAGGCAAAGGCCTCATCCTTCTCGCCCAGGCCCGCGTAGACGAGGGCTATGCTGGTCGGGGGCACATATTCCTGTGCGGCAAGTTGCTTGAGCTCGTGGACCAACGTCAGCGCCTCGCTCTTCTTTCCTAGAATTGCATAGAGATGGCCGAGTCCGCCCTTTGTAAACGACCATTCACTGCCTCCCCTCAACGGAATTCCTTTCTTAAACTGAGCAATGGCTTCTTCATACTTCCCCTTTTGTTCGTAAGCGGCAGGAAGGAATACATGGGCCGCAGGAAAGTTCTGGTCCAACTCCAGCGTCTTGTGGAATTGTTCGATCGCCTGGTCGTAGTTATGGGCATAGTAGAAACCCACGCCCAACTCAAAGTTAATGACAAGGGAGAGTGGGTCCAACTCCTGTGCCCGTTTTCTCTCCGCAATCGCTTCATTACTGCGACCCGTTGCCTCTAAACATCCGCCATACCATTGGTGTGCGGTTGCATAGTGCGGGTTCAGATCGATAGCCCGCTTGAATTCCTTCTCGGCACTGGTCCAATTCCATTCATATGCTGCCAGGACGCGCCCCAGTGAGGTATGCGCTTCGGCGAGTGTCTCGTCCAGTTCGAGTGCCCGCATCGCGGCCGCCTTGGCTTTAGGCATTCCTTCCCGTGGCGGTAACAGACTGGCCGGTACAACATAGGAGTCTGCCAAGCCGGCGTAGGCTAGTGCGAAGCCCGGATCTTGTTCAATCGCCTTAGTGAAATATTGGATTGATTTTGTGAGCGCTTCGGGAGTCCGTTTGTTCCAGTAAAACCGTCCTTTTAAATAGAGCTGATAGGCCTCGTTGCTCTCGGTGTAGTGTTTGGCTAGCGCTTTGTCTTCGCCCGAGACTTTAAGCCTCAGTTTCTCCACAATCTCTCGCGCTATCTCGCGCTGGGTCGCCAGCAGGTCTGACATCTTGCGGTCGTACTGCTCGCCCCACACCAGCCTATTGTTACGAACGTCCACGAGTTCGGCGCTGATTGTAAGGCTGTCGCCCCGTTGTGTGATCCTTCCCAGGAGCACCGCACTCACGCCCATTTCGTTGCCTGCTGTTGCAGCGTCAACCTGTTTGCCTTTATAGCGGAAGACAACACTGGTCGGGCTGACCTTCAGGTCGGGCAACTGTGACAGGCGATAGATCAGCGATTCGGCCAAACCTTCGGAAAGATACTCCGTGTCCGGATCGGCGCCGCGATTTTCAAAGGGCAGCACTGCAATCGAGTCAATAGCGACTTCCGAGGTCCGAACGGGCAGATAGACTTTCAAAGCTACAACCGCGAGCGCTAACCCGACAGCAAGAATCAAGATCATCAGTTTGTGTTGCTTGAATCCGGAGACAATGTACTCAGCGCTTGAACCAACGGGGGTGGCTTGCGCGGTCGGCGCCGGGGCAGCGGATGCAGTTGTAGCAGGCCTTTGGCCGTCAGCGGATGGGGCTGCAGTGCCAGAGTCGGGCGAAGCTGTGCGATCGATTTCAGCGGCGACTTCGATTCTTCGTTTCAGATTGCGTAGATCTAAGGCCAGGTCTTTGATGGTTTGATACCGCTCTTCTCGGTTCTTTGTGAGAGTCTTGCTTACGATACGCTCGAGCTCGGCGGGCACTTCGTGTGAAAAGCGTGCCAGCGGCGCGGGCTCTTTTTGGAGAATTAGCGAGATAGTTTCAGTCGAGGTGTCGCCGGCGAAAGGCAAGAGTC
>WNFR01005934.1_pt1 | contig 22508 bp, 26 predicted proteins | sample 5400221 | NCBI WGS metagenome assembly WNFR01 (sample SAMN13153357, study PRJNA577476) | soil metagenome | isolation source: 40 cm soil under Madrone tree | place: USA:California | collected 2016-06-14 | reverse complement strand
GCCCGGGACCCAAACGAGGTCGAAGGGCCCGTCGCCCAACACCTGGTAGGCAATCGTGAGATCACCGCTCCGCGCGTACTGTACGCTTGGAGTTACGTCGGGCGTCACCGATGCGTCCACGGGAAGCAGCGATTGCCAAGCATGGAGCCTACAAGCCACATCGATCATGCGGCACGCAACCGCTCGTGATCTCGGTAGTACGGGTGGTGCCCGAATGCTCGGTCAGTCAGGTCCGATCGTAAATGGGATCAGCCCTCGCCGTATTTGTCGTGGTGGCGCCACCAGTAGGTGGGCTCGTTGCGGCCCTTGGGGGCGCGGTCGAGCCATTGGTAGCCGCCCCACAGGCCGTCGAGGCCACGAGCGAAGGCGGAATAGCTGTGGTAGACGTTGCCGTCCTCCAGCACGAAGGCGCTCACGCCGGGCCGCTCGCGCGCATACGTCGCCGGGTCGGTGCCGGTCACCTGGGCGCCGATATTGGGGCCGCTGCCTTTGGGCGGCGCGTAGGGAGCCGGGCGCTGGTAATTATATTCAGTGCCGCCTTCGCGCTGCTGCTCCTCGGTCAGCGACATGGCGAAATCCCAATTGAAGTCGCTGTCGAACGAGGAGGCCCAGGGGAAGGTCCAGCCCATGCGCCGCTTGAACGCCTGCAGCTTTTCGATCGGCGCGCGCGAGATGGCCCAGAGCATCACGTCGTGATTGGCGAGGTGAACGGCAAAGCCGTTGAAGCCGTCGGCGATCGCCGAGCAGGACGGGCAGCCGGCGGTGTAATCCGGGCCGAACATGAAATGATAGACGAGTAGCTGCGAGCGGCCCCTGAACAGGTCGGCGAGCGTGGCGCTGCCTTCGTCGGTGTCGAAGCGATATTCCTTGTCGATCTTGACCCAGGGCAGCTTCTGGCGGCGGCGCGCCAGCTCGTCGCTGCGGTGGGTCAGGTCCTTCTCCGCTTGGAGCAGATCGAGGCGCTCGGCGCGCCATTCATCGCGCGTGGCAATCCTATGAGTCGGCATCGCTATCCTCTCCTTGGTGGCAATGGTGACGAGTTCGTGGTCGATCGGAAGTACTGACCGTCTACCTGGTGAATTCTTCTATCCCGGCTTGCGCCCCCAGGCCTGGAAGAAAAGATGCGAGACGACGACGGTCGCCGGGTTGTCGAGATGATCCGCCAGCTGCTTGATCGCGTCGCCGAACTCGGCCTCCGTGATCAGGCCATGCGCTACGATCCGGTCCCGGAGGTTGCTCACGAACTGAAGGAAGATCGGCCGGCGGCTATTCCCAGGTGCGTAGACGTGGATCAGTGGATGGATCTGGACGTCGACGAGCCCGGCCGCCCGCAGCATGCGCGGGACTCGCCTCCCGATGAAGAGATCGATACCGTTCGATTCCGAGTAGAGGCGCAGCGCCGTGAACAGACGGTCCCATGCCGGCAGAGGGGGATCGCAGACATGCGCGCACCAATCCGCTTCATGCAAGGCGACCGTTCCACCGGGTCGCACCAGCGCCACCATCTCGGCGACGACTTCTTCAGGGTCCGGGATGTTCACGAGTACGAGGCGCGCAGTCGCCACGTCGAACGACGCACGTGGGAGTCCCGTCGTCTTGCCGTTTCCATGGCGGACCTCGACGTTCGTGAGCCCCCGCTCCGCGACGAAGCGTCGCGCGAGCTCGACCGCATGCTCGCTCATCTCGACCCCGACCACCGCACCCGTCGGACCCACACGATCGGCGAGGATCCCGAGACATCCCTGCGGACCACATCCGATCTCGACGACACGGGCGGCCGCCGGGATCGCGATCTGCTGGAAGAACCGGCGAGATTCATCGGCGAGCTCGCGCGCCTGCTGTTGGAGACGTTGTTGCTCGACCACGCTGTGGCCGAGGAAGTACGGGTCGCGTTCCGCCATGATGCCGCCCTCCGATGACGACTCACCGCGCGAGCGGAATCCGTCTCGATCGCCGCAGGCGACGATCGCGCGTGACCAGCGGGACGTTGTGAATGACGCTCGTCGCGGCGATCAGCTCGTCCGCGGGGTCGCTCCGGACGTCGAGGCGCGTGCTGGTGTGTGCGATCTCGCGGGTCACGGGCCAGAGGTGGATGCGTGCGAGCGTCCGGACCACCTCGGCGTCGTCGAGGTCGACCTCGATCCTGCCGAGCTGCGCGAGCTTCGCGATCTCCCACAGCACGATCGCCGAAATGCTCCAACGATCGTGGCGCAGCAGGCGCGTCTCGGACGGCGAGAGGCGTCCCGCGACCGCGTGCAGCAGCACGTGGGTGTCAAGATTCAGCATCCCACTTGACGCCGGTCGACATGATGTCGCCCTTGATCTTGAGCTTGCCGCGCAGCGAGCCGATCAGGGTGGCCGAGTCCGCCCCTAAAGGGATCAGTTTCGCGATCGGCTTGCCGCGCTTGGTGATGACGATCCCGTCGGGGTCGACCTGCTCCAGCAGCGCCAAGCACTGCTCTTTGAACTTCGCCGCCGGAATCACGCGCATGGTCAGATGTTACTACTAGTCAGTTAGAGTGTCTATGCGTGCGCGTGGCGATCTCAACGCCATCCTTGGGGGTAGTGCGCCAGGTGCGCGCGAGGGCTCGCCGCTTCCCGGGCGATGTCGCTCGGCCGCGCGCTATTCGGCGAGCATGTCGCCCGAGCCGCCGAACTCCTTTGGAAAGTCCTTGAACTTGGGCAGGCCGTCAACGACCTTCAGGACTTTCTCGCCGTAGTGCACGTGGAGCGCCGGCTTGAAGGCGAAGCCCGGGATCGTCCCACTGGGCACGTCGGTCATTCCGATCCCCGGGTGGCGGACGAGCACCGGGCTGCCGCAGCCATTGCAGAACTGCCGATGGCTCGCCTCGGTCTTTTTGAAGGTGACCAGCTTGTCGGCGCCCTTCACGACCGTGACGTTCGGTGTGGGCCAGAGCGTGGCGCCGTGGATCGGCGCGCCGAGCCATCCGCGGCACGAGCCGCAATGACAGTACGCCTGGACATTGGGCTCGCCCGTCAGCTCCAGCTGAACCGCACCGCAGAAGCAGCCGCTCATACGTACCTGACTCATCGGAAACCCTCCTTCGGTGAGGAACGTAGCGAGTCCCTCGACCGGACGGAAGAGCGGCGGAGGAGCAATTCACGATCGCCGAGCTGATCACCTCGGGGCGCTAGCGAGCCGGCGCGGCTGAAGAGCATGCGCGGCGTCTCCATCATGAGGCATCTCGTTGCCACCCGCGTGCGCGGACGAGCGCAGCGACGCGATCGCGGATGTCGTCGCGAATCTGCCGGACGCGCTCGAGCGGCTGGCCCTTGGGATCGGCGAGATCCCAGTCGGCGCGCTCGACGCCGGGAACGAGCGGACACGATTCACCGCAACCCATCGTGACCAGCAACCGCGCGTCGCGGACGAGCGCATCGGTGAGACGCTGCGGGGTAGCGCGCGTCAGCTCGACGCCGACCTCCCGCATCACGTCGACGACCTCGGGATGCACCCGCGCGGCCGGCTCCGTGCCCGCCGAGACCGCCCGCGCACGGTCCGGATCGGCGAGCGCGTTGAGGAACGCCGCCGCCATCTGCGAGCGTCCGGCGTTGTGGACGCACGCGAAGATCACCCGCGTCACGACCGCCCACCTCGCGCCGGCGCGCGCTCGATCCCGCGCGCGATGACCCGTCGCGCGACCCTCGGAAGCGAGGGGACGAGCCACGCCATGAATGCCGTCGCACCGCCGGCACCAAGAAGCTGTGCGACGACGAAGCCCGGCACGTCGTGCGGACTGATGCCGGCGAACGTATCGCTCGCCGCGCGCGCGACGGTCACGGCGGGATTGGCGAACGACGTCGAGGCGGTGAACCAGTAGGCGGCGGTGATGTAGGCACCGACGGCGAAGGGCACAGTCGTCGCGGAGCGTAGGCGCGAGGTGGCCCAAATCACCGTCAGCAGGCCGAACGTGGCGACGAACTCGCTCAAGAGCTGCGCCGGACCGTGACGCGCATGCTGCGAGGCAGAAAAAGCGGGCAGATCGAACATGAGGTCGGCGATTCCTACACCGGCGAACGCCCCGACGATCTGACCTGCGAGGTAGGCCGGGACGTCCGTCCACGCGAGTCCGCTCTCGCATGCGACGGCGAGCGTCACCGCAGGATTGAAATGCGCCCCCGAGACCGGCCCGAACGTGAGGATGAGCGCGACGAGCGCGGCGCCCGTCGCGAGCGTATTGGCGAGCAGCGCCACGGCGACGTTCCCGCCGGCGAGCCGCTCGCCCATGATCCCGGACCCGACGACGGCCGCGAGCAGAAACGCGGTTCCGAGACCCTCCGCCGCGCAGCGTCGCGCGAGTATGGGTGTTCCGCGTTCGCTCTCGTCGTCAGTCGGCATGGGCGGTCATGACGGCATTCAGCCGAACGGGGTGCGTCAACGGGAGGAGCGTGACTCTCCGCTGCGACGCGAGTCGCCCGGCGCGAGCGCGCCGCGGAGTGCTTCGAGGCGTGGCCGCGAGACGCGGTAGTAGACCCAGGTGCCGCGCTTTTCGCGCTCCACGAGTCCGGCGCTGTTCAAGATCTGCAGATGATGGGTGACCGTCGGCTGCGACAGTCCGACGGGCGCCGTCAGCTCGCAGACACAGGCCTCGCCGTTCGACTGGCGCGCGAGGAAGTTGAGCAGGCGCACGCGTGTCGGATCGGCGAGGGCCTTGAACGCGGCCGCGAGCACGGTGGCGTCGTCCTCCTTCAGCCGGCGCTGAAACATCCCCGGACAGCATGCGGTCGCAGTGGCCATGGGGGGGATATTGACATACATCGATGTCGCATGCAATATCGACCAACTTCGATGTATCGACCGACTCGGTCAAGGAGGCATTCATGGCCAACACGTTCCACGTCGCCGTCTACGTCCGCAGTATTCCCGAAGCCGTCGAGCAGTACCGGAAGGTGCTCGGCGTCGAGCCCGCCAAGGTGCGCCACGACTACGCGAAGTTCGAGATCGCCGACCCGCCGGTGATCTTCTCACTGAACGTCGGCGGCGAGCCGGGCAAGCTCAGTCATCTCGGTATCCGCTACCCGGGTACGGGCGAGGTCGCGTCCGAGATGGTGCGGGTCAAGCAGGCGTCGGTCCCGCTCTTTCAGCAGCAGGGGACGACGTGCTGCTACGCGAAGGCCGACAAGTTCTGGATCCAGGACGCCGACGGCATTCCGTGGGAGATGTACACGCTGCTCGACGACGTCGACGCGGAGACCGCTTCCGACCGCGAGCTGCGTAACTTTCTCGGGCAGCAACCGGCGACCGCGGCCGGCGTCACTTCCTGATGAGGACGTCGTAGTTGCCACTGCTCCACGCCATGCGGAAGGCATCATCGATGTAACGCACGTGCGGCCGGTCCGGCACGATGCGATCTGTTCGCCAGAAGTCGATGAGTTCCTGGTTGCGGACGACGCACAGCCGTATCCGACGCGAGCCCAGTAGCTGCATCGCCGCGGTTCGCGAACTCGTCGAGATTCCGCGCTCGTGATCTCGAGCCTCCTGGTTTTTCGAGCGCGGCATGATAGGGCGTCGGGCGACGTGGTGAAAGCTGCGGCGGCGACGACGGCGACGAGGTCCGCGCACGAGCCGCTCGCGATGTTTCGGCGCTGGTTCGCGGAGGCGCGTCGTGCCGGGATCGACCTGCCCGAGGCGATGGCGCTCGCGACCGCCGACACCAGCGGCCGGCCGGCGGTGCGGATGGTGCTCTTGAAGGAGGTGAGCGCGCGCGGCTTCGTCTTCTTCACCGACGGGCGCAGCCGGAAGGCGCGCGACCTGCGCGAGAACCCGACGGCTGCGGTCGCGTTCTACTGGCACGAGATCGGGAAGCAGGTGTGCATCCAGGGGCGCATCGAGGAGGTGACGGCCCGCGAAGCCGACGCGTACTGGGCGACGCGGCCCATCGGCAGCCGCCTCGCCGCCTCGGTGTCGACGCAGAGCGCGCCGCTCGAGAGCCGCGGGCGCCTGCTCGCAGCGTGGCGGCGTCTCGAGCGACAGGTCCGAGACGCGGCGATCCCGCGGCCGCCGCGCTGGACGGGCTATCGGCTGCTGCCGTCCGAGATCGAGTTCTGGCGGCGCGGCGAGTTCCGCCTCCACCATCGGATCCACTACGTCCGGCAGCGTGGCGGTTGGCGCCGCACGCTGTTACAACCCTGAGCGCCGAACGCTCATTGCGCGAGGAGGAGGCGCACGATGTCGGGATTTCTCGTTCGCTTGCTGATCACCGCCCTCGGGCTCTGGGCCGCGCAGGCGATCGTCCCCGGCGTGGAGATTCGCGACGTCGGTACGCTGTTCCTGGCGGCGCTCTTGCTCGGCATCGTGAACGCGGTCGTACGGCCGCTGATCGTCATCTTGACGCTGCCGATCACGGTGTTGTCGCTCGGGCTTTTTCTCCTCGTGGTGAACGCGGCGATGCTGGCGATCGTCGCCGCGCTCCTCGAGGGCTTCGTGCTGCATGGCTTCTTTCCGGCGCTCTTCGGCTCGCTCGTGATCTCGCTCACGAGCTGGATCGCCGCGTGGTACATCGGGCCGCACGGCTGGATCGAGGTGATCGTCCGCCACGACGTGCTCTGACGCGCGCCAGGCGGAAGGTCGTCAGTCCTCGCCGCGCTTGATGCCGTGCGAGAGCCCGGCGCGACGCTCGCCGTCGGCGCCGCGACGGAGCGCGGCGTCGCCGAAGCGGGCGTGGATCGCGTCGACGGCGCGGTTCAGGCGCGCGCGCCGCGTGGTCTCGGCGTCGATCGGGAGAAGGCCGTTGTCGCCGCTGTCGGCGGGCTCGAGCCGGCTGACGGCGACGCCGAGGAGACGGATCGCCTCACCCGGCGCCGCGCGCGCGAGCAGGGCGCGGCCGGCGGCGGCGATGGCGCTGCCGTCGTCGGTCGCCCCGGCGAGGGTGAGCGCGCGCGTCACGAGCGGGTACCGGCCGCGGCCAAGGGGGCGCGCGAGCTTGAGCTTCAACGTGATGCGGCGGCCGCGCACTCGATCGCGTCGCAGACGACGCGCCACGGCCTCGGCGTGGGCGCGAATCGCCTCGACCAGCCGCTCGCTGGCGACGATGTCGCGCGCGAACGTGTTCTCCTCGCCGTACGACTTCGCCTCGCGGTCGGGCTCGACGGGTCGCGCGTCCTCGCCGCGCGCCAGGCGCACGAGCTCGTGCCCCCACGCGCCGACGGCTTCGACGACGCGGCTCTCGGGAATCGTCAGCAGATCGCCGATCGTCTCGACGCCGAGCGCCGCGAGCCGCGCGCGCGCGACGGGGCCGACGCCGAAGATACGGCCGACCGGTAGCGGCGCGAGAAATGCGCGCACGCCGTCGTCGGCGACCCGCAGGAGGCCGTCCGGCTTGGCGAGGTCGCTGGCGATCTTCGCCACCATCTTCACCGGCGCGATGCCGACCGACACGGCGAGACCGGTCTCCGCCCGGACGTCGGCGCGGAGACGCGTCGCGACCGCGACCGGATCGCCGAGGAGGCGCGCGCTGCCGGTCATGTCGAGAAACGCCTCGTCGAGCGAGAGCGCCTCGACGGCCGGCGAGTAGCGCGCGAAGATCGCGAAGATGCGCCGGCTCTCGCGCCGATACTTGCGCATGTCGCCGGCGACGAACACGGCGTCGGGGCAAAGGCGGCGCGCATGCGCCGACGGCATCGCCGAGTGGATGCCGAAGACGCGTGCCTCGTAGCTCGCCGCGGCGACGACGCCGCGTGCCGAGCTGCCGCCGACGACGACCGGCCGGCCGCGGAGATCCGGGTCGTCGCGCTGCTCGACCGCGGCGAAGAACGCGTCCATGTCGGCGTGGAAGATCGTGCGCGGATTCATCGGCTGGTTCCGCCGTCGCGCGCTGTATAGACTCGGCCGACGAGGAGATGGTGGCCGTGAACGATGCGTCGCATGATGGTTCCACGCCCAAGTGGTTCGACGAGGCGCTCGCCGCGCCGTACGACGATTGCCACGTCGACGTCGAGGGCTGCTCGATTCATTACCTGCGCTGGGGCGAGCGCGCCAAGCCCGGCCTCGTGCTCGTCCACGGCGGCGCCGCGCACGCGCGGTGGTGGAGCTTCATCGCGCCGCTGCTGACGCGGCAGTATCACGTCGTCGCGCTCGACATGAGCGGCCACGGCGACAGCGGCCGGCGCACCGAGTACCCGCGCGAGATGTGGGCGCGCGAGGTGATGGCGGTCGCGGCCGACGCCGGGATCGTCGGGGCGCCTGTCCTCGTCGGCCACAGCCTCGGCGGCATGGTCAGCATCGTCGCCGCGTCGCTCTACGGCGATCGGCTGGCCGGCGCCGTCATCGTCGACTCGCCGGTGCGCGCGCCCGACCCGGAGAGCCAAGAGGGGGCGCGCGGGCGCATGTTCCGCAACCCCAAGACGTACACGAACGTCGAGACCGCGCTCGAGCACTTCCATCTGATGCCGCCGCAGCCGGTCTTGAATCCGTTCATCGTCCGCTACGTCGCGCGCAACTCGCTGCGGCAGGTCGATGGCGGCTGGACGTGGAAGTTCGATCCGCGCGTCTTCATCCGCGACTCGATGATCCCGATGAGCGACTACCTCAAGGACGCGCGCTGCCGGGTCGCCGTGCTGCGCGCCGAGTTCAGCGATCTCGTGCCGCCCGAGACCGGCGAGTACATGTACGAGCTCCTCGACCGCAACGCGCCGATCGTCGAGATCCCGCAGGCGTATCATCATCTCATTCTCGACCAGCCGCTGGCGTTCATCGCCGCCCTGCGCGCGCTTCTCGCCGACTGGGAGCACACGGTGCCGCGCCGGCCGCGGGTGTGATCGTCGAGCGAACGCCGCGGCGCCGACGCGAGCTGGGCGAGTGAGCACACGAGCGCGGCTTCCCCGTCCCGTCACCCACGTCATCTTCGACATGGACGGCGTCCTGCTCGACACCGAGCGCTTCTATACGCAAGTCACGCAGGAGATCGTCGGCCGCTACGGCAAGACGTTCGACTGGTCGGTGAAGGGCGACATGATCGGCCGCACGGCGCTCGACGCCGCCCGCTATCTCGTCGAGACGCTGGAGCTGCCGATCGCGCCCGAGGAGTATCTGCGCGAGCGCGAGGCGGGCCTCGCGGCGCTCATGCCGACTGCCGAAGCGATGCCGGGAGCGCGCGAGCTCACGAATGAGCTCCTCGTACGCGGCGTGCCGCAAGCGCTCGCGACGAGCTCGTCGCGCGCGTTCTTCGATCTGAAGCGGCAACGCCATGCGCAGTGGTTCGCGGCCGTATTCCGCGTGATCATCACCGGCGACGACCCGCGTCTCCATCGCAGCAAGCCGGCGCCCGACATCTTCCTGCGTGCGGCGCAGGACCTCGGCGCCGACCCGGCGTCGTGCGTCGTCTTCGAGGACGCGCCGGTCGGCGTCGAGGCCGCGCGCGCGGCGGGGATGCAGGTGATCGCGGTCCCGGATCCGGCGATGGATCGGACGCGATACGGAGACGCGGATCTCGTCGTCGCGTCGCTCCGCGACGTCGACGTCGAGACGTTGAACCTCCGGGTACGTTGACTGACTGCGCCCGGTCTGAAACCGTCCGCGATCGTGGTCGCCGAAAACGCTGCAGCGCGACGCGCGGGCGACGCTTGGCCGCCTCTTCCGTTCGCGGAGTGGCGCGACACCTACGCGACGCTGCACATGTGGACGCAGATCGTCGGCAAGGTGCGCCTCGTGCAGACGCCGTGGGTGAACCATTCCTGGTCGGTGACGCTGTACGTGACGCCGCGCGGGCTCACGACGTCGCCGATTCCGCACGGCGCGCGCACGTTTGCGATCGACTTCGATTTCGTCGACCACGAGCTGATCGTCGCGGCGAGCGACGGCGCGCGGCGGACGATGCCGCTCGCGCCGCGGTCGGTGGCGGATTTCTACGCCGAGCTGATGCGCCTGCTCGCGGAGATGGGCCTCGGCGTTCGCATCCATACCAAGCCGAACGAGGTCGAGCCGGCGATTCGGTTTCCGCGCGATCGCGAGCACGCGACCTACGACGCGGAGCACGCGCACCGCTTCTGGCGGGCGCTCGTCCGGTGCACTTCTTCTGGGGCAGCTTCGATCTCGCGGTGACGCGCTTCTCCGGCCGTCCCGCGCCGCCGCATCCCGGCGGCGTGCCGAACTTACCGGACGCGATCGCGCGCGAGGCGTACTCGCACGAGGTGAGCAGCTGCGGCTTCTGGCCGGGCGGCGCCGCGCTGCCGATGGCGGTCTTCTACGCCTACGCCTACCCGGAGCCGAACGGCTTCCGCGACGCGAAACTCGAGCCGTCCGGAGCGTACTACCATCCCGATCTGCACGAGTTCGTTCTGCCGTACGACGCCGTTCGCACCGCCGGTGCGCCCGATGAGGTCCTGCTGTCGTTCCTTCAGAGTACGTACGAGGCGGCGGCCGACCTCGGTCATTGGGACCGAATCGCGCTCGAGCGCGCGACGCCGCCCGCGTCTTCGTATTGAATCGAGAGGCCGCCCTCCGATGACGGCGCGCCGATGCGCGGGCGAGCGTTGCATCGCCCGATCGGTCGCGGTGCTCGTCGCGCTCGTCCTGGTCGTGCTCGCCCTCGGCGTCGCTGCCGGAGCCGGCGAGCCGAAGCCGCAGCGATCGCGGCGCGAGGATCGCGGCGACCTCATCGTGCTCCATCTTCGCGGCTCGTACTACGAGATGGGACGGCAGCAGGCGGCGCTGCTCGCCCCCGAAGCGCGCGCCGTCTACGAGCTCCAGCTCCGCCAATACGGCGAGTACCGCGCCCGCGCCGGCCTGGGATTCAAGCTGCTCGACGCGGTCGGGCTGCCGCTCTGGTCGCGCGTCGCACTCCACAACGAGGCCAGTGGGTTCTACGACGAAATGAAGGGCATGGCGGACGGTCTCGGCGTCCCGCGTATCGATTTTCTGCGCGCCGAGCTCACGCTCACCGGCGGATCGAGCGTCTTCGCGGCAACGCGCACGGCGACCGCCGACGGCGGCGCGATCATCGGGCGCAACGCCGACTGGTCGGACGGCTACGGCCTCCGGCGCCCGGTCGTCGCGTACTACCACCCGACGAACGGCGACCTCGAATACGTCGCCGCCGGGTGGCCACTCGCCGGTATGCCGGTCGTCGGCGTGAACGAGGCGGGGTTCGCGCTCTCCTTCAACTTCTTCGTCACCGACACCGCCGCGAGCCTCTGGTTCCCCGAGTGGCCGCATCGACGGGCCCTGCAAGTGGCGCACTCGGTCGAGGAAGGTATCCACGTCTTCACGCATGCGCGCAGACTCGGGATGCCGACCTTCATGGTGATGGCGGACGCGGGCGGTGACATCGCGCTCCTCGAGTGCACGGTTCACGACTGCGCCGTCTTCCGTCCCGACGGCGACTGGTTCGGCCAGGCGAATCACGCGCGCACACAAGCCATGATCCCGCTCGACCGCTACCGGTCGGCGGACTCGTTCCGCCGGCGCGCCGCCATCGAGGCCGCCGCGGAGCGCCGACTCGGCACCATCACGCCGCTCGTCGCCGCCGACATCCTGCGTGATCGTTCGACCAGCGCCTACGTGAACGAGCCGGTCGTCGCCAACGTGCACGTGCTGAACGCGGCGATCGTCCAGCCGGCGTCGCGGACGCTCTGGCACTCGACGACGATGCAACCGCTGGCGCCGTTCGGCGAGATGGTGCCGTTCACGGCCGGCGCCGCGGCGGCGACGCCGCGATCACTTCCGGCCGATCCGCGGCTCGGCACGCCGAGCATGGAGCACGAGCGGCAGGTCGTCGAGGAAGTCCGTCGCGCCGTGCGCCTCTTCGACGAAGGTCGGATCGCCGACGCGGGCGCCCTCTGGGATCGCCTCGCGGATGCGGGCGAGTCCCTGCTCGAGCCGCACCGCCTCGCATGGGCGCGCGCGCGGGTGCGCTGGACGACGGGGAAGCTGCGAGAAGCGGATGCGCTTCTCGTCGACGCGGCACGGGAAGGAGCACCGTTCGAGGTGCGCGCGCACGCGCTCGTCGCGCGGGCGTTGATCGCCGATCGAGAGCGCCGCCGCGCCGACGCCGTCGCCCTCTATCGTGAGGCGCGCGCCTATCTCGACGCCCACCCGGAGTACAGCGACAAGTTCCTCGTCGTGCCCCTCGCCGAACGCATCGCCGCCGGACTCGAGCGTCCCCAGATCGAGGGAGAGTTTCCGCGTCTCCGAGATTTGCAGTACGTCCCGCACTGAAAGCGGAGCCGCCGGAATCGCGCTCACGCTCCGCTACTGAACGGAGCCGCCGGCATCGCGTTCACGCTCTGGCGCGGTGCTCCTCGACGCACTGGAATGCGAGCCCGCCGTGGCTCCACGCCGCGCCGGCGGCCATCGCCATCGCGACGAACGTCACCTCGCCGACCTCGGTGTCACTGGCGCCCGCCTTCACGGCGCGCTTCGCGTGCGCGTCGATACACCAGGGACATTGCGTGATCTGTGCGATGCCGAGGGCGATCAGCTCCTTCGTTTTCACCGGCAGCGCGCCGTCCGCGAATACCTTGCCGTCGAAGTCGAGAAAGGCTCGGTACTGCTCGGGCACGACCTCGCGCATGTGTTTGAACTGCTTCGCCGCATCGACGCCGTGAAACGTCATCGCTCGCTCCTTTCGTAGGCAGCGCGATCGTACCAACGCGCCCTGCGAGCCGGAAGGCCGCGCCGATGCCGCTGTGCGACTACGACGCGCGCCGCGTGCTGCGCGCAGCGTCGTGCGCCCGTGTCGACGACGCGTCGCCGCTCGGGCGCGCGGCCGCATCCGTCGTCCGTTGGGCGTCGGCCTCGATCGCCTCGCGCTGCACGACCTCTTGCGGCCGGCCTTGCGCCAGCTCCTCGAGAAACGCGTTCAGCTCGCCGCCGAGCAGGAGAAAGAGCGCGAGCAGGTACATCCAGAAGAGCAGGATGATCACGCCGCCGACCGAGCCGTAGGTCTTGTCGTAGCTCCCGAAGTGCTCGACGTAGTACGAGAACGCGGCGGACGTGCCGGTGAAGCCGAGCATGAAGAGGACCGCGCCGGGGCGGATCCACTGCCACTCGCGCCGCACCGCCGGACACACGTAGTAAATCGCGGCGACGACCACCATGACGGCGGTGACGGTGCCCACCCAGCGCACGATGACGGCGACGGTGCCGGCGAAGGGGCCGAAGACGCTGGTCACGAGCTTGACGAGCGACCCGCCGAACGGCCCGAGAATGAACGCGACGATCATGAGCAGCGAGACGCCGAACGTGAGGCCGATCGCCTCCAAGCGCAGTTGCCACCACGGGCGGTACTCGGTGGCGCGATACGCGCGATTCAAGCCGACGATGACGGACCCGAACGCCGACGACGCCGTCCACAGCGTCAGGACGGCGCCGATGGAGAGCAGCCCGCCGCGCGGCCTGCGCAGCAAGCTCTCGATGATCCCCGAGAGCAGCGTGTACGCCTCGGCAGGCAGCGACTCTTTCGCGAGCTCGAGCAGCCACGCGTCGAGGCCACGCGCCGGGAACATGCTCGCGAGCGCGAGCACGAAGAGCACCATCGGGAACATCGAAAAGAAGAAGTAGTACGCCATGGCGGCGGCGGGCGTCGTGATGCCGTCCTCGCTGACGCGCCAGACGAGCGCCATGACGAAGCGCACCGGATGGCGGCACGCGCGCGCCAACTGCCGCCAAATGTGGCGTGCCGGCGGCTCGCACGACGCCGCAGCGCCGGGAGGCTTCGCCGGCGGCGCCGCCACGGGAGCGTTCGCCGGCGGCGTCGCCACGGGAGAGCTCGTCGTCGGCGGCCTCTCCCTGGTTCCGGACTCGGACGATGTCGCCGCCATGCCGTGACTCCTCTAGACGTCGCCCTCGTGGCCGACGGCGTGCACCACGTGCACGCCGCGCGGCGGTGCGCCGCGGGTGACGTCGGTCGGGACGCCGGTCTTCGCGCGCACGGCGGTGCGCAGGAGTGCGGCGTCGACGCGCGACGTGAGGCCGTTCGCGTCCAGCACCTGGAACGCGTGCGACTCGAGCGACGGGTACGTCTGATACACGTCCTGGTGCACCTCGACGTAGACGCGTCCGTCCGACTCTCCGAACTTGACCGGCTGATAGACGATCTCCCCTGGTGTCCCGGTCTCGACGAGCGGGTAGAGCGTCTCGATGTCCTCGGGATAGAGCCGGATGCAGCCGTGCGTCGTCAAGCGACCGACGGTCCACGGATCGTTCGTGCCGTGGATCGCGTAGACGTCGATCGAGAGACGAATGCGGTAATCGCCGAGCGGATTGTCCGGACCAGGCGGGACGACCGCGCGCGGATGCTCCATCGTGCGCTGAATCGACGCCGGAACCACCCAGGTCGGGTTCTCGTCCTTCGACTTGACCGTGAAGGGGCCGACGGGGCTCGGCGCCTCCTCGGCGCCGATGCCGATTGGCCACGTCAGCACGGGCACGTGCTCGCCCGGCATCGCGTCGGCGGGAAAGTAGTAGAGTCGCATCTCGGGGATGTTGATGATGAGACCGCGATACGACGTGCGCGGCAGGATCGCGCGCGACGGCAGGAGGATGTCGACGCCGGCGTGCGGCTCCCATTCGTCGATGGTCGGATTCGCGTCGCGCACCTCGCGGAAGCCGAGCCCGGCGGCGCGCGCGATCTCGAGGAGGTTCTCGCCGGGCACGATGCGGTGATGCTGCAGGCGGCCGACGAGCGGCGGCGTCTGCCAGCTGGTCGGGATGCGCACGCTCACGGCGGTGATGCGGCGAATCGGACCGGTGTCGGCGATCGGCGCGTTCGCGGCCGCCGCGGCGGCCGGAGCGGTCGTGTGCGTCAGCGGGGGCGTGAGCGGACGATGCGTCGCAGTTTCATAGACGACGCGCTGATGGGCCGTTGTCTCGGGTGTGCAGCCGAGCGGCGCGACGAGCGCCGCGCAGCCGAGCACGACGAGGGTCGTGAGCGCGGCGCGAGTGCCGCTCCCGCGTCCGCGATCGTCGCCGCAGGTCGCTGGCGAGGTTTCATGACACGTGCGATGGGGGGCCGTCATCGAAAAGATCTTCCGCAGCAACCGCCATGCCACCACGCGATCCGCCTGAAAAGGCCCCGCGACCATCGCGGTGCGGCCTCTCGACGCCTCCCGAACCAGCAGGTGTGAAAACTTTGCCAAGGCGCGCCACGACGGCAATTGCGCGGCGCTCTCCCCGATGTCGCCGTGCGCGCGCGGTGCCGCGGGTCGGGCGGCGCTCACCCGGCGGTACGCAGGCGATCGATCAAGGCGCGATCCGCGGGCGGGAAGTCGTAGTCTCCCAAGCGCGCCGGCTCGACCCAGGCCACTGTCTGCGCGGCGCGGGCCTCGATTGCGCCGTCCTCGTGGAGGCAGCGGTAGAACGAGAGCGCGATCGTCGGATCGGTCTCCGGCCAGACGACGACCTCGACGCGCTCGCCGACGTGGAAGCTCGCGCCGAGCTCCTCGGCGAGCTCACGCCGGAGGCACTCCTCGAGCGACTCACCGGCGTGCCGTTTGCCGCCGGGGAACTCCCACAGTCCGGCGTGCGGCGCCCCGGCGGCACGCTGCGCGATCAAGTAGCGGCCGCGTTCGTCACGAATGAGCGCAGCAGCAACCTCGACGAGCGACATAGCTGCCGCCTCTTAGCGACGACCGACCGGCGTTACAAGCGCCAGCCCATCAGCCGGCATCCCGTCACCGTAGCCGAAATCTCGTCAGCGCGGACGTCGTAGCGGGTGATGGCGCTCGTCCGGACTGGGTCAGATTGCGAGCCAGACGAGCCGCGGCTGGCACCTGGGTCGATTTGCGACCCAAACGACCCGTGGCCGGTACTGGGGCGAGTTGCGAGCCAGACGAGGCGCGAGGGAAGCGAGCAGCGCAGGCGTAGCAGCGCTACGCCGAGCAGCGCAGCGCCCGAGCAACGAAGTATGGCGACGCAAATCGCCCCAGTACATCAGCTCGCGAGCGCAAGTCCTCGGCGACGGCGACGGCGTCGCAACGGTGTGACGTGCGTGTGCGAAGTGCGCAGCTGGCGCAGCGGAGCGCGATACGGCGTCGAGGCGTGCCGTTCGCGCCACGACAGCAGACCGTGCGCGAGATACCCGGTCTCGATGCCGAGCGCTTCGCAGATGTTGCGGAACGAGAACGGCGACTCGTCGCCATCCGCGGCGCGGATCCACTCTTCCGCCTCGGCGGCGTCCTTCTGATTGCGGCCTTGAAGCTGGATCACCGCGTCGAGCAGGACGGCGAACATCAGCCGCTTCTCGGGCGAATCGGACGCCCGCGCCGCCCAGCGGTCGAAGTACTGCTCCGGCAGCAACGCTTCGGGAACGAATGTATCGGGCAGCGAGTCCCTCCCGGAACCGAGTCCGACTTCCGCTACCTCATTGTTGTTCGTTTGCATGATCCACCCTCCACTTGGCGCGATGATCCGCAACGCCTCCGTGCTCGCCGTGCAAGACGCGTGCACTCTGCGCCAGAGCAGTACCTCCCCCCGCCAAATCGCGCGGTTTCCACGGAATCGACCCCAAAGCGGAGGAGATCGCGCCCAGGCGGGTGGTGATGTCGCCGCGCATGGCTTGTAAGAACTGCAGCAGCCCGAAGCAAAAGGTGCACCTTCGCTCGAACGACGAGGCCCGCGCCACCAGATCATTCGCCTGAGTCGCCGGTTCTCCGCGCCGTCACGCGGTGGGCACGGCCGTTGCTTCGGTGAAGATGGCGAGCGCGGCTCGCAGCGTGCCGCGGTCGAGGGGAGGACGCTCTGATGCGCTTACAATTCGAGAGCTTGGAAGACCAGATCTTGTGGCACGTGGTTCGTGAGCTGAGTGACTCCCGTGACGGTGTCAGCATTCCGTATCTCGTTCAGACGCTGTCTGACCTCGGGCCGCAAGCGGTGACGCGGGTCATCGAGCAGCTGCAACGCGACGACGTCGTCACCCGCGCGGACGCGCCGGGTTCCGCCGGCCTTTCGTAGGGCCGCGAGACCGCCGAGCCGCGAGGCCGCGGAGCCGCGAACCGCGGAGCCGCGAGGCCGCGAGGCCGCGCGCGTCGGATCGACGGCGCGCGCGTGGCTAGTCTAGACTCGCACCGCTGGCGACAGCGGCGCGATGATCTACCGCATCGGCGACTTCGAGCTCGACCCTGATCTCTTCCAGCTGCGGCGAGGTACGCGGCTCGTGAAACTCGAGCCGAAGGTCTTCGACGTCTTGCGCTACCTCGTCGAGTGTCGCGACCGCGTCGTCACCAAGGACGAGCTACTCGAGCATCTCTGGCCCGGGGAGTTCGTGAGCGAGTCGGTGCTCCCACGGTGCATCACCGCGGCGCGGAAGGCGCTCGACGATGACGCCGCCCGCCAGCACGTCATCCAGACGGTGCACAGCCGCGGCTACCGCTTCGTCGCCCCCGTCGACGGGCGCGATGCGACGGCGGCGGAGCCGGGCGACGCGACGACCGATGCGGTGCGCGCGGACGGATCGCACGGTGTCGGGGTGTCGGTACCCGCTGACGAGTCGTCGGCGCGCCACCCGGCGCCGTTCGTCGGTCGCGACGCCGCGATGGTGCGGCTGCGTGCGCGTCTCGCCGACGCCGAGCACGGCGTCGGTACGCTCGTCCTCCTCGTCGGCGAGCCGGGAATCGGCAAGACGCGGACCGCGGAGGAGCTGGCGTCCAACGCGCGCCAGCGTGGCGCGCGCGTCTTCGGTGGCCGCTGTCATGAAGGGGAGGGTGCGCCGGCATTCTGGCCGTGGGTGCAGATCCTGCGTGCGTCCGTCGGCGACGAGGAGCCCTCGCGCTTCGTCCGCGACCTCGGGCCCGCGGCCGCCGACGTCCTCGCGCTCGCGCCCGAGCTGCGGCCGCGATTTCCGCGGCTCGAGGCGCCGCCCATGCTGCCGCCGGAGCAGGCGCGGTTTCGGTCGTTCGACGCCGTGACGGCGTACTTTCAGCGCGCGGCGCGCTCCGCGCCGCTGATGCTGCTGCTCGACGATCTCCACTGCGCCGACAAGCCGTCGCTCCTGCTGCTGCAGTTTCTGGTGCGCGCCATCCGCCACTCGCGGCTGCTCGTCGTCGGCACGTATCGCGACGTCGAGGTACGCCGGCATGACCCGCTCGCGGACGTGCTCGGCGAGCTCGCGCGCGAGCCGCACTGCGAGCGGCTGCCGCTCCGCGGCCTCACCGAGGACGAGGTGGCGCGCTTCATCGCGGCAACCGCCGGCAATCCCGTCGCGCCACGCCTCGCCGCAACCGTGCATCGCATGACCGACGGCAACCCCTTCTTCCTCGGCGAGATCGTCCAGCTGCTGGTCACGAGCGGCGGACTCGCGCGCGACGACGCGGCGGCGCTGCGCGGGGCGCTGCCGCAGGGCGTGCGCGACGCGATCGGCCGCCGCGTCAGCGGTCTCTCCGAGGCGTGTGTCCAGCTGTTGCGCGCGGCGTCGGTGATCGGCCGCGAGTTCGGCGTCCACGTCCTCGCGCGCGTCGCCGAGACACCCGCCGATCGCGTCCTCGAGCTGCTCGACGAGGCCGCGCAAGCCGGGATCCTCGCCGCCGCGCCCGACGGCGTCGGCCGCTATGCCTTCACCCACGCCCTCGTGCGCGAGACGCTGTACGACGATCTGCCGGCGCCGCTGCGCGTCCGCCTGCACCGGCGCGTCGGCGAGGTCATCGAGGAGACATGCGGTGCCGATCTCGATCCGCATCTCGCGGCGCTCGCGCACCACTTCGCGCAGAGCGCGCTCGCAGGCGACGCCGGCCGCGCCGTACGCTACGGCATCGCGGCGGCGGAGCGCGCGACGCGGCTCCTCGCCTACGAGGAAGCGGCCGGCCACTATGCGCGGACGCTGCACGCGCTCGACGCGGCCGTCCCCGCCGACGATGCGACGCGCTGCGAGGTCTTGATCGCGCTCGGCGATGCCGAGCTGGCGTCGGGCGAACGCGAGCGCTCGCGCGCGACGTGCGAGCAAGCGGCGGCGATCGGGCGCCGCATCGGACGGCCCGACCTGCTCGCGCGCGCCGTCCTCGGCGTCGGGGGCCGAGGCGAGATGGGGATGCCGCGCGACGAGCGACTGCGGGCGCTGCTCGACGAGGCGCTCGCGACTCTCGATCCGGCGGACGCGGCGCTGCGCGCGCGCGTGCTCGCGCGCCTCGTCGGCACCGCGCCGTACTCGGAGTCGATCGCGACGCGCATGGAGCTCGCGGCCGAGGCGGTCGCGCTCGCGGAGCGCAGCGGCGATCCGACGACGCTCGTGACCGCGCTCACCGCGCGCACGTGGGCGATGCTCGGACCGGACCACGTCGCGGAGCGGCTCGCGGTCGCGAGCGACATGCTCGCGCTCGCCGAGCGCATCGGCGACCGCCCGACGGCATTCGCCGGCCACGAGTTCCGCTTCGGCGCCCAGCTCGCGCTCGGCGACGTCGCTGCGGCGGATCGCGAGATCGCGCTCGCCGAGCGCCTCGCGGAGGAGATGCGCCAGCCGATGTACCGCTGGTTCACGACCTGGTGGCGGGGAAGTCGCGCGCTGTGCGACGGCCGCTTCGACGAGGCCGAGCGCCTGCGCCGCGAGGCGCTCGCGCTCGGCACCAAGATCCAGAACCCGGCCGCGATCGCGATCGCGGAAGGGCAGCGGCTATGGCTCGTAGGCGAGCGCACCGGATTGGACGAGAGCCTCGAGCCGGCGATGCACTTCCTCCTCGACTACTACCCGCCCGCCGCGGTGTCGCTGCGCGCCGGCGAGGCGTTCTACCACGCCGAGCACGGCGATGAGGCCGAGGCGCGGCGCCAGTTCGAGGCGCTGGCGGCGGCGGACTTCCTCGACCTGCCGCGTGACGAGCACTGGCTGGTCGCGACGGCGCAGCTCGCCGAGGTCGCGTGCGCGCTGCACGATCGGCGCCGCGCCGCCATCCTGTACGAGCTGCTCACGCCGTTCGCCGAGCGCAACGTCGTCCACGATCTCTTGCGCGCGTACGCGGGCTCGGCGTCGCATCATCTCGGCCTCTTGGCGGCGGAGCTCGGCCGCGCCGGCGACGCCGCGGCACACTTCGAGCGGGCGCTGGCGATGAACGCGCGCATGGGTGCCCGTCCCTACGTCGCGCGCACGCTGTTCGCCTACGCGCGGGCGCTCCTCGCACGTCCAGGCGAGGCGAGCCGGAGGAAGGCGACGCGCTTGCTCGACGAGTGCATCGCCGCCGCCGACGAGATCGGCCTCGTGAGCCTCGGCGAGCGGGCGACGGCCTTGCGCCCACAGCTCCGCGCGCGGCGCTGACGCCGCGGATCGTCAGACTTTCCACATGAAATCATCAAGCTCCAATCGGGACTGTCACCCTGCGCGTCGAGTAGTATCTGGGTCACGAGGCGACGTTGGCTCGCCCGGGAGGTGACCGATGACATCGACGAGCTCGACGATGGGACTCGCAGTGGACGACGTTCCCCCGCTCACGATCGCACCGCCGCCGGTGCTGCCGAAGGTCGAATGGCGGCGCGCCTGGCACGCGATGCGCGCGCTCATCGCCGATCCCGACCGGACGGAGCTGGCGTTCGAGGTGATCGCGGCGCTCTCCGGCGCCGACTGGGAGCGTCTGTTCCAACGCTTCGCGAGCGAGCGCGCGGGGCGCACGCTCCTCGTCGGGCGCGCGTCGCTGCTGGAGACGCTCTCCGACATACCGCGGCTGCGGGCGCTGCCCGCCGGTACGTTTGGACGCGCCTACGCGGACTTCATGGTCGCGGGCGAGCTCACCGCGGTCGGCCTCGTCGAGGCGGAGAGTGTATCGCTCGCCGCGCAGCAGATCGAGACGCTCGACCCCGACCGCCAGTGGTTCACCGATCGCGTCCGCGACATCCACGACCTCTGGCACGTGCTCACCGGGTACGGCCGTGACGAGGCGGGCGAGTCGGCGAACCTCGCGTTCAGTTTCGGACAGCTGCCGCTGCGCGGCATCGCGCTGATCCTCTTCGGCATCGCGTTGCAGCCGTCGCCGCACCCCGGCGGCCGGCGCGCGTGGTACCGCTACCTATACCGCGCCTGGCGGCGCAGCCGTGACGCGACGTGGCTGCCGCTCGCGCGCTACGAGGATTTGCTGCCGCAGCCGCTCGACGAGGTGCGACGCGTGCTCGGCATCGCGCCGGCATCCGCGGTCCATCCGGAGGGTGTCCTCGTCGCCAACGGTCCCGCCCGGGGTGGTGACGGCGTCGGCGTGCTAGTGCGGTAGGGACGAGCCCTCGGGATTGTTGGCGGTCCGGCGCTCGCCGCCCTACGTCGCTCCGAATGATGGAGGCAGCTCCAGAGCGCGTGTTTGTTCACCCGTTTGCTATTCCGTATGGAGCGGCCGCCGCGGTGGTCGTGCTCGTTGGCGCGGTCGTCGTGATTGGTGTGTACCGTTGGGATCAGCCCGGCACGTCCGCCGGGTCCAGCAGGCCATGACGGCGCCATCCGATCTTCAACAGCCACGTCCGTGCTCGTGCTACCGCCGGTCGCGTGAGCGGTGGCGCGAGAGCGTCGAACGGCGCTGCTCGCGGTAGGCGTCTCCAACCGTCGAACCAGCGCGCGGATGACGCGGGATCCAGGCGCACCGGCGCGGTGAGCGCCGCTCGTGCCCCGGCCGCGTGGCGGCGCGCATTCAGAAGGACGTAGCGGAGGGCATTTCGGACCTCCTTCGGCGTCGGAAGCAGCCGCAGATGATACCGATCGGCGAGCACGCGGCCCGTCCGTCCAACGATCCGATTGACGGCACGCGCGAGGCGCGCGCCGATCGCCATCATTCCGCGACCGAGCGCTTCACGGTCGCGACACTCAACGATCAGGTGAGCGTGGTTTCCCTGTAGGGAATAGTGCACCAGTCGAAAGCCGGGACGAGCGCAGCCCGCAGAGAAGCTTCGTTCGATCTCACGCACGATACGCGTGGTGCGCAACGAGGGCAGGTCAGGCCTGAGACGAAGCGTCACATGCGCGGGCAGCGGTCGGCGGAAGATCTCGCGGCCGCCGTGGGGTAGGCCGGGATTCGCTCCGGGCTTCCGGCCGGCGCCAGGGCGGCGCCCGCCCCAGCGCGGCGGCGTCGACAATGACAAAGCAAGCTGGGAGGCGCGTCGTGCCATCTTGATTCGGCTACCTTATAGCAAATATAAAGAGCGATGTCAACTGTCCGTCCGATCGCACGTGACCGGGGGGGAAACCGCGTGCCGCGGACAGGCGGGTGCGTAGCTGCGGTGGAAGGGCGCGGTGGCGACAATGCGTCACGACGTGGTCGCGGCTGATGGCCGTGATTGCATGACGACACCCGTGATTGCGGGACGCTGAGGGGTATGGAGGCGCCTCGCCTGGCGCTCGACGGTCCACCGATCAGCGTACAGGCGGGCGGATCCAATCGATTCTCTCTGCGGCCGAGTCTCCGCCTGCTGCAACGGCCACTTGCGGGCAAAGCTTTCCTTCGCTTAACCGCTCACGAGGCGCAGGGCCGCGAGCAGGATGCCGATCAGGCCGCCGACGACGGCGCCGTTCAGGCGGATGAACTGCAGATCGGCGCCGACGCGGTCCTCGATCTGCGCGACGAGCGCGTTGGTCTCGAGCGCCTGGAGGTTCTCCCGC
>WNFR01001776.1_pt1 | contig 22512 bp, 25 predicted proteins | sample 5400221 | NCBI WGS metagenome assembly WNFR01 (sample SAMN13153357, study PRJNA577476) | soil metagenome | isolation source: 40 cm soil under Madrone tree | place: USA:California | collected 2016-06-14 | reverse complement strand
AATCGCATGAGCACAACCCTCCCTCGCGCAAGACAACACAAGCACGGTGGTTTAGCGTTCTAATTCAGTTTGCGATGGAATGCAAACGAGATTCGCGGATGAAAGTAGTTCTGCTCTAAAAATTGAGCAAGATGAAGGGAAAAATGCTACTGGCGTTGCGGTGTCTGTGCGACCTTGGTATCGATTGCGGAAGAGCCGATGGGCGGCATGGGCGCGGCTATACCCGCGGTCTGCGATCCAAGCCCAAGTTTGTTCAGGGTCAGGGCATCGAGCTTGCCACTGGGATTCAGGCCGTGGCTGCCCTGGAACTTCCTCATGGCTTGAGCGGTGGAGTCGTCCCACTTGCCGTTGGGCGTACCGGTGAACGAGCCATCTTTCGCCAACGCCTGTTGAATCTCGGAGATGCGTTCGGGAGCCGGAGCCTTTTGCCCTGGCTGCCGCCGCTTGGAATGTCTGCTGGACTTCTTCACGCGCGACTTGGCACCAGCGGAACGCGTTGCCGGCTTCGCTGCACTGCGGGCACCCTTAGCTCCCGTCAATGCGGCCGAGCACGTTCCTGCCGTCAGAAGCAGCGCCAAGCCCGCGGTAATCGATGTGCGAAGTCTCATTCGGCCTCGACTATCTATCCCAAAGTCGCGCCCTTTTATATCGCGAAGGGCGCGACTCGGCAATAGAACTATTGTTGGTTTTCCGCTGGTACGACACCTGGCAAGAAGACCGTAAAGGTACGGTCGCCATCGCCACGTCGCAGGACCTTGAACACTACGTTCATCCCCGGCTTTAGCTTGGCTACGGCGTGCTTGTAGTCATCGACGGAGGTAATCGCCTCGCGATTGATCTCGGTGATGACGTCGCCACGGCTGAAGCCCAGGTCGTCAGCGAAGCTCGCGGGATCGACTTCGGTGACCAACACACCGCGCTGGCCCTCCATGCCGACGCGCGCGGCGCGCTCCGGCGTGAGGCTGTCGACGCGCAGGCCGAATTCGGCCGGGGCGGTTTCCCCTTGCTGGTCGTTCAGGCGGCCTGCCTGCGTCGGGAATACATGCGTGCGGTCTTCGACAACCGCGGTGGTTTCCTTCTGCGCGCGATCACGCACGTAGGAGAGCTTGACCTTGCTGCCGATCGGCGCTTGCGCAATCGGATTGACCAGATCATTGCCCGTTTTTACGGGAGTGCCATTTACGCTGGTAATGACGTCGCCGCCCTTGAGTCCGGCCTTCTCCGCCGGGCTACCCGGTTCGACGTTCATGATCACCACGCCGTATGCCGCTCCCAATTCCTTCAGCGTGATTGAGTTCGTGCCCAGGTCTTCCTGGAAGCTGACGCCGATGGAGCCACGTGTCACGCGGCCCTGCGCAATAATTTGGTTGTAAACGTTAATCGCCGTGCTGGAGGGCAAGGCGAAGCCGACACCTTCGTAGCCGCGGCTGCCGGTGATGATGGCGGTGTTGATGCCAACCACTTCCCCGGCGAGATCGACGAGCGGTCCACCGGAGTTGCCGGGATTAATCGCCGCGTCGGTCTGCAAAAATCTTTGGAACTGATGCCCGGCGCCGCCAATACCGGCGCGATCCTTGGCGCTAATGATTCCCGCCGTAACCGTTGCTTGCAATCCAAATGGGCTGCCGATCGCCAGCACCCAATCGCCGACTTGCACACCGTCCGAGTTGCCGAGTTTCGCGGTCGGGAGATCTTTGTTGGCCTCAATCTTGATGACTGCGAGGTCGGTATCTTCGTCGACGCCGACAACCTTGGCTGTGTACTTCGTCTGGTTGGCGCCGTCCAGCTGCACCTGAATCTTGGTGGCCTGCTCGACAACGTGATTATTGGTGAGAATGTAGCCGCGCTTGTCGACGATCACGCCGGAGCCGAGGCTGCGCTCCGCTTGTGGCGGGCCGTCCTGGCGTCCATCAAAGAAGCGGTCGAAAAAGTCCTGCATCGGATCGTCTTGGTCGAACTGTTGCTGCGGGCGGCGCTTCTTCGCGCTCTTGCGCTCCAGCACTTGCGTGGTGGCAATGTTGACCACGGCGGGCTCGACGCGATTCACGATGGCGGAAAACGAAGCTCCGGAAGGAATTGGATCCGGCACCGCCAGCGGAGTGGCGTTGGTTCCCGCGAAGGAGAACGTCTTCGTCGCCGAAACGCGGCCGGAGACCACCGAACCAATCAAAATGCCTACGATCAGCGTCAGCGCCACAAAAACCGCAGCCGAGACTTTGCGCTGACGCGCCCAATTGTATAATTCTTTGACCTGCCCCATGTCGCTTACTCCTCTGTCCCCCAATATACTTCCCGGCGCGACCTACAGTATACCATCGCGATTCCTGCTCCAATTGTCAGCCTCTGCGGATGCGCTGTGAGTAGCACTGGTCTCAGGGCCGGGGCGCGGGGGCGCGCTTTTCGACTTCGCCAGTCGTATGACACACACTGGTATCATTTAGGTTTGACGCACGAACCCGGCAATTTGTTGTCACTTAATTTTGCGCTGGAGCTTTGTTCTTGACATCTCCTTGCTTTTCAAGCATAAAAGAACAGCCGCGGTTGCGGCGACACGTGGCGATTTAGGGCAACTTGCTCCACGTAAAAAACTGCTAAAGAGCTAGAAGAGTTCCCAGAAGTTCTGGACCCTCCAAGCACTTTGGCATGGAGGGTTTTTCATTTCCCCTCCCTGCTGCCCTAAAACCACATACGAGGCCATATACGATTGAGGCACGAACGCGTGCAGTGTGCGCTGCGTGCCACTGGGAAGGCAGCATAATGTCCGATCTCTACGAACTGCGATGTAAAGAATGCGGCAAGACGTGGGGCAATTCCCCGCGGTCCTTCTGCGAAGAGTGCTTCTCTCCATTGGAAGTCTCCTTTGACTACGATTCCCTGAAGAAAACGGTGCGGCGCGAGAATCTTGCCGGCCGCTCCTTTAACATGTGGCGTTACGCAGAGTTTTTGCCGCTGCACGGCGGCAACGCGCCTCGCGGCGATGTCGGCGGGACACCGCTGATCGCTTCCAACAAGCTGGCGGCGCGCTGGGGCGTCAAGAATCTCTTCATCAAGAACGACGCGGTGTGCTTTCCTTCGCTTTCGTTCAAGGATCGCGTGGTGGCCACCGCACTTGCGGCTGCGCGGCACTTTGGATTTACGACCGTCGGCTGCAGTTCGACTGGCAATCTTGCGAATGCCGTCGCGGCGCAGGCGGCGCAGCAAGGTTTAGACGCTTGCGTCTTCATCCCCGCGGACCTGGAGCCAGCCAAGGTGCTGAACACGGCGGTCTACGGCGCGCGCATTGTGCGCATTGACGGCAATTATGACCACGTGAACCGGCTTTGCGCGCAGATCGCCGACCGTTTCCAGTGGGGCCTGGTCAACGTCAACCTGCGGCCGTATTACTCGGAAGGCTCGAAGACACACGGGTTTGAGATTGCGGAGCAGCTTGGCTGGAAGCTGCCGGACAACGTTGTGGTGCCGATGGCCGGCGGCTCGCTGATCGGCAAAATCGCTAAGGCGTTTCGCGAGTTGGTCACGCTTGGCTGGGTGGAGGACAAGCCAGTGCGCTTCTTCGGGGCGCAGGCGACGGGATGCTCGCCAATTTCCAGTGCGGTGAAGCGCGGGCTGGCGCGCTTTGAGCCGCAGAAGCCGAATACCATTGCGCGTTCGCTGGCGATAGGTAACCCTGCGGACGGCCCGTATGCCATTAAGTTGATCCGCGAGACCGGAGGCTGGGCGGAAGATGTTTCCGACGCCGAGATTGTTCGCGCGATCAAGCTGCTCGCCGAGACCGAAGGCGTCTTCACGGAAACGGCCGGCGGAGTGACCGCTGGCGTCGCGGAGAAGCTGATTCGCGAAGGCCGCATCCATCCCGACGAAACGACCGTGGTGTGCATCACCGGCAACGGATTGAAGACAACGGACGCTATCACCGCGGAATTCCCAGTCACGGAAGCTATCGCGCCGCGGCTTGATGCGTTCGAGGCATATCTCGAAGCGCAGCTGCCCGCGACCGCCGCGGCCGGGGCATGAGGCATTTGGAGTGCGGAGAAATTTTGGAGTGCGGGAGTCTTGCTCCCGCTTTTGAGGTGATTGCACGTAGGTGACGCTTGCGTTGGAGCCGACGACGTAAAAGCGGCGGCAAGACCGCCGCACTCCAAATAGACCAAGCCATCGCGACGGGCTGCGATCGGCGAACAGTTTAGGCAGAGAAAAATTCGGTAACGACACTGGCAAAGCCAGTGAATCTTGAACGAAAAACTTAGAACTAACGACTAACAACATTTTCTACAAAGGAGACGCAAAGCAAAATGCCAGTCACGATCGAAATCCCCACGGCGTTCCGCCGCTTCACCGACGGCGCGCCGAAGGTGGACTGTAGTGCCAAGACCATCGCCGAAGCTCTCACGCAACTGACCACACGCTTCCCTGATCTCTCGCGGCACGTGCGCGACGACAGCGGCCAAATCCGCCAATTCCTGAACGTTTATCTCAACGAAGAAGACATCCGCTTCCTCGGCGGCGAATCCTGCTCCGTCAAGGAAGGCGACCGCGTTCTACTAGTTCCTTCGATCGCCGGCGGCTCGCTATAATTGCAGCCTGAAGTTTAGCGGCAGTAGAGAGACATCGGAGAGCAAAATGCCCTACTACGCTCTGTTTTATGAGGCTGTCGATGATTTTATGGCGCGGCGCGGCATGTATCGCGACGAACATTTGCGGATGGCCCGCGAATCGCTCGCGCGAGGTGAACTCGTGCTGGCCGGCGCGCTTGCGGATCCTGCGAATGGCGCGTTGCTAATTTTTCACGGAGAAAGCCCGGCTGCGGCGGAGGCCTTCGCCCGCCAAGACCCTTACGTCAGGAACGGTTTGATCACTAGCTGGAAGGTCCGCCCGTGGACCGTGGTCGTGGGCAATGAGCCGCGCGCCCCTTATGCGGAAAAAAGGTCCGCGGAGTCTGCCTGAGATGATCGCCCGTTTCTGGTCGGCCCAGACAACCCCTGCTCTCTCCCACGCCTATTTGCATCACTTTGAACAAGCCGTCCAGCCGCAATTAAAGGGCCTCGATGGCTTCCTTGGCGCAACAGTTTGCACGCGTCCGGTTTCCGGCGCGGTGGAGATTCTGGTCACCACCTATTGGGCGTCCTTGGCAGCTATCGACGCTTTCGCCGGAGCCGACAGCGAGACCGCCGTGGTCGCCGCCGAAGCCGCCGCGCTGCTTACTGACTTCGACAAACGCGTGCGCCACTATGAAGTAGCCGTCGCCCAATTCCCTGCCACCGCCGGACACACGACAAAATGAGTTGACCTGCCGGCTCTTCGCCAGCACACTAACGCCAAATTTGTACGGGGACGTTCGGGCGCGGCGCGCATTTCATCCGATTAGTTATCGTAACAGTCTAGTTTTATCGCTTTATTTAGACTTCGTGTGCGGATGCGCGCCTTCTAGCTGCTATAATTCCCTGCATTAATCGCAGATTTCGAGCGGCCCGTGGTGCATTGTAATGATCTGTTCGCACTGCCAGACGCCCAACCCTACTAGCGCAGAGATTTGTTCACGCTGCGGCAGTGGCCTAGACATCGGCGCCGACGTCGGCCTTGGCGCGACGCTAGAGGTGTCGCAATCCGCATCCATCAACACAGGCACGGATTTCGGGCCGCGTTATCACGTGGAGTCGCTGCTTGGCTCGGGCGGCATGGGAAAAGTCTACAAGGCGCGTGACCGCGAATTAGACCGCACCGTGGCCATCAAGGTCCTTCGCCCGGACCTGATGACCGATCCCATGGCCCTGCAGCGCTTCAAGCACGAACTGCTTCTGGCCAGCAGTATTTCCCATCCCAACATTCTGCGCATCCACGACCTCGGCGAATATAACGCCGTGAAGTTCATCTCCATGGCGTATGTCGATGGAGGCGACCTCACACAGGTCATGCGCAAACAGGGCCGGCTGCCGCTGGAGCGCGTGCTCAACATCATGAAGCAGCTCTGCGGGGCGCTAGCCGCGGCGCACGCCGTCAATGTCGTGCATCGCGATCTCAAACCGCAAAACATCCTGCTCGACAGCGACGACCGCGTCTATGTTTCCGATTTTGGTATCGCCAAGACGCTCGAGTCCGACCGCACCAGTGTGACGCGCACGGGGGCGGTGCTCGGCACCCCGCTGTACATGTCGCCCGAGCAGGTGGAAGGCAAACCGGTCGACCATCGCAGCGATATCTACACTTTGGGCCTGATCTTCTACGAAATGCTGACCGGCATTCTGCCCTTCTCCGGCGATTCGACGTTTCAACTGATGTACCAACGGGTGCATACGCAGCCGAAACGCCCCGAACTCGTCATTCCTGACCTGCCGCCGTATCTTTCGCGCATCTGCCTGAAGTGCCTGGAAAAGGAGCCGGCGCAGCGTTATCAGAGCGCCAGCGAAATATTAGTAGACATGGAGTTCAAGCACGCGCCCGCCCACACGCGCACCGTGCAAATCACGCTGCCGGTGATCTCCAAGAAGCTGTGGCTAATTTCCAGTTCCGCCGTGGTCGTGCTACTGGCCGGGCTGCTCGCGATGCCTCCGGTGCGCGATTTCATCTTTCGCCACAAACCGGCCGAGCCTGCCTCCGGCATTCCCTCGCTCAAAGAAGGTAAGTTTGTCGCCGTCCTGCCCATGCGCATTCTGGGCGACCAGAACGCGTTGAGCTACGTGGCGGACGGCCTGACGGAAGCCCTGTCGGCAAAGCTGTTCCAACTCCACGATATGCACACCACATCCGCATCCGAGGTGCAAAAGGCCCGGCTCAGCGACTCCCTGAGCGGCGTAGCGCGCCAACTTGGCGTGAACCTGGTAGTCTCCGGCACCATTCAGGGCAGCGGCGACAAGCTCCGCATAATCGCTTCGCTGGATGATGTTGCCGACGGCCGGCGCGTATGGACACAGGAATTTTCCGGGGTACAGCAGGACTTGCTGACGCTGGAAGATCAGATTTACGGCGGAGTTGTGGAAGCTTTGGCTCTCAAACCGACTAGCGAAGAGTCCGCCCGGGCCACGCCGCATCCTACCGAGAATTTTGAAGCGTATGACCTGTATCTGAAGGGCCGCAGCGCGATGCGCGGCCAGCAGGACGTCAAGAACATTCAGGCTGCGATCGACTATTACGAGCAAGCCCTGACAAAGGACCGCGGATTCGCACTGGCGTACGCGGGCCTCGCCGATGCCAGCCTCACTATGTATCACGAAAAGAAGGAGAGTTTCTGGTCGCAGAAAGCCCTGGCCGCAGCCCAGCAGGCCGAGCGGCTGAACGACAACTTGCCGGAAGTACATTTTTCCTTGGGTAATGTCTACACCGCTTCGGGTAAAGGCGCAGAGGCGGTTTCCGAACTGAAACGCGCTTTGCAACTGGCCCCCAATTCCGACGATGGATATCGCGGGCTTGGCAAGGCCTACCTCGGCCTCGGACAAAAAGATCTGGCGCTGCAGGCCTACCAGAAGGCTATCGAACTCAACCCTTATTATTGGGTGAACTACAACTACGCGGGCCAGGCTTACTTCGCTCTGGGTGACTACGACAAAGCTTTAGCGGCGTTTCAGCGCATCATCGAACTCGAGCCGGATAATACGTTCGGCTATCTGAACGTCGGAGCGATCTATTTTCAGCAAGGCAAATATGACCAGTGCATTCCCTTCTTTCAGAAGGCGCTCCAAATCCAGCCGCACTATTTGACCTATTCAAATCTCGGCACAGCGTTTTTCTACTTGAAGCGATATGCGGAGTCGGTGCCGATGTTCGAGAAGGCCGTGGAAATGAACCAGAACGATCCCATGCTTATGGGCAACCTCGCGGACGCATACCGCTGGTCTAATCAGCTTGATAAAGCAAACGCAACGTATGACCGAGCGATTGCCCTGGCCTTTAAACAGCTGCAAGTGAATCCCCGGGACGCCAATGTACTGGACGAGTTGGGTCTTTATTACGGCAAAAAGGGTGACGCCGTCCAAGCCTTGGATTTCATGCGCCGGGCTCGCGCACTGAGTCCGTCCGATGTAAACCTGATTTACGACCAAGCTGTCGTCTTCGCCGAGACCGGTCGTAGTGCGGAAGCGTTGAAAACGCTACGGGAAGCACTGCAAAAGGGCTACTCTTTACAGCAAGTCAAAAGCGACCCCGAACTCACTGCGCTGCAAAACCTGCCGGAGTTCGGGAAGCTAGTGGCGGAGTTCAGCAAACACAACTAGGCGGCGGCCCGGTTCCCCTTCAGTTTCTTCCTGCCCACAGCCATGGCGACCAAACCAGTGCCAATCAGGGCGATGCTGGCGGGCTCCGGCACGGTGGTCAGGCTGACGCTGAGCGACGAGAGCGGCGTGCAATTTCCTTGGGTATCGCAAGTTTGAAATACCAGGCCGGGGTAGCCAAACTGGATTCCATAGAAGCCGCCAGGGAGAACCGCGTCGGGGAAAGCCGGCGGCCCAGAGAACGTGCAAGCGTTCGGCGCCGTCTGTTGTGCAACGCTGAACGGCGAGACGCCGCCGTTGCCCGACTGGGTCAAGTCAATCGCGCAGCTAAGAATGCCGGAGAACGCCGTGTTGACGGTGACCGTGAGGAACGTCAGCGTGGTCCCCGGGATGTTGTTCGTGAAGTCCACGATGCAGCCCAACTGGCTGGAGTTCAGCGTAAAGGACTGCGACGAAGTATCCTGACTGAAGGAGGCGCAGCTCCCGCCGCCGCCTAGTCCAATTTTCGGATCAAGCGGGGTCGGGGTAGCTTTGGTGGCGCTCGCGCAAAGTACCGTCAGCGCGCACAGAACAAAAAGATAGCTCAACTTTTTCATTGGCGTTCCCCCGAGAGCATAATTTCGTATATGGAAGCGCAAGCATCTGGCACGCCAAACGGAAACTACGCCCATCGGTCCTAAGTAATTGATTAGACTGCCCTTACTTGGTAGACGTTCAGGCGCGAAGGCCAAGCGGAGGAAGAGGCTTGCACACTTTCGTCCGGGGCGTGTCCAAATGGTGCAAAGGCCCTTCTGACCGCGTGTGGGCGTCCCCCGGGGCTTCACTGGCGGCTAAGCGCGGCCGCTGCCGGCGCGACTGCACGTAAATCCGTGCCTTCGCCAGGTCGCAGCGAGTTGCGTTTGCCTTGCCTCGCCGAACCACGTATAACCATGGGCAAATGCCTCTGTCCTTGGCGCTCGCAATCGACGTCACGTCATCCATGCGGTCGGAATTGCGCTGGGACCTTGGTGGTCGATTTCCGCCATTTCCATGAGCAACTCATCAGCAGACGGAGGCGCCGCCGTAGTGGCCGCGCGATCGAGCGCTGTCGGCGCGGCGGAGTCGGCGTCCCGGCTTTCTCCCGAGCTCTCGCGTCTCGCGCTGCTCCTTGCCCTTTCCATCTTCATCAACTATATCGATCGCGGGAATCTCTCCATCGCGGCGCCGCATATCAAAGACGAACTCGGTCTTACCTATTCCCAGCTCGGGATCCTCTTCGCTTCGTTCTTCTGGACCTACGCGATCTTTCAGATCGTTTCCGGCTGGCTGGTTGACCGCTTTCCCGTTAACTGGGTCCTCGCACTCGGAATTCTTTTGTGGTCCGCCGCCACCGTCGCCACTGGCCTCGTCAACGGTTTCAAGCTGTTGCTCGCCGTGCGCCTCATCCTTGGCATCGGCGAGTCGGTTGCCTATCCCTCGTACAGCAAAATCATCTCCCGTAATTTTTCTGAGTTGCAACGCGGCCGCGCCAACTCGCTCATTTCCGCCGGGCAGGCCTCCGGTCCCGCCGTGGGAACACTTCTCGGCGGAATGCTCATAGCCCATGTCGGCTGGAGACTTTTCTTCGTTGTGTTCGGCGTCGCCAGTTCGTTGTGGTTGTTTCCTTGGCTGAAGTTCCTGAGAAGGCCTGCTACGGTCAACGACTCGATACCCAGCCCCGATAGCACTGCGATCTCGCCAACCAGCCAGCCCGCCGCCAGCGCTACCATGATCCAGATCCTCAGCCAACGTTCCGCCTGGGGTACCTTCGCCGGACTCTTCGCTTACAACTACATCTGGTATTTCTTTATTACCTGGCTGCCCACCTATCTCGAGCGCGAGCGCAACTTCTCCGTGCAAGCGATGTCCATCGTCACGGGATCCGCCTTTTTTGTCTTGGCCATCTCCGCGCTCGTATCCGGCTGGCTCTCCGACAAATGGATTGTCGCGGGCGCCACTCCCACTCGCGTGCGCAAAACGTTTACCGGCGCGGGTCTCCTGATCGCCTCAAGCATTCTCCTCGTCGGAATCGTCGTCAATCACCACATCGCCGTGGCCATTCTGATCCTCGTCTGCATTGGGCTCGGCGTGGGCACGTCGAATCTCTGGTCCGTGACGCAAACGCTCGCGGGCCCCGCGACCTCCGGGAAATGGGCCGGCCTGCAGAATTTCACCGGCAATTTGGCGGGATGGATCGCGCCCGCGCTCATCGGCCTGATCGTTCAGCACACCGGCAACTTTTTCTGGGTTTTCGTGATTACGAGTTGCGTCACTCTGCTAGGCGCGGTCGCCTGGGTGTTTGTCGTGGGCCCCGTCAGACCAATAGCGTGGCCAACGCAAGCTCCCACGTAGGGCGAAGCATCGCTACGCCCATCTCGGCAAGCAGTCTACTTTTCGTTTGGAGCTTTTTGCAGGCTTGGCCTCAACTGTGGTGTTTCTTACGCCTGCGCGACAGCGTACGGACTTTGCGCGCGATATCTCTTCTCAAATTCCTCGCGCGTGCACATTGTGCGCATGTCGGTGATGCGGTCGATGGCGAGAATACCGTCCAGGTGATCAATCTCGTGTTGCAACAGCTCAGAGAGGTCGCGCTGTTCGCTCGCGTGAACTTCTTGCCACTCGCCGCGCAAGTTTTGATATCGCACCGTAATTTCGCGGTGCCGCTGGACCTGCATGAAGATCGAAAGAAAACTCAGGCACGCGTCCCACACCACGACTTTTTCCTCGCTGCGCCAGGTAATCTCCGGATTCACCAGCGGCCACGGCTCCGCTCCGGGCAATTGCAGAAAAATCACGCGTTTCGCTGCACCGATTTGCGGCGCCGCAATTCCACGTCCATAGCCGGTGCTCGCGCGCCAATGCGCCAGCGTGTCGGCCAAGTCTTGCACCAAGGCGCGAATTTCCGGCGCAGTCGGGTCCGCAACGCGGGCGGCAACTTCCCGCAATCCCGGATCTCCCAACTGCAAAACAGTACGTACCGCCACCTCGTCCCCTCTTCTCAGTGCTCTCTGTGCTCTTCCCTCTGTGCCCTCTGTGTTAAATCTTCTCCGGCGCTTCCCATTTGCCGGTGTCCGCGGCCTTAAAAATCGCTTCGATCACCGCCATGTTCTTGATCGCGTCCTCGAGCGGCACCGGCACTTCACGTTCGCCGCGGATCGCTCGCGAAAATTCGTCGCCCTGAATCGTATATTGGTCGACCACCGGAAACTCTTCAACCTTCGGCGTTCCCATCACGTCCGCGACGAAAATCTTGCACGGCCGGTCATTCGGTGCGTTCCACGGAATTTCCACCTCCACGCGCCCGGCCGTGCCAAGAAAATGCATTCGCTGGAAGTACGCGGTCTGCGTGCTACAGGTGAAAACGGACTGACCCGAAGGAAACTCCAGAATCGCGGACGCCAGGCGGTCGGTTCCGAAATCGGGGTCGCGCTCCAGCAATCCGGCGACACGTATCGGCTCTTCAGCAAAAATAAAGCGCGACATCGTGATGGGATAGCAGCCGATATCCATCAGCCCGCCGCCGCCCCATTCCACTTTGTGCCGCACGTTCGCGGGATCGCGATTGGAATAGCTGAAGATGCACATCGCCGAGCGCAACTTCCCAATCCCTCCGCTCCGGATAATCTCCTGCGTGCGCAGCCATTGCGGATGCGTTTTCACCATAAAAGCTTCGCCGATTTTCATGCCCGTCCGGTCGCGCGTTCTGAGCAGCGTCTTGGCCTCCGCCACGGTCAAGCTGAGCGGTTTCTCGCACAAAACGTGTTTGCCGGCTTCCGCTGCTTTGATCGACCACGGCACGTGCAAGTGATTTGGCAGCGGATTGTAAATGGCATCGATCTCGCGATCCTCCAAAAGCTCCTCATACGAGCCGTAGGCCTTGGGAATGCCCAGCTTCCGGGCCGCCTCTTCCGCTTTCTTCTTATCGCGGGAAGCAATAGCCGTAATCTCGCTGTGCGCGCCCTTTTGCATTCCCGGAATCACCTTGCGCACGGCGATGGAAGCCGCTCCCAGGATTCCCCACTTCACCTTCTTCATTACTCTTCTCCGTCTCTCTCCCCGTGGACTGGGCGCTCTTTCGTTTGTTCTCTCGGCGTCAAATCCCTCGACCCTTCCTTTTTACACCGCGTCCGCGAGAGTCGGCGAATGGTCTACAATGTACCCAATTCGCCCTGGAGGAATCTATGACCGCCGATCGAGTGGAAGTCTCCTGGGATCCCGGCAAATCCAAGTGGCTGGTGCGCATTCAGAGCGGCGAGGAGGTAATCCGCCGCTATTGTGACGCGCCGAAAAACGCGGATGAGCAGGCGTTGCGCACCGCCGCCGAAACAACCGTGCGCGACGAAGGCTATGCCCCTGGGGCAAACATCACCATACGCCGCGAACAGTCCGCCGGCCGCTGAGCGAACCTTCCTCTGCCGCGATAGTTGCCAGTCTGGAACCGCTCGCGAACTCAACGCCTTTTCTATTCGGCCACGCTTCCCTCAACAGTGGTATGATGGTGGTATGAAGGAGAAGACCTCCATAACACTTTCCAAGGATCTCCTTGGCGAAGTTGACCGTCTCGCAGGTTCAAAGCATTCTCGCTCAGCCTTCATTGAGCGTGTACTTCGCAAATACCTTCGGGACCGCAGGCGCGCTGCAGTGCACTCTCGTGACCTAACGCGCATCAACCGTGCCGCCGACCGACTGAATCGCGAGGCCGCTGATGTGCTCGACTATCAGGTCGCGGAGGAATGATCAGCTTTGCGGACCTGCGATGAATCGCGGCGAACTCTATCGCGTCCATAAACCAGGAGGCGACCCGAAGCACTATCGAGTCTTCGTTGTCGTCAGCCGTCAGGTTCTGATCGATTCCCGGTTCTCTACAGTCGTCTGTGCGCCCGTGTTCAGCACAGGAGAGGCGCTTTCCACGCAAGTTTCCGTTGGCACCGATGAGGGTCTCAAGCACGAAAGCTGGATCATGTGCGATAACCTCGTTAGTTTGCGAAAATCCGACCTAACTCATTACGTCGGCTCTCTCTCTCCTTCCAAACTCGCTGAACTCAACAGCGCTCTAAAAATGGCGCTTGACCTCCCGTAAACGCGCTTCGGCCGGGGGGTGTGATTTTCAGCGGAGCGGCGGCGAGAAATCCGTCAGAGCCATGAACGTAGAGTCTACCTTCTCCACGATTTTTCCATTCTCTTCGGACTTGTCGCGCACGCTCTTCCATTCCGGATCGTCACTGAACGCCTTCCAGTTGGCCGCCGCGGCTTCGCGGCTGGGATGCGCAAGGATGTAGATGAGCGTGGTGCTTTTCGCCGGTTCGTCGAGCGGCGTCCAGTACGCCACGTTTTTCAAGCCGTGCTTCTCAAATAGTTTCGTGGTGTGCTCGCGGAAACGTTTCAGCAAGTCGGGCAGCTTGCCTTCATACGTGTGATACACGCGAAGCTCATACACTGTGGTTGATGAATCCGCCTTTGGCAGCGAGGCAGCCCAGGCGGCGGTTGGAAGAAAGGTCATTACCGGAAGCGATTGTAATAGTGTGCGTCTTTTCATGGCCGGAGATTCTATCAGGTTCTGCTCGCGCAAAGCGCGAATGTATTTTTACGCGCCGACGGACTTGGAATCAACGATCATTATCGACGACTAAAGAACCGGTCGCGGTTCCCGCGAAGCGTTCAGTGAACCGAGGAGACCCAGACTTGAGCAGTGTTCTTCCCGCTGCTGCAGCGTGGTAAGAACTTCGAGCGCGTCGCCATACGCGGCGATGGCCACGCCGAATTCGTGGAACGTCGAAGACCCGTATATGGCGGCGCGCCTTCTGATTTGCAAATCAGCGGAGAGTTCGAGAATTCGTTCTACAGCCTTGTCCACAACTGAGTGAGTTTGCATCATGGACCGGGGCCTCCTGGTACGAAAGCTTACCGTTTGTCGTAAATCCTGCAATCAGGTGAACCCTCGCTTTTGCGGGCAGGATTTCCCGAGATGTAATTTCCGCGTGGGCGCGAAATTTCTCCTCTACGACAATTCTTCTTCTTCGATAAGCGGTTTACCGGATACCGCGCAAGCCCGCACCGAACTAACTTTGCACGCTCATCACTCGAGGATCTCTAATCCCGACGGAGGCTTAGGTGGAAAATCCGTTCGACATCATCAAAGTGCTGACTGGCGACAATCTGGCGTGGGTGGAAGCTGCGGACGAGCTGAGCACTGCCAGAGTCCGCGTTTGGGAGTTGCTCGCCGATTCCCCGGGCGAATACATCATCTTCAATCAAGACACAAAAACGCTGGTAGCGCACTTCTCCATTCACGAGGCCCCGCAAACGCCCGAATGGTGGCGTCGCGATGACGATTGCCTGGACGAACTGCAGCCTCCGGTGCCGGCGTTCGCCGCCGATTACCTGGAAGAACTGCAGCCCGCAGTGGCGTAGCCCCATACACATACCGCGCCGCGCACCAGGCAAATTTCGGCGCACAAACCTTATTTAGTCGCAGCCTCGCGCGCGGCGCTCGTGTCCGGAATAGGCGTTGCTAGGCTTTAGCGGCGCGCATCTGCGCGATCCGCTCATTGGCTTGTTTGGTTAGGTGCGGCACGATCCCCAACTGCCGCTCGATCAGCATCACCTGCGCGCGATGGTGGATCTCGTGCTCCTTGGCGCTGAGCAGCCACGTGAAACGCGATTTAACCGTCTTGCCGTCCCCCTCCGTCACCATCTCTGCGAGAAACTCCGGCGTCACCGTCTCCAGCCACGCGGCGAACTGCTCTCCCTCGGATCGCAAGAGCTCCACGATCTCCGCTTTCGATCGCGGCTTCGCTTCCTCCGCGTCGAAGCGGTCACGTATTTCCAAAAAGTTCACTCCCACCATCGTCGTCAAGCGCCGCTTCCTGTGAACATCCTCCCAGAGACGTGTGGCAATGCCGATGTGCGTAAGCATCCGCGCAACGGATTTACACTCCGGCGCCGCCACATGCTCGTACTGCGACTCCGGAATATCTTCCGCCACTTGAATCGTATTCTTGCGTACCGTGCGAAACGCGCCAGCCAGTTCTTTTCCACCGTAAGAACTCATGCTCGTTTACCTCGAAGTCGTATTTTCCGCCCGCGTGAGATGGTTCACCCAGTGCGGACAGATGGCGACTTTGATGCGCGGCCCGTGCTCCCCGTGACATAGTTTTTACTTACGCCCAGGCCGGAATTACGCCCATGCGCCGGAAACGAACCGCCTCGCCCGCCGTCAAACAACCTCGGAGGTGTTCCTGTGCAAACTCACCCCAGCATAGCCGTCGCTCTTCTGCTCGCGTCTGCGCCCTTCACCTTGCATCCCGCCGATGCGCAGGCGGGAACCATTACGGAGTATTCCCAGCACTTCGGCGCGCTGAGCAAACTTTCTGTCGCTGTAGCCGAGGCCATGCCGCCGGCTCAATACACTTTCCGCCCCGATCCCGGCTCCATGAGCTTTGGCGAAGTCATCTCCCACATCGCGGTAACCAATTACGCCTTCTGCGCCGGTCTGAAGGATTCTGATTCCCCGAACATGCCTTCCCCAAGCGATAAGGAAAAGGAGGCTATCGTCAGGTTCCTCAGCAACTCTTTCGAATATTGTTCCGCGGTCATCACCAATCTGACCGACGAGCAGCTCAGCAAGATTCACAACTCTCCCGACGGCCGCCTCCCTGGACGCGAACTCCTGCTCGCCTTCTACGTGCACGTTGCGCATCACCGCGGCCAAGCCGAAGTCTATCTCCGCGACAAAGGCATCACGCCGCCATCCTACAGAATCTGAAACGTCGCACGCCAACAGAGTGCATGTTCTGCTCGCTTATGCAAAAATAAGCGCGTCTGGTCAGATTCTGGGGCACCGAACAAACCGCTTGCGCTCGCTGGCAAAAATCTCCTTCTTGACCGCGTTCCTCGCGCTGGCTGGCCGCGCGGCCGACGCGCAGAACCCCTCCGCTGCTCCTCCGCCGCCCGTCTCCCTGCCTTTCCCGGAGGAAGCCACCAAGAATGCCTTGGCGCCGTGCGTTGAGCCGCCGCCCATGGTGCGCATTGAAGATTACAACGGGCCGTTCCAGAAACTCGTGGGCACGTTCTCCGGGCCCTTGGAACGCAAGTCCGTGCACCCCCCGCCATACAAGCCCGGCGCCAAACTTTGCACGCTTACTCTCAAGGGAAAATTCATCCTCTTCCTCAAGGACTCCTACGACCCCGTGAACTTTCTCAGCAGCGCTTTCGACGCTGGGATTGACCAAGCCGAAAATTCCGACCCCAGCTACGGACAGGGCGCCCTGGGCTACGGCCGGCGCTTCGGTGCCGAATTCGTCGGCGAGGCTTCCTCCAGGTTCTTCAAAGAGTTTGCCTATCCCACGATATTTTCAGAGGACCCGCGCTACTACCGACTGGCCCACGGACCCGTCGGAAGGCGCTTCCTCCATGCGGTGGAGCACTCCGTCGTGGCTCACCGCGACGATGGCAAACGCATGTTCAATTTTTCCGAATGGCTCGGCACCACAAGCGCCGTCGTGCTGAGCAACGCCTATCACCCGGACAACCAACGCGGGTTCTCTTCGAATGCCGAGCGGGTCACCTACAGCATCCTCCAAGACATGGGCTTCGATGTCCTCCGCGAATTCTGGCCAGAGATTTCCCGCAAATTCAAGTTGCCCTTCCGCGGCCAATCCTCGCCCGCCACCCTCGACCCGACCTCGAATCCTCCCACCCTGTAACTCTTTAGGAGATGGGAGGCTTACCTCCCGCGTTTCGCGATGCTACCTATTCCACCGCATGTCTCTTTTCGAACAGACCTGTGCGACTTGGGATGATGTATCCCTTGGCATGAATCGCGGCAAGCTCCGCAGAAGCCATCCGAGTGCGGCGCGTCAAGGAACAAGACGCCCCTGTTTCTGCTGTTGTGGTGAAACACTATGGACACGACCTGGTACGACATTTTGAGAAGAGAGGTTAGTACTGCGATTTGGCTTGAGACTTCACCGGACCTGCATACCGCAAAGTCTAGGATCAAGAAGATTGCTTCCTTCTGGCCGGGCAGGTACGAGGTCGTTGACCACCAATCGCAACGGATAGTTGCGGCCGTCGCCACTCCCTTGGGGCTGCGTGCTCCCCTCAAATACATTGGGGAGTGTGTGCGCAAATCCTTTTGGATCAGCTATGATTGGCTCTTGGCGCCCGCACCCGTGCGTAGCCGGGCTGGCGGCTTATATGCGGTTGCAGAAATACGCCCGAGGCTGTTATCGGACGAGCTGTGAGTGGCTCTTTGCGCCGATGGCTCGCGTGCGCTGACCGACTCCCGTTAGCCGATCGTGAAGAGATCCGTGAAAATCAGGTGCTTCATGTCCAAAGTCATACGAACATTTCAAAACGCCAAGAAGGAAGAGGTTGGCCGGCTCACCTTCGATGAGAAGGATGATCGTTTGCACCTCCAGTCCCCTGCTCCTCCCGGAATCGATCGCCGCTTTCGTACCGAAAAAGGCGCCGCCAATTGGTGGAAGAGCAACGTGGATCCCGAGACGGGGAAAATCCGAAGATAGCGCGAGGCCTGAGATTCCGCCCGGCCGTCCGCTACGGGACCTCATCATGGCCCGCGTATAGGAGTGACGAGTGTCTGATTGGTCTAAAGATGCTGCGCGGCGATTCGCCGCGCAGCAAAAAGCAAAGCAGATCCAGGAAGCTAAAGTCATCCGCGATCAGAATGATTTCGCGTTGAACATGGCGAAGGTGTGGGCTGACCTGTGCGAACTCTTTGAAGCTCGATGCGCTGAGTTCAACGCCGAGCCCGGCGTCGCAGGCATCCTGAGTTGCGACACAAAGCGAACGCAGGAGTTTAAAATAACTAGAACCGACAATGCCGCGATGCTGCGCGGAACATTCAACGCAAAGCGCCACACCATTCACTTCATGGGCCCTAACATCGGCAAGGAAAAATCTGAAATTAAAATAGAGGTGATTGAAGGCAGTTCTCAGATGCGCTTCGTGGATAACTTGCAGAGAATCCTCTACCCCCAGGATATTGTGGATATCTCGTTGATCGACTTGCTGCAACTGAATTAAGTTCCCGCCCGACCGACTGCGCAACTGCCCGGACCATGCTTTCAGCGCTGCAAACCGCGCTCAGGTTTAATTTGCGAATGTGACTCAATCGAACTGGGATCTCGCGCATTCATGGATTTGTAGTCTCCAATGCCGGCTGTATGTGTTCCCTCAAATGGCTTATACTCGGCTCGACGAAAACAGCGGCCGAGAAAGGGGGTCCCCAGTGCACTACGAACAGCAAAAGGCGATGCAGCGCGAGCTAAACGAGCGAATCCCGCCCGCGCCAAAGGGCGACCCGCAGAACGAACTCCGGCAGGTCGTCAACTCACAGCGGTTTCACGGAAAGAGCTTCGACCAGAGCGTCACCATCGCGGTGAGCGTTATCCGCAAGCGATATCCTCTCTTCACCCCTCGTATCCTGCCTCCACGATAAGCATTCCCTTTCCTGCGGAAAGCAGGGCCGATTTATTGGCTCTTGCTATTCCGACTTGATGGCTCCCGGAACGTTGAGTCATCCACTTCAATCCCATGTTCGGTCTCGCAGATGCTGCGTCCCACAAGCGAACAGCTGCGTCCGATTGGGGAAAGACAGAACCCGTTAAGTGGTGCACCCGCAACTGGCTACCGGGCGCCCTGTATGGGTGGGGACGTGCTCTTCATCATTGCAACCTGTCCCTGGAGGTGCCCCATGACCTCGTTCTGGCAAGACATACGCTACAGTCTGCGGGTGATCGCGAAGGCGCCGGGGTTTGCAGCGATTGCCATCCTGACGCTTGCGCTGGGTATCGGCGCGAATACCACGATTTTCAGTTGGATCAATGCCGCATTGCTGAATCCAGTTCCCGGACTTGCCGCCCCGCGCGAGGTCGTGTCGCTGACGCTGAGCAAGCCCGGCGACAACCCCTTCCCATTTACCTATCCCGATCTCCAGGCGATGCGCGACGGGCAACAGAGTTTTACGGACATCACGGCGTGTGGCTTCGCTCAAATGAGCCTGACGAGCAAAAGTAAACCGGAGCGCGTTTTCGGCATGGTAGCGTCCGCGAATTATTTCGATGTGCTGGGCGTTCGGCCAATCCTTGGGCGCGGCTTTCTGCCCGCTGAGGACGAGAAGCCGGGAGGCGCGCCCGTAGCGGTGCTCAGCTATCGGCTGTGGCAAACGCATTTCGGTGCGAATCCGGAGATAGTGGGCCGGTCAATTGAAATCAACCAGCATCCGTACACCATCGTGGGCGTAACGCCGCCGGTCTTTCAGGGGAGCCAGACCGGCGTACGCACCGAGATTTGGCTTCCGATGATGATGGAAGCGCAAGTGATGCCGCAGGGCGACCTGCTTCATGACCACCACTATTTCTGGTTACTCGCATTTGGGAGGTTGAAGCCGCGCGTCAAGCTGGAGCAGGCGCAGGCGGAAATGACTCTGCGGCTGAAGCCGGAGGTAAAGAATTATCCCGAGGAGCATAAAGGGCACGACACTGTGACGCTGTACCCGCTATGGCGCAACCCATTTGGCTTGAATTTTTTCCTTGCGACCCTCCTGCCGATGCTGATGGCCATCGCCGGCCTGGTGCTGCTCCTGGCCTGCGCGAACGTGGCGAATCTAATGATCGTGCGGTCGATGGCACGGCGCCACGAGATTGCTATCCGAATGTCACTGGGTGCGAGCCGATGGCGGCTCGTGCGGCAACTGCTGGTGGAAAGCCTGATCCTGGCGCTGGGCGGAGGCGTGGTTGCCCTGATGATCACGTTCTGGACCACGGGAACCCTGATGAAATTCATGCCAACGACGGATTTCCCGATTTCGCTGAACACGCAAGCGGACCGCACCGTGCTCCTGGCCACGCTGGTGATTTCGGTGCTCACCGGCGTGATTTTCGGCATTTTGCCGGCGCTGCGCGCTTCCGGCGATGCGCCCGCGGCAGTGTTGAAAGAGGACACCGGTAAGGCGTCCGGAGGGCCCCGCAAGGCGCGTCTGGCCAGCGGATTGGTGGTCGCGCAGATTTCGCTGTCGCTCCTGCTGCTGATCTGCGCGGGATTGTTCATTCGCAGCTTCCTGAGCGCGCAGCAGATCAATCCCGGACTTAATTCCCATAACGTGCTGATCGCTTCCTACGATCTGTTTACCGCGGGATATTCGGAGACGCACGGGGCGGAATTCGATCGCCAGCTCGTCGCGAAACTGCAAGCGCTGCCGGGCGTACAGTCCGTGGCCCTCTCGAGCCGTGTGCCGCTCGGATTTGGCGGAGGTTCGACCAGCGTGAAGCCCGAAGGGTACGTGGCGCAGGCCAACGAATCGATGGAGACTCAGGTGGCCATTGTCACGCCGAACTATCTCCAGACCATGCAGATTCCGTTTGTGAAGGGGCGCGACTTCACGCTGCAGGACACGAAGAGTTCGCAGCGCGCTGTGATCGTCAGCGAAGCGTTTGTGAATCGCTACTGGCCCAATCAGGAAGCCTTGGGCAAGCAGCTCAATTCGGACTTGACGCACGAATGGTTCACGGTGGTTGGCGTGGCGCGCGACACCAAAGTGGCCAGCCTCAATGAAAAGCCAACGCCATTTCTATATCTGCCGCTGTACCAGGTTTACCAGGCCACGATGATTATCAACGCCCGCGTGGCCGGAGATCCGTTGACTTTCGGCAAAACGGTCGAGAACACCATGCATGAACTGAATCCCGACCTGGCCATGTTCGATGTGACCACCCTCGAATTGCGCGAACATTTTGCCAGCTTCGGCCAGGAGGTTGCCGGAACCTTCGTAGGCGCATTCGGGCTGCTCGCTCTCGTCCTGGCCGCGGTCGGAATTTACGGCGTCACCGCTTACACCACGCGGCAGCGCACACACGAAATCGGCATCCGCATGACGCTTGGGGCGACCAAACAAGACGTGCTGCGCCTGGTGCTCGGCCATGGACTAACTTTGATGCTCGTCGGCGTCAGTCTGGGACTGGTGCTGTCGTTCGTTTTGACGCGCTTCCTAAGCAGTTTGCTCCTCGGCGTAACCAGCACCGACGCGTTGACGTTTTCGAGCGTCGCCCTCTTGCTCTGCGCCGTGGCCCTGTTCGCCTGCTTCATACCCGCGCATCGCGCCATGCGCGTGGACCCGATGGTCGCACTGCGCTACGAATGACCCACTACGAATGACCTGCTACGACTGACGCGCTACGAATGAACGGGTGTGATGATCCAAGCCGCCACCACTGCGGCGTCTTCGAGCGCCAAGCGTCGCCGGTGCGTTAGCCCCGTGCGTAAGCGCACGATACCGAGCCACAGAATTCGGGGCTCGATGAGAGTACCTTTCGCGTCATTCGCCACCCACAAACGCATGGTTCGGGCGCTGCCTTATTCGGACAATGAATGCGGAGGCGGTATTGCCCTCGCGCGGCTTACTTGTGCTTTGCGTGTCGTTGGGAGCGCTTATCTTCGGCTGGTTTGCCTGGCGAGACTTCTCATCGCGGCGACAGCTTACGGAAGCTGCCGTACCGACAATCATCAAGCAGCCGGTCGCTTTCGCGAACCGCACGTTTGACCCCGCCGCGCCGCCGACCGATATGCCACCCCTGGCCCCGGGGGAGACCGCGGTGTGCGATTCCAACTTTTTGTCCAATGCCAGTGTAAGCGGTGAGTCTCGACAAACGGACGCCACACACGCGACCGTCACCATCACGCAGATCAAGGTGACGCTGCAGCTCAACATCAACATCTGGGTGCCAACCGCTGCAACCCAACATTTGATCGAACATGAGGAAGGCCATCGCCAAATTTCGGAATACTATTATCAGACCGCCGACAAACTTGCCGCTCAAATCGCCGCGACCTACATGGGCAGACAAATCGAGATAACCGGGACGGATCTGGGCGCCGAGTCCAGCAAAATGCTCCAACAAATGGCCACCGATATCACCGCCGAATACAACAACGAATTAAACCCAGGACCGACCCAACTGCTCTACGACTCCATCACCGATCACGGTCGCAATGACACGGTCGTCAAGGATGCTGTCGCTCACGCCATCAAGAACGTAACGATCGAGTCGGCACAGCCAACAACAAATCCAGCAAATTGAAACACGCAGCGCCGAATGTATCGAACGGGCGTCGCGGTGCCGACCCTTGACGATAGGTCACGACATCGCCTTGGCCTTTTTGAGTTCCGCATGCCAGGCTTCGCGATGCTTTTGGCAGACTGCGGAGAACCATTCCTTCCGCTCCAAAATATCATCGAAGGCGTGGTTGAACTTCAGAGGTACAAAGGCAAACC
>WNFR01001775.1_pt1 | contig 22517 bp, 21 predicted proteins | sample 5400221 | NCBI WGS metagenome assembly WNFR01 (sample SAMN13153357, study PRJNA577476) | soil metagenome | isolation source: 40 cm soil under Madrone tree | place: USA:California | collected 2016-06-14 | reverse complement strand
TACAAGCTGCACGTGCGCGTGTTTCTCAGCCGCTATCGCGGATACGCGACGTGCCCGGAGTGCGGCGGAACGCGGCTGCGCGCCGAAGCGCGTGCGGTGCGCGTGGCGGGAAAATCGATCACGGAGATTTGCGCTCTCACGGTTAAAGAGGCGCGCGCATTTTTCAGCGGCTTGCAGCTCACGGAAGCGCAATCAAAAATAGCCGACAAGATTCTGGAGGAAGTTCGTTCGCGGCTGCAATTTCTGGATGAGGTCGGGCTGGACTACCTTTCGTTGGATCGCTTGACCTCCACACTTTCGGGCGGAGAATCGCAGCGGATTCAACTGGCCACCTCTCTGGGCTCGCACCTGGTGGGCGCTCTGTATGTTTTGGATGAGCCGTCGATTGGCCTGCACCCGCGAGATACGCAGCGGCTCATCGACATTCTGAAATCGCTGCGCGATCTGGGCAACACCGTTCTGGTTGTCGAGCACGATCCCGACACCATCCAGGCCGCCGATCATGTTATCGATCTGGGGCCAGGCGCAGGGGAGCTAGGGGGGAAGTTGCTGTTCGCTGGCTCCTATGACGCGATGCTGGCCGAGCCAAAGTCACTCACCGGCCGTTATCTTAACGGCGAGCTGCGCATCTCTGTGCCAAACAACCGGCACCGGCCGAGCGGCAAATTTCTACGGCTCTTTGGTGCGACGCTGCACAATTTGCAGAATGTCGACCTGATGATTCCGCTGGGGACGCTGACGGTGGTGACCGGTGTGAGCGGCTCGGGGAAATCCACGCTGGTTCACGACGTGTTGTACCGCGCATTGGCGGCCAAGCGCAATGGCGGCAGCGTGAAGGAGTTCTGCGAGCGGCTGGAGGGCGATAGCCAGATAACCGAGGTGGTCATCGTCGATCAATCGCCAATTGGCCGCACGCCCCGCTCCAATCCAGCGACGTATTTGAAAGCGTTCGACGCGATTCGCGAAGTATTTGCCGACACACCGGACGCCAAGCGGCGCGGTTACAGCGCGGGGCATTTTTCGTTCAACGTACCCGGTGGGCGCTGCGAAACGTGCCAGGGCGACGGCACGGTGACCGTGGAAATGCAATTTCTCGCGGATGTCGAACTGATCTGCGAGGAATGCCGCGGCTCGCGGTTCAAGAGCAGCGTGCTGGAAGTGCTTTATCACGGCAAAAACATCCATGAGGTGCTGGGGCTCACCGTACGCGAGGCTCTGGTGTTTTTCGGCAATGTCCCCAAAATTGTTTCGAAGCTGAGGGTGCTGAATGAAATCGGCCTTGGCTACTTGCGGCTGGGGCAGTCTGCCACAACGCTTTCCGGCGGCGAGGCGCAGCGGCTGAAGCTCGCATCACACCTGACGCGCACGGAGAACCGCGGCATCCTATACATTCTCGATGAGCCAACGACCGGTTTGCACTTCGACGACATCGCGAAACTGCTTGCTGCATTTCGCAAGCTGCTGGAGTCGGGAGCGTCGTTGCTGGTGATCGAGCACAATCTCGACGTGATCAAGTCCGCGGACTGGCTGATCGACATGGGGCCGGAGGGCGGCGACATGGGCGGCAAAGTTATCGCCACGGGCACGCCGGAACAGGTGGCTCGCAACCAGCAGTCGCACACCGGACGATTTCTATCTCGCGTGCTGCACGCGAACGGCCAGGCAAAACGCGCTGGAAACAGCGCATCCAAATCAGCAGGGCATCCGGTTATCATTGCCAATGGAGCCGGCATTCCTGACATCGAACGATGAGCCATTTTCAATCGTGGAGAGTTGCAATCTTTGGCCGAGCCGCGCTCGTTTTCCTGTGCGTTGGGTATGTAGCGGAAGCTGCGCCCGGTTTCTCCTGCAGCCAATATGCGCTGATGGCGCAGTCCGCTTCCCAATCGAAACGTGACACGCAATCCAGGCAGCAGAAATTAGCGAATCCGCTCAACGACCTGCTGGACGAAGCGCAACGAGATATCGACGCCAACAACTTCGAAGCGGCACTAGCGCCGTTGCAAAAGTTCATTGCGGAAAAGCCTGAAGTACCTTTTGCGCATTTTCAACTGGGTTACGCGTACACCGCGCTGAAGCGCGGCGACGAAGCGCGCGCCGAATACGAGCGCACGATCGCGCTCGACCCGAAAATGCCCGAGGCCTATCTCAATCTCGGCATTCTCCTTTTGGACAAGCAGGAATACGTCGCCGCGGTTACGCCACTTAGCAAAGCGGTGGACTTGCTTCCCGCGCAGAGCCGGCCGCGCTCGCTGTTAGCAGTTGCGCAGGAGCGCTCGGGAGATCAGGAAGCGGCTGCGCGATCGTTTGAAGGCGTCCTGCATCTCGATCCCAACGATCTTACGGCCAATCAATATCTCGGAGAGCTTGACCTTCGCAGAAACAAGCCCGCGGAAGCCGAGGCGAGATTTCGCCACGCACTGGAGATACGCCCGGACGCCCCCGAGGCCTTGCAAGGTCTCGCGAAGAGCCTGGACGCGCAGAATAAGCCCGAAGCGGTGGACGCGTACCGCAAGTACCTGGCGGTTATGCCGGGGGATGCCGGGGCGCGAGCCCGCCTGATCCATTTGCTGGTGAATGCGCAGGACTACGACGCCGCGCTTGCGGAACTCGACCGCGCCGATGACGGGAAGCCGCCATCGCTGGACTCGCTCCGGCTCCGCGCGGACATTCAGATTGGGCAGAAGAAATTCGCCGATGCGATTGTGACATTGCAGCAGGCCATTGCGCTGGCGCCGCGCGACGCTCAGTTGGTCGGCGGATTGGGCCGCGTCTACTTGCAGAAGCGGGATTTCGCATCGGCGGAGAAAGAGTTGAAGGCGGCATTGCAAATCGACCGCAACAATGTGATGTACTGGAAAGATCTCAGCTCGACCTACTATCTTTCCGGGAACTATCCCGCGACGTTGGCGACCCTGGACGTAATTGCGAAAATGGAACCGCCGAACTCAGGAGCGTGGTTTATTCGCGCGCTCTGCTACGATAAGTTGCGTCAGTTCAAACCGGCTCTTGAGGCCTACGAAAAGTTTTTAGCGATGGAGCAGGGAAAGATGTCGGACCAAATCTGGCAAGCGCAGCAGCGCAGCAAGGTCTTGAAGCACATGCTGGAGGAGAAACGATAAAGCATGAGCCACGCGGTCCCGAGCCTGCTGATGATCCTGGCTGTGATGGCTCCCGCGGGAATCGTGCGCGCCGCGACGGAAGACGTGAAGGCGCTGCAGGCGCGGTTCGACCGCGAGACGAATTCGGTACACAAGGCCAAGCTGCTGGAGAAGCTGGGCGACGCACAGCTGGAGCAAACTCGCCGCGCTTCGCAGGCCAGCGACTACAAGACGATTGGCTTCGTGATGGAGAAATACCGCGACAACGCGCGCGCCGCGATCGACGCGCTGAAGAAAGATCACCCGGACGCGGAACGCCACACGAATGGCTTCAAACAGTTGCAAATCCACGTGCACAAGGCGCTTCGCGAAGTGGATGAGGTGCTGGTGGTTGCTCCTGACGAGTATCGACCGCCGTTGGAGATCGTGCGCCGCGATCTGGCGACCATCGACGGCGAATTGTTGGATTTGCTGTTTCCCCGCCACCCGATTGAGAAAAAGCCCGCTCAGAAAGGTTCTGCGGCCGGGCAGGGAGTGTCGCCGTGAAGTCATCCTTATTTTTGTGTCTGTGCGTTTTCTTGATTACCGCCGCTTTCTTTGCCGCTCCATCCCGGGCGGCGCAAAAGGATTACTTATCCGCGCTCGAGTCCGACAAGATTCGCGACGCGGAGAACACCAACGAGCGCATCAAGCTGTTTATCACCTTTGCGGAGGACCGCCTGAAAAAGTTTCAATATGAATTGCAGCATCCATCGTCGAACAAACATTCCGAGATGCTGAACGCGCTGATGAACGCGTATGTTGGTTGTGTGGACGATGCCGCGGACCTGGTTCAGCTCGGGATTCAAAAGCAGGAGAGCATTCGGCCGGGAATCGATCTGATGGCGGGCAAAACGAAGGAGTTCCTGCAAGCGTTGGAGAAGATTTCGGCGGACGGAACCGAGATCGACATGTACAAGGACAACCTGGACGACGCCATTGAAGGCACCCGCGACGCCATGAATGACGCGGAAAAAGCCAAAAAGGCGGTTGCACCGCCTCCAGTGAGGAGGAAGAATTAGCACCGTTTTGGAAGTCAACACAAAGGATCAGGAGAACGAGCAGAGTTTGGAGAGTAACGTCGGCAAGAAAACCTCTGGTCGCAATGAGATTGTTCCAGGGGGCGCAGCGCTATTCCAGCGGGTCTATACGCGCCTCGGATGCGAGGGCCGGCCGCCGCGTTTTCGGGTTGAGTTTTATCCCTACAGCAGCTTGGTGCTGACGATCCGCCGCCGCGAGGAATCCGTATGGGTGCGGCTCTCGGACCTCTTGCGACGCGCGCCTCTGAGCGTGCTGGAGGGAGCGGCAGCGTTGCTGCTGTCGCGCGTATATCGGCGCAGAGCTTCGGCGTCCTTGACGGCGCCGTACCTGGAATATGCGCGCTCGGACCGCACGCGCAAACGCATCAATCACATGCGGCGCCGGCGCATCCGCCCGGGCGCCGCGGGTCCGCAGGGGCGCCATTTTGATCTGGAAAAACTTTTCGAGGAGTTGAACGCAAGATATTTTGACGGCAAACTCCGGCGTCCGCATATTGGTTGGAGCAATCGAAGCTGGCGGCGACAATTCGGCTGTTACGACCCCGGGCCCAATCACATTTTGCTGAACCGGCGCATGGATCGTCCGGGCGTGCCGCAATTCGCGGTGGAATATGTTTTATTTCACGAGATGCTGCATGTGAAGCATCCCACGCGGCGCTCGGGCTGCAGCCTGGTGTCCCACTCGCGGGAGTTCCGCGAGGAAGAGAAGCGCTTTGCGGAATTCGAGCGCGCCCGGCAAGTGCTCGATCGCTTAGCGCGCTGAAGAGAAGAAAAGACAACGCATAGGCGCTGAGAACGCCGAGTGTCGCAGCGCCCTGACCATTACTTCTTCCGTTCGACTTCGCTACGAAGCTTGTCGATTTTCTTGCGAATCTTCGCGCCATCTTCGGCGTGGGGATAAAGATCTAGATAGCGCGAATACGATGCGATGGCCTGCTTCTTCAGGCCCCTTTTTTCCTGCGCCTCGCCCAGATAGCGGAAGGGAACTGCGTAGCCGGGCTTTGCGGTGATGGCATCCTGAAAGCGATCGATGGCCGCGTCGACGTCGCCTTTCCTCATGTAGTACTGGCCGACCTCGATGTCTTTTTCGGCGCGCAACGGATCCCAGGAGGGTTGGTCGGGAGCATTCTGCGTGGCGCTGTCCTTTTGTTTCTTGTCCGGCTTCTTGGGCGCCGGCGCGTCGGCGGGCTTCGAGGATGATTCGGGCGCCTGATCCTGAGCCTGCAACGCTGGTCCCGGCAAAAGCAGAATGACTCCTACGCTCGCGAGCATCCAATGGAGTAGCGGTCTGCGTTCCATTCTTTGATTGGCTCCTGCGTCTCTCCGCTATCGGATTCGCTCTAGTATGATGGAAGTTGCATGGAAATCGGAACCCTGACTTCCGAAGTCTGACCGCCGCTTTATGGAACCTCGCGAAAAAGCTCGTGCGCTGCCGGAAAGCGCCGGGGTGTACCTGTTCAAGGACGCCGCCGGCGCCGTGTTGTATGTCGGCAAGGCGGGATCGCTGCGCAGCCGCGTGCGCTCGTATTTTCTCGAATCGCGGTGGATGGATGCCAAGACGGGTTCGTTGGTTCGTGAGATCGCCGACCTGGAAACCATCGTGGTCGACAACGAGCGAGAGGCCCTCGCGCTCGAAAACAATCTCATCAAGCGCTATCACCCGAAGTTCAACGTCCTGCTCCGCGATGACAAAACGTATCCCTACATCAAGTTCACCGCGGCGGAAAAATACCCACGCGTCTATTTCACCCGCCGCATCAAAAAGGACGGTTCGCTTTATTTCGGGCCATATTTTCCAGCGGGTCTGGCCCGCCGCATCCTGCATTTTATTCACAAGCGCTTCATGGTTCCCAGCTGCACGGTGGATTTGACGCGGAGTCATCCGCGCCCCTGCTTGCAGTACTACATCAAACGTTGCCAAGGGCCGTGCGTAAAAGGTCTTACCACGGACGAGCGTTATGCCGAGGCGGCACGCGATGCGCGGCTGTTTCTCGAGGGGCGCCGCCACGACTTGATGAAGAGCCTCGAAGAGCGGATGGCTGCGGCCGCGGAACAGGAGCTTTTCGAGCAGGCCGCCGCCTATCGCGATTTGTTGCGCACGCTGGAAGACATCGAGGAGCGCCAGCGCATCGCCGCCGCGCAGGGCGACGATACCGACGTCTTTGCGTATTATGCCGAGCCGCCGCTGGTGTCCGCGAACTTGTTTCACTTGCGTGGCGGCCGCGTGGTGGATCGCCGCGAATTTTACTGGGAGGACCTTGAAGAATTTGACCCGCACGAATTTGTGCCGTCCTTGCTGAAGCAGTTTTACTTGGAAGCGGAATATCTGCCCAAAGCGATTCACGTCCCGATCGATTTCGAAGACCGCGCCTTGTTGGAAGAGACGCTCACCGATCGCGCGGAACATAAAGTTGAAATTTTTACTCCACAGCGCGGCAGCAAGCGCGCGTTCCTGGACCTCGTGGAAAACAATGCCAAGCACTCCTTCGAGCAGCGCTTCCGCGTCCTGAAGCCCACGTCCAAGGCCATCGGCGAAGCGGTCCAGAACGCCCTGAATTTGTTGGAGGCCCCGCGCCGCATCGAAAGCTTCGACATTTCGCATATTCAAGGCACGGATACGGTGGCTTCGATGGTCGTATGGGAAGACGGCCGGATGAAGAAATCGGATTATCGCAAATTCATTATTCGCGGCGAGGAGGGCAATGGCGCGTCGAGTGACGCCCTTCCGGTAGTCGGCCAGAACGACGATTTCGCAAGCATGCGCGAAGCCGTGGGCCGGCGCTATCGTCGCGTCCTGGAAGAGAAGCGGCCGATGCCTAGCTTGGTTCTGATTGACGGTGGCATCGGCCAGTTGCACGCCGCGGCGCAGGCTTTGGAATCCCTGCAGATCATCAATCAGCCGATGGCCAGCATAGCGAAGAAGGAAGAGATTTTGTACATTTTGGGGCAGGAAGACGAACCCTGCATTCTGGAGCGCCACTCGCCGGTGCTGCACCTGATCCAGCAGATTCGCGACGAAACGCATCGCTTCGCGGTCGGCTTTCACCGCCAGCGCCGCGGAAAACGGCAGACAAAAACGGCGCTAAGCGACATTCCCGGGGTCGGGCCGCGGACGATTCAGAAGTTGCTGAGGGAATTCGGAAGCATCGCAAACTTGCGGCGGACGGGTAGAGAAAAGTTGAGACGGGTCGTGTCGCCCAAGGTCGCGGAGGCCATCTTTTCGCATCTGGAGTTGAAGGAGTCGGAACCGGCAAATAACCTGAAATAGAAGCGATACTGGTTAGGACATATTGCGCCATACATTTCGCTGTGCTACGGTTCAGACGGAGGTTTCTATGGCCGACAATGTAGGGTCGAAGGTAACTTACTTCCTCGTGGGCCTGGGTGTTGGTGCGCTGGTGGGCATTTTATTCGCGCCCAAATCCGGCGAAGAGACGCGCGACCTACTCTCTAAGAAAGCCGATGAAGGGCGCGACTATGCGCAACGCAAGGCGCGAGAACTCCGCGAGCGCGCCGACGAACTGATCGAGCGAAGCAAGGATGTGGCGGTTCGCAAGAAGGATTCGATTTCAGCGGCCGTGGAAGCCGGGCGCGAAGCGTATCTTCGTGAATCGGCAAAGAGTTAAGCTTCCGGCGGCGCGTGTTTCGGCATTTCTCGCTGCAGTCCGTTTAGCGGTTGGCTGCCGTAAGTGAGCGGATGTATTGGGGCTTGGGGTGCGTATGGAAACGTGGGTTGCGGTTTTTGTTTGCGTTGCGGCTGCCGCGCTCGTTGTGCAGTGCGCGGTCCTGGTAGGCATGTTCATCCAGATGCGACGCACTATGGATCGCATGGAGCGGTTCACCTCCGACCTTGAGTCGCGGCTCGGCCCGATTCTGAGCCGAGTGCAGATTCTCCTGGAAGATACGCAGCCGAAAATTTCGGAGATGGTCGCGGACGCCGCACACGTGGTGTATCTGGCGCGAGCGCAGGCTCAGAAGGTCGATCGCGTTTTCACCGAGGCTTCAGACCGGCTGCGGGGACAGCTCGTGCGCGCAGACCGCATCCTCACCGGCGCTCTGGAAGCGGTGGAGGACGTGGGAACGAAGTTCACGCATAGCGTTTGGCGGCCGATGCACAAAGTATCGGCACTGGTGCAAGGTATCAAGGTAGGGATCGATTTGTTGCGCTCGCGGCGCGGCAACCGGCGCCCGGAAGAAGCACTGGAACAGGAAGAAGAGCTGTTTATCTAGCGGATTTCAAAGTGCAAGTATTCTAGAGCAGGCGTCTTGCACGCCTGCTTTTTTGTTAGCGAATCCAGCCGCCGCCCAGCACGCGCTCACCGTCGTAGAATACGGCGCCCTGGCCGGAGGTAATCGCCCGCTGCGGAACGTCAAACGCGATGCTGGCGTGCGTCGCATCCAGCGGAGTTATGGTGGCTTCGGCGGGGACGTGCTTGTGTCGGATCTTCACCGCAGCGCGCACGGGTTCGAGGGAAACCTGGTGCGCGATCCAATTAACATCTTGCACTTGGCACGTGGCGGTGCGCAGCGATTCGTCATCTCCCACAACGACGCGATTGTTCTCGCGGTCAATGGCCAGCACGTAGAGCGGCTTGCCGGCTGCGAATCCCAGGCCCTTGCGCTGCCCAATGGTGAAGTTGTGCACGCCGCTGTGACGCCCGACAACGACGCCGTCTTCGGAGACAATCTCTCCCTCATTGTTCGATAGCGCCGCGCCACGCTCCCGCGAATACGCCTCGATAAACTGAACGTAGTTCCCGTTAGGAACGAAACACAGCTCCATGCTTTCGGGCTTGTCCGCAACGGGCAGGTTCGCCAGCCGTGCAGCAGCGCGCACCTCATCCTTGCTCAGCTCGCCAAGAGGGAATTCGCTGCGCGCAAGCTGGTCTTGGGTCAGTCCCCAGAGAAAGTAAGACTGATCTTTGCTGTCGTCCTGAGCCCGCCACAATTCCCATCGGCCGGTCTGCTCATTCCGGCGGATGCGAGCGTAGTGGCCGGTAGCCAGGCGCTCGGCGCCAATCTGGCGAGCCATGCGCAGCAACGGCTCGAACTTTACATCCGTGTTGCAGTTGGTACAGGCGATGGGCGTGCGCCCGGCGAGATACTGATCGACGAAGGGACGCACCACGCGCGCCTCAAATTGCTGCTCGAAGTTGACCACGTAATGCGGAAAATTCAGGTGCTGCGCCACGCGCTTGGCATCGTAGACGTCATCGAGCGAGCAGCAGCGGTGCTGCGCAGGTCCGTCTCCGTGCAATTCCGGCAGGCGGCGTTGGTTCCAGAGCTGCATGGTCAGCCCGATGATGGGGTGCCCTTGCTGCTGGAGCAGCGCCGCAACGGTAGAAGAGTCGACGCCGCCGCTCATGGCCACGGCGATCAGGCCGCTCTGCGTCGCTGCGCTCGCGGGCAAAGTGTCGAATTGTGTTGCGCTGCTCATGCTCTATTCATTTTACGGGAAACTCGCGTTTGGTGCGCAGCGTAATGCCGCGATGAGCTACGACCGCGTCGCGGCTTCCTTGCGGTACGTCGGCGATAGCTCGCGGAGCTGTTCGACAGCGGCCGGCACAATTTCCAGCGCGAAGTCGATCTCGGCGGCTGTGGTGTGGCGTCCCAGGCTGAATCGCAAGCTGGCGCGCGCCTCCTCTGGCGACAGGCCGATCGCGGTGAGCACATGGGAGGGTTCGACCGCGCCGGAGGAGCACGCCGCGCCGGTCGAGCAGGCAAGTCCTTTCAGGTCGAGCGCGATGACCAGGGCTTCGCCTTCTATCCCGGGAAAGGTGATGTTCGTCGTGTTCGGTGTGCGCAGGGCCCGCGCGCCGTTCGCGAACGAGTGCGGCGCTCGCGAAAGCAATCCTTGCTCCAAACGGTCGCGCAAGGCAGAAATGCGCGACGCATCTTGTGCCAGCGACTTCCTGGCAATCGCAGCGGCTTTGCCTAAGCCCACAATTCCCGCCACGTTTTCCGTGCCGGGGCGGAATCCCCGCTGGTGATGCCCGCCGTAGAGAAGCTGCTGCAGCCGCGTGCCGCCGCGAATATACAGCGCTCCAACGCCCTTTGGCGCATAAAACTTGTGTCCGGAGAGCGACAGCAAATCCAGGCGGAGCGCATTCACGTCAATAGGAAGCTTACCTGCGGACTGCACCGCGTCGGTGTGAAAGTAGACGTCGGCGTCCGCCGCGATGCGTCCAATTTCTTCGAGTGGCTGGACGGTGCCCAGTTCGTTGTTGGCGTGCATTACGGTGATCAGGACGGTGTCCTCGCGAATCGCCTGGCGCAGAGCTTCCACCGAAACAAGCCCCTCACGATTAACCGGCAAATAGGTGACAGCGACACCCTGTTTTTCGACCGCTTGACAGGTGTTGAGCACCGCTTCGTGCTCGATGCCGCTTGTGATGATGTGCTTGAGGTGAGCGATAGAAAAGCGCTTATCGAGGTCATCGACGGGGTTCGCACTCCTCTTCGCGGGCCAGCTTACAAGCGGGGAAACCAGGCCAAAAATGGAATGGTTATCAGCCTCCGTGCCGCCGCTCGTAAATACGATCTCTTGAGGACGGGCGCCGATCAGCGATGCGACTTGTTCTCGCGCGGTCTCCACGGCAGCGCGGGCCCTTTGCCCAAAGGTATGGATCGAAGCGGCATTGCCGTACTCGCCTGACAGATACGGCAGCATGGCCTCGAGCACTTCCGGCTCGACGGCCGTGGTGGCGTTATGATCCAGGTAGACGCGATTCATGACCTGCTATCAGGATAGACGCCGCCCATGCTGAGGGCAAGCCGACCTCGTTTCAGCTGGCATCGCAGGGTGGGCGTATGTGTACTGTCTTTGGACCGCAGGGAAATTAGCGAGAGAGGGTAAGGAGCACGCTATTCAGCTCCGTCAGATCTGCATCAAGGCGGTAATAGCCCGGCCGCCATTTCGTGTCCGCTTCTTCGGCGTCCACCTTCAGCACGGCAAAATCACGCTCCTGCCGGGGACTGTTTGCAAGGTTGGGGAATTCGTCGCCAAGATAGGTGATAGCGCCGGGCGCCGCGAGATACTGACAATCTTCACGGTTCAGTACGGCGCGCAGCATGCCCTGGTTCTGCGTATGTGGTTGACAAAAATAGAGGCTCGCCATCGCCCGGCTATCATCGGCCAAAACGCGGTAAAACAGAATGGTACGATAGTCCCCATTCGGTAATGCCTGTGAACTAAATAGACACAGAATTTACTTCCCCGAAAGTACAGTTTCGTGACGTGAGCCTTGCGCGTGTAAAGGGCGACGGAGGGCGTATCCCATGCATTATCTATAATCTACGGACGTTGCGCAGTTCGTCGTCCATTTCTCAATCGCCGCCAAAGTTGTCGTCGCGACAATTTACCGGGATCACGCCGCAGTGCGCTTGGACTCCTGCTGCGCATGGAACTGCGCTGCCTCGGTCGACCCAGCCAAGGCCGTAGTTGAGGAATGGCCACCGGAAACGATCTGCGCGATCTCATCGAAATAGCCTGTCCCGACGAAGCGCTGGTGCGTGATCGCGCGATAACCAAGTTCCTGTGCTGCGAACTCCTCCTGCTGAAGCTTGGAATACGCGGTCATGCCCGACTGAGAATAGCCGCGCGCCAGATGGAACATGCTCATGTTCAGCGCATGGAAGCCCGCGAGGGTCACGAACTGGAACTTGTATCCCATCTTGCCGAGCTCTTGCTGGAAGTTGGCGATGGTGAAGTCGTCCAGCTTCTTTTTCCAGTTGAACGATGGCGAGCAGTTGTAGGCCAGCAGTTTGCCGGGGAATTTGGCGTGGATGCCGTCGGCGAATCCGCGCGCTTCGTCGAGATCGGGCGTCGAGGTTTCACACCATAGCATGTCCGCATACGGAGCGTATGCCAGCCCGCGCGCGATAGCCGCGTCAATGCCGCCGTGGAATTGGTAGAAGCCTTCGGCGGTACGCTCGCCGTGGATGAACTCGCGGTCGCGTGGGTCGGCGTCGGATAGCAGCAGGCCCGCGGAGTTGGCGTCCGTCCGCGCAATAAGAATCGTGGGCACGCCGCAAACGTCGGCGGCCAGCCGTGCGGCGGTCAGCTTTTCAATGAATTCGCGGATGGGCACAACTACTTTCCCGCCAAGGTGCCCGCATTTTTTGGCGGAAGAGAGCTGGTCCTCGAAGTGCACGCCGGCGGCGCCCGCTTCTATCATCGCTTTCATCAATTCGTAGGCATTGAGCGCGCCGCCGAATCCGGCCTCCGCATCGGCCACAATGGGGGCAAACCAATACACGCCGCCTTGCTTGCCTTCCGCGGACTCGATCTGGTCGGCGCGAAGCAGCGCTCGATTGATGCGCCTGACTAGCGCCGGCGCGCTGTCGCAAGGATACAGACTCTGATCGGGGTACACGTCGCCGGCTGTGTTGCTGTCCGCGGCGACTTGCCAGCCGCTGCCGTAAATCGCCGTCAGCCCGGCTTGCACCATTTCGATAGCCTGATTGCCGGTGACCGCGCCGAGTGCGGGAACATACGCTTCCCTGTGCATCAGGTCCCACAGACGTTCTGCGCCCAGGCGCGCCAGAGTGTACTCAATCTGGATCGTGCCACGCAGGCGGAGCACATCGGCATACGAGTACGGACGGGTGATCGCGGACCAGCGCGGGTTAGTGGCCCAGTCGGAATAGTCGTCGTGCATGGGGTATCCGTTTTTGCCGTTCAGTGACATTGGAGCTCCTTGCGTCGCGTCTCCTTGGGTCGGTAAAGCTGAAAAACGATGCTCGGGCTCAAGCCGGGTTGAACTCTCCGCTGTGAATCATCTCTTCGCTGATGCGCCGCGCATCGCGAAGCGTGGCTGCTTGCTTGGCGCCCTGGTCGGAGTCGCCGGACGGTTGGGCACTTTCCTGTAGCAGTCTCTCCAGCTCTTGATCAAACAGCTCGTGTATCAATTCCGGCGTATGGCGAACTGCCTGCCCGTTTTCGTCCACAACCTCAACCGTGTTCGCGTGCTTCATGCGCTGCGCGATCATCAGCCGGTAGATGCGGTCGGTGGCCAAGTCTTCCATATAGCCGTCCAGCAGGCTCGCTCCCCGGCCGTTCAGCACGCCATTGCGGTAGCGAATTACCGTGCGAATCGCCGCGCGCGTGCCCGCCAGCGTGCGCTTGCCGACACCGGTGGGCAGCGGGCGCAAGTCGGGATGCGGATCGGCGTTCTTCGGGCGGGCATGCAGCTGATTCGGAGCAGGGAACTGCGTGACGGCGATTTCGTTCTGGTCGGGATGCCCGGTCCATGCGCCGTCCATCAAGCAGGACGCTTCGTTCTTTTTGTCCTCGGCGAGAACTGCAAGGGCGCGGGCGTTGAGTTCCGGATTATCGCGGCTCGGATAGAGCGCGGTCATGCCGCCGATGGCCAGCAACCCGTGCTTGTGGCAGATTTCCGGCATCAGTGTGCGCAAGTTCTGGAAGAAGGCGACATTGTGGGGAATGGTGTTGCGGTCCGGCAAAACCCACTCAGGATTTTCAATATTGAAGTGAATCAGGCTAGCCATGTAATCCCAGCGGCCGAGGTTCAGGCCCAGGATGTGTTCGCGCAGATTCCAGGCGAACTCTTCCATCTGAAACGCCAGCGGATGCGCTTCCACCAGCGCCATGCACCTGATGGAATCGGCCGGAGCGCCTTTAGCCCGCGCAATCATTTGGAACAGATCGCGCCACCATAGCGCTTCATCCGCGGATTCAGACTTGGGGATGTAGAAGCAAAGCGGATGCTTCAGCGCTGCCAGATCCACCTGATAGGCGATCATCGCCACGTCGAACAGAGACGCCGGAAGCAGTTCGCCCTCAAGAACGCCGGCTTGATGCAGGTGCAAACCGCGCGGGCGCGTCAAGATCACAGTCTTACTCGGCTTGATACTTACCGTGCGATCCCGCTTCTTATCGAAGTAAGTCAGCCGGCCGGCGAGTGCTTCCAGAACATTGTGGATCCCGGCGGTGAGATGCTCCCAGGTGTTTGCGTTGGAATCTTCCAGGTCCAGCATCACCCCCGGCGCGCCGGAGTTCAGCATTTTCACCACGAGTTCGGCATCGTCCGCCGGCCCAGTCATCTGATTGCGCTGGTCGAAGCACCAGTCCGGCAGCTCGATTTCCCAGGCCTGCATGGTCGAGACGGAGGGCGGCAGGAAGTTAGGTTGCTTGCCAGCGTGCGCTTCGTGTAGCGCCGTTTCGCGGCGCACGATCAGAGATCGCTGGCGCAACGTGAGTGCGGCATGCAGGGGCGTCAGGAACTCCAGGAAGCCGACCGGCAGGTCGCGCGTCTCATCAAAGGTAGCCGGCGCCGTGTTTACGGGCATGAGCCGGTCAGAAAGCGCCGAAGGCGTGATCGAAAGACCCGTTTTGGTGCTGGTTGTTGCCATTCAGTTCGTCCTCGCGGCCGCTAGCTCTGCGAAACAGCCAGTAGTGGTCCCGCCGGATGAAGAGGCAATTGAGATGCCAATGTAGAGCGGCAATGTCCTGCTAAGCTGCTCATAACACACGACATGCATTAAGCCAACCGATGCACCCTCAGCCCGTTAGACACCTGTGTCGGTGAACCGGCACAGATTTACTCTCCTGGCACCACAAATTTCCCAGGTACAGGGGGCGTTCATCCTCACTGGGGCGAAAATAGCTTGTTTCAACAGAACCGAGCCGGAGCCGCGGGGCAATACACTTTCCGATAGTGCGGGCGCCGATGCTATACGCTGGATTGTGTACAAAGACCCTTGCGGGAAGGTAGGTCGAAAACGCCTAAGTGCCGCGTAATTTCATCTGAAAGGTCCGCACGATCCACCGTGCGTTGGTTAGAAACAAGACAGGGCTCGGTGCACGCGCGCAAGCCTTGTCCTGTACCTGGAATCAAAAACTCAGCCCCAATCAGCGATTGCTGTTCGCGACCAGATTGTTTTTCACCTCAAAAACGTTCGGCACGCCATTGGCGCGCAAGCCCGCGAGATTTTTGTCCGCTTCGCTATCGACGACGCCTTCCAGACTGACATGCCCATTTTTCACGATGATGTGAATCGAGGGCATCGAAGACCACCCGTATTTAGAGAGCACGGGATCGCTATAGATAGCGCGATAAAGCGCATGGCGCAGCTGGTCATCCATCGGAGACGGGGGCAGCACTTCGATGTTGTTGGTCACACCGGAAACACTTTCGATGCTCTTGACCGCGGCTTCAGCGTCAGACTTGAGCGTGGGGCGCGTCACCTGGCCCTCCAGCGTCACGCGATCGCCGTCCACTTTAAACGCGAGATTGTCAAACACCGAGTAGTACGGCAGAAGAAGAAGCTGGTGACGAACCTCGCGAACTATATTTTGATTTGACTTGGTTTCGCGCTGGGCTTTGGCGCTTTGCGGCGCATTTGCCATTGTCGCGACACTAATGACGAGTGAACAGGTGGCCAGGACGATACCGAACCGGGCTAGGTTCTTCAGCATGAGATGTCTCCTTAGGTGGATTTCCTGGGTGGCGCAGTTATTAGATTCAGGACCCGTGGAAGAAGACTGCAAGGCGAGGCCTTGCGGCCGGTGCTAGCATAATCACAAGGGGCCATTCCTCTCAACTCTGCAAACGGAGCAGCGGGTGACAATACTGTGTTGGTGATCGCGCATCGCGGAGCCTCCGGACACGCGCCGGAAAATACGCTGGCCGCATTTCGCAAGGCTGTTTCGCAAGGCGCGACGTTCATCGAGACGGATTTACAGCTTTCGCGCGACGCGCACTTCGTGGCCATCCACGATGCGTCGGTGGACAGGACCACCGGCGGGCGCGGCGCTGTGCACGACCTGACGCTGGCGGAATTGCGCCGCCTGGATGCGGGCTCGTGGTTCGGCAGCGAATTTGCCGGCGAGCGTATCCCGACGCTGGAAGAAATTCTTGAGTTTTCAAAAAAGTACGACGTCGTCTTCTACCTGGAACTGAAACCCGGCGGCTCGTGGGGCGGCGAGCACGCGCTTATCGGCGCGCTGCGCGAATCGGGCGAAATTCCACGCGCCATAGTGATTTCGTTCGACGCTGGAATTCTCGAATCTCTGCGCAAGATCGAGCCCACCCTGATGACCGGTGTTTTGTACGACGGGCAAATCGAGAAGCCGGTGGAGCGCGCGGTGGAGATCGGAGCGCGCCAATTGGCCGTGCGCGGCGACCTCGTCACGCCTGCGCTGCTCGCCGAAGCGCGAAAGAAGGATTTGCAAGTCGTGTGCTGGACGGTGAACCATCCCGCCCACATGCGCCTCCTAATCGATGCCGGCGTCGACGGCATCATGAGCGACTACCCCGATCGTTTGATTGCCGCTCAGAAAAAAGACTCTGCAAAATGATTGCAGGCTACTGTTCCGGACCAAACATATTGGCGGTCATATAGCACCGGAGAACTCGCGATGGGATTGAGGGAATTGTTGCTGTTCGTCGCTGCCGTTTGGGGTGTTCCGTTGGGGTTGTTGTGGATCTCCTGGCACCGATACGTCGCGGTCCGCACCGCTACAAGCACGAGCAGGTTGCTGGCATGCGCCTCGTTAGCCCTTCTGTCCCTCAGTGCGGGGATATGGCTGCTGTTCTATGGACTCGTCCTCATCAGTGAATTCTACAAGGGCGTGAACTCAATCGTGAGCCTCGGCCCCAACCCGGCCACGCTGGCCGTCGCCAATATCGTGGCTTGTTGCGTCTCATTCATCCTTTCTCTATTCGTGCCCAAGACAGTCCACGGAACCGTTCCGTTCCAGCGAGCCATCACTCTCTCAACGGGCTATATGCTACTCGTTTGGATGTTTGCGCTTACCGCCCACTAGCTAGACGCTGGACGTCGCAAGTCGGTTGAATAGGGCGGCAAAGGTGATTACAGATAATTGCTCGGCGCGTGCGTCGGGTCGCAAGTTCAATTTCGCTAGATTCTCTCGGATCAGTTCGGCCCTTACCTGCGACTTCAGATTGTTCACCAGCGTTTTGCGCTTCTGCGAGAAGCATAACTTCACAAATTCCAAGAACGGAGCCGCGTCAATCTGCGGAAGCTTCGCTCGCTCGCCGGGAAAACGCAGAGTGACTAGCGCGGAATCAACTTCGGGTGGCGGCTGGAATGCTCCCCGTGGTATCTCGAGCACGAGTTCAGGCCGCGAATAATATTGCGTCAAGACTGACAGATAGCCGTAGTCACGCGTTCCCGGCTGCGCCACAAGGCGCAGCGCCACTTCGTGTTGAATCACAATGTGGATTTCGTCGATGATCTCCGCGCTGGCAAACAGGCGATGCAGGATCGGCGAAGTGATGTAATACGGCAGGTTGCCGTAAATGCGTGCGCGCCGCCCTCTAGCGATTTTCCCGACTTCCGTCTCCAGTATGTCCGCGGAAACGACCTCTAAATTAGGAAAACGCTTTGCGAGCCGCTTCAGCGTCGCCGCAAGTTGCGGGTCGAGTTCGATGGCGTAAACAGGCACACCGGTGGACGCAAGGTGCTCCGTCATTTCGCCGTGTCCGGCGCCAATTTCAATCCAGCAAAACTCAGCGCTGTTCCCGGAAGGAGCCGGCGCGATGGACTGCGGCGAAACGCGAATGGCGCGCGCGATCTCTTCGCGCCACCCCGCATCAGCAAGGAAATGCTGCCCTAGTCGTTGACGAGCCATTCTGCTCTGTGTCCTCTGCGCGCTCTGTGGTAAAAAGCTTCTCCCCGCATGCCGCGGAGGCACATTATACGTGCAAGCCCGCTTGACGACAGTGACTGCCTCGGATAGCGTTAGTTCTCAACGCTAATTTCTCGACGTTTTTCTTGGGAGAATTGTGCGAATTCTTTTTGTGGCATCGGAAGGCCTGCCCTTTTCCAAGACCGGCGGCCTCGCGGACGTAGTCGAGGCTTTGCCAAAGGCATTGGTAGCCGCGGGGCACGAGGTCGCGGTGGTGCTGCCGCGTTATCGTGGAACCAAGGTGAATTCCGTTGTCATGCCCAGCGTCACCATTCCCATGGGCGGGACGCGCCTCCGCTTTCCATCTGTCGCCGATGATTCCGTGATCAGCGGAGTGCGCTATTTTTTCGTCGACGACCCCGCCTATTTCGATCGCGATGGACTCTACGGTGGCAGCGGCGGCGATTATCCCGACAACGCCGAGCGTTACAGCGAGTTCTGCCGCGTGGCTATCGAAATCGCAAAGCATGTTTGGCGTCCCGACGTGATCCATTGTCACGACTGGCAGTCCGCGCTGGTGCCCGTTTTGCTCCGCACCACTTACGGCGATGATCCGCTGGTGCGAGATATCCCTGTGGTCTTCACCATCCACAATATGGGCTACCACGGTCTTTTCGGCAGGGAAGCGCTCGACCGCGCCGGTATTCCCGTAGGCGTCTTTCATCCTGGCGGCATCGAATTTTTTGGCAGCGTGAATTTCCTTAAGGGCGGACTGGTTTTCTCCGATTATCTCACCACCGTCAGCCGCAAATATGCGCAGGAGATTCAGACGCGGGAATACGGCTATGGACTGGATGGCGTCGTGCGCGGCCGCGCTGACCGGCTGGTCGGCATCCTGAACGGCGTGGACTACACGCTCTGGAGCCCGGAAAAAGACAAATTCATCGCCGCAAAATATTCCGCGAAAGATTTGAGCGGCAAGCAAACCTGTAAGCAAGCGTTGCTGAAGCTCTTTGCGCTACCTTCCGAGAATTTGGCCAAGCCCGTGATCGGCATCGTCTCCCGCTTCGTGGATCAAAAGGGCTTCGACCTCATCGCCGAAAAAGCGCACGAACTGATGCACGAGGATTTACTGCTGGTTGTGCTCGGCACCGGCGAGCGCAAATATGAAGAACTCTTCCGCGCGCTAGCCGCGGCCTATCCCGGACGCGTCGGCGTGAAAATCGCCTACGACAACGCCGTCGCGCACCAGATCGAAGCCGGCGCCGACATGTTCCTGATGCCGTCGCGCTACGAGCCCTGCGGCTTGAACCAGATCTATAGTTTGAAGTATGGTACGGTGCCGATTGTGAGGGCGACCGGCGGGCTTGATGATACGATTGAGGCATTCGACATCGAGCATGGCACCGGAACCGGTTTCAAGTTTGTGCAGTATTCAGGCGCCGCGATGATTCGCAGTGTCCGCCAGGCTTTGCATCTTTTCATGGACGAGCGCATCTGGAGGCGCATTCAACTGAACGGCATGGCAAAGGATTTTTCCTGGAAAGGTTCTGCGGTCGAATATGCCAAGGTTTACGCCGCGGCACGCACGGCCCGGGGCCTGCCGGCCATACTCGAAGCGGCTCCGGCACCAAGAAACCAAACGCCCGTTGCAACATCTAATTAACTGGTTGAGGAGACGAGAAGGCGCTTGCTTCGGTAAGCCCTTGAGGACAAATAACATGGCCGATAACAGCATTCAGGCAGTAAACGATGGAAATTTTGAGGCGGAAGTTTTGACGGCGAGCAACGCGCAGCCCGTCATGGTCGATTTTTGGGCGGAATGGTGCCGCCCGTGTCACATGCTGGCGCCCACGGTTGCGGAAATTGCGCACGATTACGCGGGCAAGCTCAAGGTGACCAAGCTCAACGTCGATGAAGCGATGAACTCCGCCGGCCGCTACAACATTCGCGGCATTCCCACGCTCCTCGTTTTCAAGAATGGGCAAGTGGTGGAGCAGATCGTCGGCGCGGTGCCTAAAGAGCAGATCACCAAGGCGCTTGAGCGCCATTTCGCGCAAACCACGACCTAAACGCTCGCTGACCGTTCGCAAAAGAAGATTGCAGAATCCAGAAGGCGTGTCGCCATGCGGCACGCCTTTTCTTTTTGACGGGCCGTTGCGCGCTCACTCGGGCGGCGCGGAATTAAGATTTCTGATATAAACCGCAAATGCCTCCTTCTGCTGAGAACCTCATCCGCTGCCGCTGGGCAAGCAACGAGTGGAATATTCCGTATCACGATGAAGAGTGGGGCGTGCCCCTGCACGACGACCAAAAATGGTTCGAGTTGCTCATCCTCGAAGGCGCGCAGGCGGGACTGAGCTGGGACACAGTGCTGCGCAAGCGCGAGCGCTATCGCGAAGTGTTCGATAATTTCGATCCGAAGAAGGTCGTCAGCTACGGAGCAAAAAAGGTCAAAGAGTTGCTCGCCGACCCCGGCATCATCCGCAATCGCCTGAAAATTGCGGCTACGATCAGCAACGCCAAGTCATTCCTGAAAGTTCAGCAAGAATTCGGCAGTTTCGACGCCTACGTCTGGCGCTTCGTGAACGGCCAGCCAATCCAAAACGCCTGGACACGCAAAGTTCCCGCGCAAACGAAAGAGTCCGACACGCTGAGCAAAGACTTGACCAAGCGCGGCTTCCGCTTCGTCGGCTCCACAATCTGCTACGCATTGATGCAAGCCACCGGCATGGTCAACGACCATGCCGTGACCTGCTACAGATATAAGGAGCTGACAAGACTACAAGTCGCGTCACGCGGGTAATCAAGGCATGGCAGAGATTTGTATGTCCTCGTATGTCCGACCCGTTCGATTCTTTTTGACCCTCCAAAGGCGAATCTCACGTCCGCAAACGTCATAGATAAGCAATAAAGTGTTTAATCTGGCATCGCGCAGGTCACTGTGGCTCGGAATTGCGGGGCTAATCGGATGGCTATGAAATGTCCCGACCACGTCATTGCCCGATGCCTGCGCGTCCTTTCGGGCTGCGGCTAGGTCTAAACCGCTGATCTCAAAACGACCAGGCTTCGTACTGCGATTCTGCAGGAAATGCAGTCCGAGGCGACACTTAGAATCGCAGACCAGAACTCCACACACTTCGCCCTGGTCAATGTGTTGTGCGCGTAGAGCTCTTCGATGCAACTTCATTCGTTCCCCACGCGGAAGCACATATTGTGGGGGCCACTTTTTCGTCCGGCGCATTATCCCGAATGTACAGGATATCGAGAGAAAATTCATGGTCAGGCCGTCAAACCGTCTGCAACGCTTGCGCGGAAGGCGAGCACAGCGTACGATGCTGTTCTGTCGTTTTTTGCCATTCCCACCTGACATTTCCGCCTCAGAATCGCTGAGGGAAAGGTGCGGGTGCTACGGCCAACATGCCGAAAGACGCGTACAAGTGAGGACGCTGCATGAAATCAGTCGTGGTGGTCGGCGCGCAGTGGGGTGACGAAGGCAAAGGCAAGGTCGTCGATTATCTCGCCGGCGCTTTTGACTACACTGCTCGCGTCGCTGGCGGTCACAACGCCGGGCACACGGTTATTATCGGCGAGGATCGCTTCGTCCTGCAGCTCATCCCCTGCGGAATTTTGCGTCCCCAGCAGCACGCCGTGATCGGCGCCGGGGTCGTGGTTGATCCCGCCGCTCTCGTCGCCGAGATTGAAACGCTTTCCAAAGCCGGCGTGGATGTAAAGGGCCGCCTGCACCTAAGCAACCGCGCACACTTGATCTTTCCTTACCATCGCGAACTCGACCGCGCCGCCGAAACCGCGCGTGGAGCAAACAAAATTGGCACCACGTCGCGCGGCATTGGCCCGGCCTACGAAGATAAGATGGCGCGCCGCGGCCTGCGCGTTTGCGACCTGCTCGATCCCGCGCTGTTCCGCGAAAAAGCCGCGCGCGTCGTCGCCGAGAAAAATCGTTTGGCAAAAGGCGCCTACGGCGCGGACATCGATTTTTCCCACGAAGTGGAAGAAACACTCCGCCTCGGCGAAAAGATTCGCGCCTACATTTGCGACACCGCCGAGCTCGTGAACCGCGCGCTGGATGAAGGCAAGTCCGTGCTCTTCGAGGGCGCGCAAGGCACCATGCTCGACATCGATCACGGCACGTATCCATACGTTACTTCTTCGAGCGCAACATCCGGCGGCGCCACCACGGGAGTCGGCGTCCCGCCAACAAAAATCAAGCACGTTCTCGGCGTTTCCAAGGCGTACACCACGCGCGTCGGTTCCGGCCCATTTCCCACCGAGATGCCCGACCTCGAAGCGAGCGAAGTCCGCGAGCGCGGCAAAGAATTTGGCGCGGTTACCGGGCGCCCGCGGCGCTGCGGCTGGCTCGATCTCCCTGTGTTGCGCTACGCGAAAATGATCAACGGCATCGATTCGCTGGTGGTCACCAAGCTGGACGTTTTCGATACGCAGCGCGAAATTCAAGTCTGCGTCGGATACAAATACAAAGGATCGCCGCTGCGCGAAATGCCGGCGCTGGCCGAAGAGTACGAGCATGTGACGCCGGAATATAAAACGCTGCCCGGCTGGTGCCAATCGACCTACGGCGTGAAGGACAAAGCGAAATTGCCCAAAGCCGCGGTGGATTATATGCGCTTCATCGGCGATTTCCTGCAAGTGGAAATCGGCATGATCTCCACAGGCCCGGAGCGCGACGCCACCATCGTGCCG
>WNFR01001774.1_pt1 | contig 22517 bp, 23 predicted proteins | sample 5400221 | NCBI WGS metagenome assembly WNFR01 (sample SAMN13153357, study PRJNA577476) | soil metagenome | isolation source: 40 cm soil under Madrone tree | place: USA:California | collected 2016-06-14 | reverse complement strand
AGCAGGTGACACGAAAGCTGTCTACGATCCAATGGGGAATTACATTCAATGGCAGCATGCGCCAACTTATCCTCCTCCGGGCGCGATTCCACCTATCGCCGCCAGCTACGGTGGACTGGGACCCTCGTTTGGTTATGCCATCAACAGTTCCTGCATTCTTGACGGCATCCCAACGGATTGCAGTCTCGCCTTGAACATGGTCAATCACGGTTCGGCCGAGCAATGTCCGAATAACTACTGTGGGCCATCGCGCTATGTCAATTTTAATACCGGACAAACCGAGCTAAGACCTTTAACCAGAGATCCTGATAGTGGGCTGCTAGGCTACTACGCTAATCCCTTTGGCTCGTCGGGTGAGGGAAAGTCAGAGGCGGGGCCGCAGGACTCTTGGATCTTCGCAACTGAGGATTGCAGCATTAAAGTCAAATTTGCTGGAAACCTTTCAAGCGGTACGCCAAGTTTCGCTACCGGACCTAATCATCGAAAGCTCGGTAAATACACGGGCACTTATAAAGCTACCGGCGATATACTTCACGGTTTCCGCTTCGAAGTAACGGGTTCAGTGGCTTCTGGTGGGATAGGGCGAATCGGAGATCCTAGTGCTAGTACGTCGAAACTAGTTCCGGGTGGAGGACAGTGGACGATAGGGCAATGGAAATTCCCTTTTCCTTCTAATAACAGAAACGGAGTGTATGGCGACCAGAACGGGATCACCACAGATGACTCACCACGATATTTTGATCGCAGATTTGGGAGTGACGTAAATGTTGCAGTGCATGGAAACACGTTCGCCTGGAATGACGAGCCTGGATTGGTTGAGTCTGCTGACTATCCACTAAAGTCTGGATCACAGACAACGAACTTTGTTGTGTACGCGACAAACGGCGACAAGTGGTGCGGCATATCTTTCAACATCACGAGCAGTTTTGCGAACGGCAAATGGCACTCCACTATCCAGTTTGGCCAACTTCACTAGGCGCGAGAAAAAGTGACGCAGAGAGGTGATCCAATGTTGAGACATCAAGTAGCAAACACACCTACCATCAGCCTGATACTTAGTTTGCTCCTGGTGGGTTCAATTGGTTGCCGCCAGAACAAAAGTCAGGCGAATCGTTCACTTACGATGAATCTCGTTCCGGTGGAAGCAGATGGCGCTAACTCTACTCACTTACTGCAGGAGGGCGACGTCATTAGTAGTTTGGAACAGTCTTTATGGTCCAAAGAACCGGTGGTAAGAACACATGCCGAAACCGAACTCATCAGCCGGGCCAAAAGCTCCCCAGATTTGCGAAGCCGGATCATTCAGGACCTTATGAAATCTGTTGAGGGTCAGGACGAACTGGATGGACATCACTTCGTGTTGGTAAGTACCTTCCTCTTCTGGAGCGGCGCTACCATTATCTTTGCGGATATAAAAGCGGTCGAAGCAATTGATATGATGATCAGGTGCATCGATTCCAGCAACGGCCTTTCTGGTAACGCGGGCGAACCACCGTCTGCCTATGCTCTCGTGAGAATGGGAACGATAACAATTCCCAAACTGTCCCAAGCCTTGCATCACGAGCCCAGTAGCGCAAACAGGATACGAATTGTTCTCTGCCTTAGCAGGATCGGTGGCCCTCAGGCCAGAGCGGCTCTAAGAGAGGGTTTAAAGACGGAAACTAACAAGGGCGTACGTTACTACATAAATCGAGCGCTGTCCCCATCACCGTGGTAGCCATAATACATTTGGAAGCGGGCAAGCTATTCTAACCACAAAAAAGCCGATCGAATTCGACAACCTGACATTCCGCGTTGGTAGCTACTACTGGCAGCCATATCAGAGCGAGACATTTACATATACAAACAACCGGCATAACGGTTGGAGCTACTATGCAGACGGGCAAGTTTCATCCAGCCCGGCAACAACGACGGATGACGCTTACAGCTTTTATTATGATTCTGCGGACCGCCTCTCCAGATCCATCGATACCGCAACCAACAGAACGGGGGATTATCGACCCTCCTATGATGGGGATGGTAAGCTCGCCTACGAGTGGGCGCAGACCACGCAGAACGGTTATCCCAGTCCGGCTACATCGTCTTACATTGTGCGCTCCGCGGTCTTGCGTGGCGAGATATTGACTCGCCTTGATCAGAACGGCAACAAGTCCACCACCTATGTGCCCGCCGAGCGATTATTGTTCGCAACCCAGGAAACCGCTTACGGGGGCGGTCCCTATGTCAGGTGGAGCCAGCGGGATCCGCTGGGGATCACCGAGACGGGAAAGGGAATCTACGATCCTTTGGGCACCTATATACCCTTTCAGCAGCATGATGACCCCCGACCACCCGCCGGAAGTTACAACTCATCCTCGATGTCAGGAGTAGCGGCAAGCATGGCGAATCCATTTGGGTCTGATACGGGTTGCATCATGGATGGTTTGCCCACAAGCTGCAGCAGAGTTTTTCAAGCAATTAACCATAATCTGGCTCAAGAGGTAATCATTTCCGGGACCCAAAATCCTCTCGCGGTTTTGGCAAGCCACGGCGTCAACTTTCAAACCAGGATCCAGCACCCCAGTCCGGATAAGGACCCGGAGTTATATGACATAGACGAGGTCGAGACAGTAGATTATGTCTCTCTCGGGCCGGGTGGCCAGGGTAGCTTCGAGACGAATCCACAGGATAGCTCGACGATTCCTGTCGATATAAACAAAATCCCCGAGTTGCTCAATAACCCCACCTGTAATGACTTTGTTACAAACCTAATCAAAAAGGCTGCCGAGTTGAATCCTAATAATCCAGCCAATTCCAACAACGCTTTAGATCTTTTCAACGCAATCAAGAATGGCTCGGGCGGATACTTCCTACAACCAGTGGTCTTCAATGGAAAACGATACGGCGGAACGATTGACGGCTACATCGCGAAGGGAGATGCTAAAGTATACCTTGAGCCACAGGCTTGGCCCGGGGCCGTTCCCAATGCGGTTCAGATTAAGATGAGTCAGCAAGACTACGCGCTAGCTGGTCTACACGAGACCATCCACCATGCGGGGCGGTTTACCTATTCGGATAAACAGTTGGCGATCGCTGCCCATGCTGTAACGGGTATAGAAGACAACTACCCTGCGGAAGGCGAAACAAGTTCTGGCGCCTGGAGCAGATACTGGAACGACATACTGAAAGATCATTGTCGACCACCAAGGTGGAGCAACAATTGGGATCACTGAATATGACATACTCAAAGCCACACTGTCATCGGCTATCGGAGGTAAGAATGAGGATTACCGAAATCATATTGTCGGTCTGCTTCGTGGTCGTTGTTGCAGGCGTATCCCACGGTAAAGAGTGGCATGGAATTGTTCCACTTCATTCAACGCGCGCGGATGTTGATCGGCTACTCGGTCCCTCTAAAGAACCAGCAAAAGACTACGTGTCAATACACGACACCGAACGTGAAGTGGTGCTCGTTGAGTATTCAACTGGAGAGCCCTGCAGCGGTGGAGTGAACCGTTGGCAGGTGCCACGAGGCACCGTCTTAAGCGTTAGAGTAGCATCGAGAACACAGTTTCGGTTCTCCGACTTACACATCGACGAGAGCAAATACAAGGTAACGGATGGCGGGCACGTACCGAACTACACTTATTACACAAACGACCAAGAGGGCGTGCAGGTAGAGGTAACACAGGGTTTGGTGATGAGTATTTCGTACTACCCAAGCTCGAAAGACGATGATCTCAGATGCGCTGGATCTGAAAGTAAACAGAACCATTGTTCCCGGTAGCGGGTTCTACGATTGCGAGGAGCGGGTTTATCGGGGAGTACCGCAGAACTCGCGAAATCAAACCGAGATCACCGGAAATCCAAATCGGGGTTAGGCCTGCGATTTGCGATTCTGTCACCCTTCGCTTCGGATCTTCGACTGCAAACACCCACTCAACTTTAGTCAAAGTCCTGGTGTTCAACGCTCAGCATGCTGATGCATAAGGCTTGCAGTGAGGCGGGTTGACGCATTGGTTAGCTACACGTAGGATGCGCGGCCGATCGCCTGGAGCGCGCGCGCAGAAGTTGCGGGCGGTCTCAAGGTGCGTAACAACACAGAACTAGGCAATCTCCCGGCCAGCATTAACGAGCAGTATGGTCGGTTGAGAATCGCAAATCGCAGGCCTGACCCCAGGACTCAGCTTACCCGAACGTTCCTGATTACCAGCCCGGACCTGAACAGACGATTGACTATGACACGGTTGGACGGCTGCAGCGGATTACAAATCTGGTGAATAATGCTTACACGCGCTATGAATATGGCCCGAACTTCGTGCGGAGCTATGCAACCGTGAACAACATTGCGGATGAAGCTTACTCACTTCAAGTCTTCGACGGCGCGGGAAGAGTCATCGCCGGCGCTCGGAATCATCCGGGCAGCAGCGGCGGTTACAGCGGTCAATTGATCGTCTATGACAACATGGGGCGAGTCAGCAAGCAGTCGAACCCGGCTGAAACCAGCCTCTCTACTGTCTCGCTGACCATGCCGGTCTATCCTTACAACTGGCAACCGGCGGGAGACGACGATCCGAACAACGGTGGCGCCGGCTGGATCGATAGCAGCCAGACTTACGATTGGAAAGGCCGGCCGCGGGTGACGACGAACACTGACGGCACGACCAAGAGCGCGAGCTACGGAGGTTGTGGTTGCGCCGGCGGTGAGGTCGTCACGCTCACCGATGAAGGGACTTTGGTAAACAGCCAACCACAGCACCGGCAGCAGAGGATTTACAGCGACGTAGTCGGCCGCACGGCGAAGACTGAAGTGCTCAATTGGGACAGCACTGTCTACGCAACGACCGTCAACAGCTACAACGCGCGTGATCAAGTTACGCAGGTGCGCCAGTATCAGGGCACTGACCAGAGTGGTGTCTATCAGGACACGACCATGAGTTATGACGGGTACGGGCGCTTACAAACGAAACATGTGCCCGAACAGCAAGTCGATCCGAACAACAGTTCATCCACCGATCACACCACGTGGGCTTACAATCCCGATGAGACGATCCACTCAGTCACGGACGCGCGCGGCGCGAGCGTGACTTACGGATACGTTGGCAACAATCGCCGTTTGGTAACCAGCATCAGTTACAACGCACCTTCAGGTATCACTACAACATCGAATGTCTCGTTTGGTTATGACGCTGTAGGCAACCGTACTTCAATGACTGACGGTTTGGGCAGCAAAAGCTACAATTACAATCAGCTTTCGCAGTTGATGTCTGAGACGCGGACGATAACCAGCGTCGGCACGTTCACGCTCTCTTATGATTACAACCTCGCGGGTGAGCTAAAGAAGATCAGCGATCCGGCCAACGCCACGATCAACTACGGCTTTGATTCAGTCGGACGGCTGAACAGTGTCACTGGCGCGGACAATCTCTTTGCCGGCGTGTCAACGTATGCGTCCAACTTCCAATATCGAGCTTTCGATGCCGTGAAGGGTTTGACCTATGGCAACTCAAAGACGCTTTCGGTAAGCTATGACAATAGGTTGCAGGCTTCCAGCTTTGAAGTTCCGGGCATCCTGAAGAAGAGCTATCAGCGCAACAACGACAGCAGTCTGCAATTCACTCAGGACCAGTTGATTGCCAACAGCAAGTTTGATCGGTCATACAGCTACGATTACCTGGGCAGAGTCTCAACCGCGCTGAGCGGCGCGGAGGCGCGTGGCCAGGGGACGACTGATGATCGGCCTTACAACGAAGCCTTCACTTACGATGCAATGGATCATATGACCTCTCGCGATTTGCGGCACTGGGACCGGTCGGACTCAACTGGAACGCAGACCTATGTGAACAATCGCAATCCGTCATGGAGTTACGACGCGGACGGCAGATTAACCTCGGGGTCGACCGGCACCTACATCTATGACGTTGCCGGCACCATCAGTTCATTTGGCGACAGCGATCCGAACATGACCGATCAGCAATTTGATGGCGACGGCCAGAGAGTGAAGTCAGTCCAGCGCAGCTACAATGATCAAACCAATCAATGGGTGACCGACAGCGTGACCTACTACCTGAACAGCACTGTGCTCGGTGGCCAAGTGGTCACTGAGTTGAGCGGACAGGGAACGAAGCAGCGCACCTATGTCTACTCCGGTCAGACGGTGCTGGCGTGGCAGAGCGTGGCCGTCAATGGCTCGCAGTCGGTTGCCTGGGAACATCGCGATGCCAGCGGCGCAAGTTTCAGGATGACTGATGCCTCGGGCCAAGGAGCGGGTGAACCGGCCGAGTTGGATCCGGTGGGTGCGGATGGGGGCTTGTTCAAGCCTTTGGTATGGAATCCGCCCGACAGTACCGGCAAGTTAGTAACTTTTCGCGGTTTCGAGGATATGGATATGGCTGGCGGAGGTTGCGAAGTCGACCGCGTACCCATTCCATGTGGGATGGTCACCGCAGGAAATTCGATGGCGTGTCCCAACAATGAATGCAGTCGATATAATCCAAATCTTAGAAACGGCCAGGGAGGTATGGAAGACTTTCACGCCTACGCCGATGGTAGGGCTTTTTACTTGGCCGCTGGTTGGACCTGGACTGGAAACGAATTCCTCGGACCGGGAGGAATGACAGTCAGCTTTATTGATAACCACGTACCGGCAGGTCTTGGCAAGGAGTACAACCACGCGCTTCCGCAGAAACCTCCCGGTTGCACATTCAATATCAATATCTCCGGCCTGTCAGGTCAGAATCTCACTGATGCTCAAACTGAAATAAGAAGAATCTTTCAGTCAGGAGGAGTAGCTCTTGATGTCACATTCAACCCAAGCCTCAACAATAATCCCGCCAGCAATTCGACGAATCTATTCGTAGTCCAGGCGTTTACTGGCGAAGCTGCGAAGGCGATCGTGGCACAGGGCGGAGGATCGCCGTCACGAGGGGACATTCTTGGTGTAACGCCTCTTTTCAACAGCAACAATTCGTATGTCAATCAGGCAAATATCCGAGCGGGGACAGCCGGATTGAAAGGCCTCGGCGCGAGCATTGGGACGATGGTCGGACGTGTTGGTGCGCATGAACTGATTGAGCACAGATTGTTGGGAAATCCGAGTGAAGGCACGCTTCGCGATATTACGTCGTCGAAGATGTCATGGCAAGAATTGCACGCCGGTTCCTCCACACGTTTCAATCTCAACTTATTAGCTGCGGAGAGTTTATTGAAAAGGTGTCGCTGATCTACGGAAGGAGACAATCATCATGAGGATCGCAACGTTAATGAGAATCACTATTCTTGTCTGTGCCGCCGCATCTTATTCGCATAACACTTATGCTTGTTCATGCATAACGCCTGAGGTTCCTCAGGCGTTCAGTGAAGCTCGGGCTGTTTTCATTGGAGAGGTCATTGATATCGTTGAGCCTCGTACCAACAACCCAAAAGCCCCACTGGCTGATCGGCTCTATGCAGTCAAATTCAGAATAGGAAGGTCATGGAAGGGTGTGACAAATCAGGAGGTCGTTGTGTTATCTGATCAAGGCAGAGCTGGATGCTTTTCCTGGGGTTCGTTCGTCAAAGGCCAGCGATATTTGGTTTACGCGGAGAGACGTACGCCTTCTGGAGCACCTATTAGAAATCTAGCGGTGTTGTTTAGCTGTAATCGTACCACACTGGTCGCCGCTGCTTCCGAGGATCTCAAGAAGCTGGGAAGCCTGCGGGTTAAGACTTGGAACGGAATCTAGAAAAGCGATTGAAAGCGAAAGGCCGCAATAATGGGGAATGAGTTCCGCAGAACTCTGGACAAAACCCAAATTGCATCGAAAGAGCTGTCGAAGGCGGAAGACTTGCCGGTCGTGGCCTTGAGGAGAGAACCTCATCAATCACTGGTCCAAGTGGTTTTCCGATTCACGACGGCGAGCACGTACTGGTTCCGCCAGGTACGACCGCAAACGTAACGGCCCTCCCGCTTATGGCCGGTCGAATCCTGCACAGTGGGCGACAGACGGCGGATACCAGTAGCCCAAGTTACGCTTATTCCGTCGTGGATATTTTGTTGAATACCCGAATCAACGGCCAGCAATATGTCATGACGTTGAAAGACATGTTCTACGACACCGGACAACTAAGCGGGAACGTGAGCGCTGGTAGTGTCTTGGGTTCGGTTGAGGGCCATTCTAACCCCAATGATGAAGCGGGTCTTCACGTCACTCTTTATCCCTACTCGATATACAAACAATACATTCAGGACAAAGGGTTTGGCGGTGCTGCCAGGAGCAACGTGCCGTTCAAGTCACTAATGAGTGCCGGGCATGATCCTTTGAGCCCATTTCACTGTCCGTAGGAATATGGGGAAGTGACTTTATGACAAATACACCATCAGGAAAGCAACACTCGCGAAGGCCTCGGAAACCATATTTAATCTGCTTCGTGTTGCTTGTTTCGACTGCTCCTGTTTTGGGACAAAGCAATGTGATTCAAGTACCTAAGCGCACCGAGCGGTACGAAGGTGGCGCAGGCTATAACGAAATTACTGAGGCCGCTTTTCGACTCACCGGCCTGGATCCGAAGCAAAGGGAGAGGGTGGTTATTCGGGTATGCTCAAAAGAACCAATAGTACGTGCTATGGCGAATGCTCCTGCCAGTCCTTTTGAGACTGCCGACAGGATTAGCGGCTATGCCTACCTTCCGGAGAAAGTGATGTTCCTACGTTCCGCGCAGTGTCTATCAACAAAGACTCCGTGGATCACGGCAACAGAAATTTGGGCCATTCCTGAGGGCGCTTCATTACCCAGCTTTGACGAGAGCCTAACATCAAATCAAGTAAGGCTCGTCAGATTGGGTAAGTTACCTGCTCCCTCAAATCGAGGTGTCCGCGACTACAAACCGGCGGTACGTGACCTTATTGAGAACTTGCGCCGCAACCCGCAGAACGTCGGAGTCGTGTTTGGATATTTCTTAGAGCATCCCAGCCCGGCGCTTAGGCGAAGAATCCGTGAAGTTACGACAAGCCTTGAGCAAAGTGGATTACCACGACAGCGCTATTTAGTGCGTTTGACATACTGGCCTGATGAGGTTTCAACCTATCCGCCCGACTCGGAGCCTCAATATCCAAGTGTGTTTCTTGTTGAGTTAACAGCGGTTGGCAAACCGAAGTGAATGTCGTAGGCATACCTCGGATGCAAATACGACTGGTAGCGTCAGTTTTTGGTCCGCAGAACACCTCACAAACGCAAACTCCATGTGAACGAACGCTTGCCGGAATCTTCGGGGGTCCGGGAGCAATCATGCGAACACGGTATGACTACAACGGAGACTATCGAGGCGAGAACGCGGTCGAGGCACTCCGAGCAGTATCTAATGTTGCTCGCAATGGAATGCCGAAAGAGTACGATCCAATTTGGGATGCCGAACACCTTTACAACTCTCCTCACCTCTCCGGTAATCTTGCCGGTACCGCAAACACTGATATTTACGTGCCTGGAAATTATCAAGGGTAGCCGACGCGTCCTTCTCCGACTGCTGGCGTCGTCCTGATCAATTACGCCCAATTAGGCAATCTATCAAACGTTACCCTCGCCATTTATCACGTCGGGAACTTCGGCGTACAGCGCATGCAAGATGGTCGGGTGCGCATTGGAACAACTGGCGGGCCAGGCGGTGACGAATCTAAGTTTCGACCGGGAAGCCCAAATATGCACTCTCATTTTGAAATATGGAGCGGTAGGTACCGGGACGTGGTGGATGGTCCGGAACGGTTCGCAAGACGAGTTTATCCCTTCACGTCCGCTTTATGTCCATAGAAAAGGGGAAGCCGATGCAACCAAGATCAAAGCAAGGATTTATCATAGCCGCCATCCTCATTTTTGGTTTCACATCGAATTTTGGCTACAGTTATGCACAAAACCCGGAACCGGGTAAGCCTATAGTCATCGGAGGAACTTTGGGAATTGATGAGCATAACTGCGATACGACCAAAGCCGACTTTGACTTGATAGCTCATACGGCTGGCGAAGAAGCTACGATCATCGTTATCGCACGGCTGGGACGTGGTGAGCTATCTCGCGAGGTTGTTCGCCGTAGGCTTCGCAATTTACAGGAGTTCATTTATTTCACTCGAGGAATTCCAAAGGAGAGAATCATCACAGCAGAAGGGGACCGGGTTCAAGGGCTTGGACAGGTCGAAGTGTTCATTAAGGGCAAGCTCTTTATGGTTTTCCGACTTAAGCGGAACAAAGACTTCTTGACTAATTGTGAGACATGAGTTCCGCAGAACCCCGGAACAAAGGCCGTACTTGGACAAAAGGACGCCAAACTCTACGCACAACAGCACCGTCACCTACGGGCGCGACGCGGCGGGCCGAGTTGTGACGGAGGGTCCCAGCCCATCCCCGTTTGTGAACAAGTATGATGGGAATCCAAATCGGGGTCAAATCGAAATCCAAATCGGGGTCAGGCCTGCGATTTGCGATTCTGTCACCCTTCGCTTCGGATCTTCGAATGCAAACACCCACTCAACTTTAGTCAAAGTCCTGGTATTCAACGCTCAGCATGCTGATGCAAAAGGCTTGCAGTGAGGTGGGTTGACGCACGGGTTAGCTACACGTAGGATGCGCGGCCGATCGCCTGGAGCGCGCGCGCAGAAGTTGCGGGCCTTCTCAAGGTGCGTAACAACACCGAACTAAGCAATCTCGCGGCCAGCATTAACGAGCTTATGGTCGGTTGAGAATCGCAAATCGCAGGCCTGACCCCAGGACTCATGATTTCGAAACGCACGACAAGTTCCGGCGCGGCGTGGCCACGGGAGCACTGGCCGGTTGCTTCGCGGTGCTGATCCACAGTTTCTTCGACTTTACTTTGCACACCACAGCGAACGCTTTGCTGTTTGTGATCCTGGCCGCGCTGGCAACCCTGGACAGTCGCGTCGACGAGGGCGGACATCATCGCGGCCTCCGCCGCCGGCGCGATTCCAGAAGTGCTGAATTAGAATCCGGCGTCCTGGCTGCTCCGGCGCTGGAAGAGGCAAAAACAGCCTGAATGGCACCTGCCGCCCCATGAAATCAGGCGCTGTTTGGTTGTATCTTCACCTGCGGAGGATGTAGTCTGTGTCCCGCTCTTTCCCGATCTGGTAACTTAAGATTGTAGCCCTGGCCTATCGAAGGAGATCGTTTTCCAGTGTCTTCGGCAGCACTCGCCAAGGTCTCATCCGGCCAAGAAGAATCAACCATCCCGTCTACGTTGGCGGGAGTCTGTCTGGCGGCCATCGCCCGGCATAACAAGCCTGATGCAGTCAGCGAGAGACGCGAGGGCCAGTGGGTAAGCATCTCAGCCGCGGACTTTGTGCGGCGCGTTCGTCACATCGCGCTCGGCTTGGCAGAGCTTGGTATCCGGCCCAAAGATCGCGTCGCGATCATCTCAGAGAATCGACCCGAATGGTCCATCGCGGATTTGGCCATCCTCAGCCTGGGCGCCGTCACCGTTCCCATTTACACAACCCAATCGATCGATCAGATTCAATTCATCCTGGAAGACTCCGGCACTCGGGCGCTCCTGATTTCCGGCGGCCGGGTCCTGAAACACGCGCGCAAAGGATTCGAAGGCGTGCCGCACCTCGAGCACGTGGTCGTATTCGATCCTGAAGCTGCCGCTGGTCTTGATCGAGCGACAACCCTGGAGAGTGTCGAGGCGCGGGGCGCGGCGATCGAACTCGCGGACGCTGCCGCTTTTGATAAGTTGCTGGCTCGCGGCCGCAGTGAAGATCTGGCGACGATCATCTACACGTCCGGCACGACCGGCGAGCCCAAGGGCGTCATGCTGACGCAGGGTAACTTTGTTTCCAACGTGCTTTCGATCACCGGCGGTCTGCCGATCATGCCGACGGACGTTTCGCTTTCAGTGTTGCCCTTGTCGCACATTTTCGAGCGCACGGTTTTTTATGTCTTCTGCTATATGGGCGTCTCGGTTAATTACGCCGCATCGATCGAACAGGTGGGCGAGTACTTGCGCGAGGTGCGCCCCACGATTATGACCGCCGTGCCGCGACTGTTCGAAAAGGTCTATCACCGCATTATCAAGAAAGGCATGTCGGCCGGCGGTCTGCAAAGCAAAATTTTCGCGCAGTCGCTCGTGATCGGACAGCGCTATGCCGAATTGAAAGACCAGGGAAGGCGCATACCGGTAGGGCTGAAATTGCAGCACGCAGTAGCTGATCGGCTGGTGTTCACCAAATGGCGCGAAGGCATCGGTGGCCGCTTGCGTTACTTTGTTTCCGGCGGCGCCCCGCTGTCTCCCGCCCTTTCGTATTCGTTTCTGGGCGCGGGCATTAACATTTTGCAGGGTTACGGCATGACTGAAACCTGCATTGTGGCAGCCAATCGTCCCGATGATAATCGCGTCGGTTCGATCGGAAAACCATTCGACGGAATCGACGTCGTGATTGCCGAAGATGGCGAGATGCTAATCCGCGGACCAAACGTGATGCGTGGTTACTATGGTCATCCCGAATCAACGCTGGCCGTAATGAATGACGGTTGGTTCGCGACCGGAGACGTCGGCCGCATCGATGAAGACGGTCATCTGTTCCTGACCGATCGCAAGAAGGATCTCTTCAAGCTCTCCAACGGCAAGTACATCGCACCGCAGCAGATCGAAAGTCTCTTAAAGCAGAGCGAGTTCATTAATCAGGTGGTAGTCGTCGGCGCCAGCCGCAAATATCCGGTGGCCCTGATTGTGCCCGATTGGGAAGCTTTGCAGACTTCTTTACGCGCCGCGGGAGAAACCGTCCCGGCGACTCATGCCGAGTTGAGCGCGCAAACCAGCGCGGTCAGGATGGTCCAGAAAGACGTGACGACGATCACGGCCCATCTGGCCGATCATGAGCGCGTCCGCCGCGTCGCCCTCCTGCCGGAAGAGTTCTCTATCGACAGCGGCGAGATGACGCCGACCTTGAAGGTGAAGCGCAACATCATCGATGCGAGATATGGGAAAGTGATTGATGAGCTTTACCGGTCGAGTTGAATTCGCTCGTCCTGCAAAACCTGGCAGGAATTTAACCGTGGCCCTACTCACCGGGCTAAAGCCACGATGCTAACGAGAGCGAGAAACCGCTCCACTAAAACGCAAACATCATCTCTCGCTAGCGTGATCGTCAGCCTGATTCATCTGCTGTGCCCTTAGGAACTCCGCCAGCATTTGCTCATAGCAACCCTGACACATCGCCAGCGCCAGTTCCTTGCCGTCGAGGTGGATAATCTCTCCACACCAACTGCACTTGACCGTCAGGCCGTTTCTTTGCGCGATCTCTTCTTCATCAGACGGAGCGTCTTCGATCATTAGATATGTCATGACGTTTGTTCCTCGATCCTGCGGTCGACTGCTAAGCGGCCCGCTTGCCTTTCGTTTCGAGAAAGATCAAACGCATCAGCCAGGCGGGCATTGACCAGGTGCGGCCGTCAAGGTCACGCTCAACCATTACCCTTTTGTCGTCGTTGAGACAGACGCTGACCACCGTGATGCTTGCGTTACCATCCACATACGAACGGCCAATCAGATCAGCGCTCGGATTATTGCTTCGTTTTGGTTTCCTGGCGCGAAACGGGAAAGCGATTTGTTCTAACTGCATGAAAACCTCCTGGATCGCAGGCACTTCCATTGAGTGCGTCGTCAACAATAACTGCCGGGAATCTAGGAGTCTTATAGCTCAAGCGTGTTAAGCGAAGGTGAACGAGAAGATAAATCGAAGTTAATTCTGGGGAGCGGTGGCCCGCGCACGTTATCTGGTCAGATGAGCTACGGGGCAGTAGCCCGACCGTAAGGGAGGGCGTTGAGCCTGGCCAAAGAGGCGCCCTCCCTCACGGTCGGGCTACTGCCCCGACCATCATGAGCGACCGTTAGAATAGTCCAGCACACCAGTCTGCATAGTCATCTTCCACTCGTCGCCGATCTTTGAGTAGACCTTGCAGACGCGGCCTTGCCAGTGATTTTCGTTACCGGCATGATCGATCCAAAGCGTGTCGATATCAACGACTGCGAACGCTCCGTCACCTTCCTTTGAGATCTCAATCTTCTTGATCGCGCGATCGTTGTGCGCGAGGCGATGGGTATCAAACAATTTCTGCCAGCCGCTCCGCCACCGTTCATAATCGTATCGGCCCCATTCGATCACCCAATCGATCGGATCGTGCGACTGGGGCGTGCGCGGCCAGGGCCAGACCATGTCCTCGTGAAAGACGCCCAACAGGAGAGAGACATCCTGTGTATCCCACGCGCGTGTCTCGCGATCGACTATCTCTTCGATCTGTTTTCTGATCTCGTCCATTTCGTTGGTCTGCGCTTGTCGTTTTAGAGTCGGGCTACTGCCCGATTAAGCGGGCGTTAGCCCACTTCTAAACGCCTAGATCAAAAGCAAGGAAGGCGCAGGGCACGTCCCCTGCGCCTTCACTTCTTTATCAACCCGATTCCGGAATCGCGGCTAGAAAGTAAACTTAACCGCTAACTGCAACTGCCTCGGGTCGCCCACGCCTTGCCGCAGAAAGCCATCAAAGTTGAATAGCCCCGGCGTGCTGAGCGGGTTGATACTGTTCTTGTTGTTTAAGGTATTGAACATCTCGACGATTGGAATCAGCGCATATCGCTCGCCGAACTTGAAGGGACGCTGGAGGCGCCAATCGAACGAAAAGTATGCGTTGTCTTTGCGCAGCGTGTTGCGATTAGTTGCCGTCCGAGTCGCCGGCGTTATGGGCTGAGCAGAACGGGCCTGCACGCGGAAGTTTCCTTCCAGACCCCAACCCATCTGGGCAAACGTGTAGAAGTTGAACTTGTGCCGGATGTCTCGGTCCGACAGAGCATAGTCAAGGCTCAGATTTAGCGGATTGAATGAACGATCAGTGAAGGGATCGCGCTCATTCGAATCATCATCCATGTCTTTCGATAGAACATAGTTCAATTCGAATTGATAATGCTTGCTCATACGTTTTCGCGCCCCTGCAGTAAATCCGTTGTACATTGACTTGCCGACAGCGGTGGTGACAAACACATCGCCAAACGCAGGGAACAGACCCGCTCGGTTCAGGTTGATGAAACGCGTGAGATGCACGCCCTGCGAGTGTGTGAAGTCAAAGTACACGGAAAAGTCAGTAGCGACCTGCTGCTCAAACTGTACGTTCGTTGTATAGATCCGCGGGTTCGCGTAGTTCTTGCTGAATACGCGAATAGAAGCGAACGCTGGCAGTCCGCCCGAAGGTGGTACCGTCACAATATTGGGCCAGGTGGGCATCGGCCGGCCGCCACAGCCGAAAGACGATCCACAGGCGATGCCAAATTGCTGAACTCCGTTATCCGTAATCGATCCGACCTGTGACAGCATGTTTTGCCGGCCATAAAAAATGCCGTAGCTGGCGCGCAGGACTGAGGTGCTCTTCTTTGACAGATCCCACGCAAAGCCGACGCGTGGTTGAAACTCCTTCTTCGGACTATGCAACGTACCGTCGGAATAAAAATTCGGATTCGTCAGCAGTGACGCATAGACAGTCTGGGAGGGAGGGACGATAACTTTGGGAAAGATTTGCGCTTCCCAGCGCAGACCATAATTCAAAGTGAAGTTGGGCCGGACCTGCCATTTGTCCTGGGCAAACAGCCCCAAGTCTTCATTCTTGGAAGTGTTCTGACCCGGCGGTGGGACGCCCGGCAATCCGGTTGGTATTCCATTCTGCAAATAGAGAAGCAACGGACCGCCGACGCTGCTGCCCGCGGGACATGTTTGGTTAAAGGGCGCACCCTGGGTAATCCAACCGGTGAACGCGAACCCCGGAGTCAGACACTCACCGGCGTTGGGCCCAAATCCATTAACGGCAGCGGGCGATGCGTAACGCAGAAAGCCCGTCACGCTGTCGAACAAGTACCGGCCGGTGAAGAAGCCGCGGAACGTTTGGCTATTAAGCGTGTGCAGCCATTCGCCGCCGACTTTGTAATTATGGTTGCCGGAAACGACAGAAAAATTGTCTTTCGCGTCCGTGCGCCAGAGCAGTTCGTCCACGGTTGGTTGCAGGAAGAACGGCGCGCCAAACCGGAACGTTGTGGCAAAGCCCATCGCCGTATCGGCCGGCACGTTTGAAGCGACCGCGGCCCGCGGCCGCAGTTCACGAGTATACGAGAAGTGGGCTTCGTTCAATTTCGTGGCTGAGATTGTCGAGAACAGGTTGAGGTTGAGATTGGTTATCTTCGACGGACCCTCGATCCCGTTAGCTGAATTGCCATAAGTGGCTACGTCGAATGTCTGGTTCGTGTTTTTCGAGTAGTCGAAGTTATACGACACACCAAGTTGATTGTTCTTGTTGAGATTGAAGTCATACTTGGACAGCAACGCATAGTTCTTGATGGGATGCTTTACCGGCAAGCCCTCGTCCTGACTTCGCGTGCTCTTGATAAAATTGATCAATGCCAGCCGCTGACAGTCCGCACTGGAATTGATCAGGGCTTCATTCGCCCCGATGGTTGGTGTGCCAGTTGAGCAGGGGGCGCCAATCGGGTCGCTCAGGTTCGCTCGCGTCAAATTCTCGCGAATGCCTTCGAACGACACGAAGAAGAAGGCTTTGTCTGTGCGGATCGGTCCGCCGAACGTGCCGCCGAATTGCTCGCGGCGAAAATCCTTGAGCGGTTTGCCATCGGAAGTATGGGCCGTCAGCGCTTCGAGCCTTTGGAAATAGAAGACGCTGCCGTGCATTTCATTCGTTCCTGACTTTGGGATGACATTGATAATCCCTCCGGCGGTGCGGCCAAACTCGGCTGTCGCTCCCGTCGCTACCACCTGGAATTCCTTGACGGCATCCAACGGAATATCAATAGCGGCGCGCTGGCCGCCCAACTGCTCGCCGAAAAAACCGTTGTTATAGTCACCGCCGTCCAGACTGACGTTGTTGAAGACGCCGCGTTGGCCGGAAAAAGTTATCTCGTCTCCGTCCGGACCCTGGACGACGCTGACGCCCGGAGTCAGAGTCAGCAGGTCTTCAAATTTCCGGCCCAGGATCGGCGTCGTACTGACCGTGGTTTCGTTCAGGGTTGAGCTGGATTCCGTCTTCACCGTATCGACAGTTGGCGAAGCAGTAATAGTTACCCGCTCCTCAACCCCGGAAATTTTCATCGCCACTGGAAGATTCAGGGCCTGGCCGACGGTCAGATCTAATCTGTCTGCCACGGAAGTAGCAAAACCCTGCTTGGCAACTTTAATGGAATACGGACCAGGCGGCAGGCCCAGAGCCACAAAGCGCCCGCCATCGTCCGTCGTCAGTGTCCGCGACAAGTTGGTGTCGAGGTTCTTGATCTCGACGCTCGCCCCGGGCACGATCGCGCCGTTGGTATCCGTTACCGTGCCCTGGATCGTCCCAGTCGTGATTTGGGTCTGCGCTCTAACCAGGGGAGTCATGGCCAGGATCACAAGCAAACCAATACCAAGTCCTTTGACCAATTGGTCAAAGCAGGGGAACACTAATTTATGCATGATTTCTCCTCGTAGCTAGCGGTCGCTGGTTGAATTGATTTGTTTGCGTCGGCGACTCAATGGAAATTCCGTTTACGTAGTTAAGGGACGACTTTTTTGCGCGCTCGAATCTTAGTCAAGGCTTGGCAGGCTGTCAATTACAATGTAGTCAGTACCACCCGCGTGAGCGGGTGGGATCAACCATTAAAGTTTGATAAGGAAAAAACTCCATCTGATTTTCGGGTCTCTCACACCCACTGGCTCACGCGGGTTAACCAGGTCCAGTGCTCCCGCGTCAGTTCAGCAATAAGCCTCAGGCTGCAAAAGCATCTCTTCCAATCGACTCAGATAACGACCGACAGTAAGTCCGTCCATCAACGCGTGATGAACCTCAACCGAAAAAGGCAATAGAGTCTTCTGATTTTCTCGGGCAAATTTTCCGAAAGCAATCTTTGGGATTGAATCTTCGTTGCCCCAATTGCGAGCGTGGGAAAAACTTGTGAATGATATCCACGGCAAGACGGTGAAATGAATTCGACCATCGTCGTCATTTCGCGGGCGGAAAGCTCCATCGCCGGTTCGCGCCTCTTCGATCGCGCGTCCGGCGCCGCTGACGAACGTCGCAAAGTCCTCGACATAATCAAAGTACGCCAGAGTAAAGGCCTCGTTAGGCAGCAGAACTGTCGTGCCTCCGTGAATTACGTCATGGACAAAGACCTTGCCCCCTCGCAGGCGATATCGAAACGGCTCGATCTCGTTTGCGGCCCGAAGCGCAAAATAGTGATAGGCCATCGATACGCTAACGCCGCCGCGTTCTCGCAGGAGTTCGACCAGCCTGGTAACGTCGATGCTGGTGCAGATATTGAAGTAAGGCTTGTCAAAGCCGCGGAAGAATTCAAATACTTCGCGTCGGGCCCAGGTTGCGGTATCCAGATAGTGTGGCATGGTGGAAATCGGTTTGGTTGAAGAAGAGTAGCACGGCAAACAAGGGGTCAATCAATGTCAAGCGCCAAGGGCGGAACGAGTCAGTACCGGGAGCGGTAGCGACCGGGTCCGGCCAATTTCACATCGATCTTCTTGTCATAGGCTGGTTGAGTCTCTTACCCGGTCGCTACCGCTCCCGGTTCTGACTCCGCATCGAAGGCTCTCAATCCAGCCACGCGGCCGCACTAAATGATGGTCTCTTCGTAACAATATTGGGACATGGGCGCGTTTTGATCTAAAGTGCGGCTTGCGGAATCGGGCGGGACGGCGAATTACTCGGCTATCGAAACTGACTTTTTAAGGAGCAGCACAAAATGATCTATCGAACATTGGGCAACACCGGCGAAGAAGTTTCAGCGATTGGCGTCGGCGGCTGGCATCTTGGATTGAGCCATGTCGATGAGGAATTGGCGATTCGCATCGTGCGCTCGGCCATCGATCGCGGCATAAACTTTCTGGATAACTGCTGGGACTATAACGAAGGCCTGAGTGAGACTCGCATGGGCAAAGCACTGCGCGACGGCTATCGTGAGAAGGCATTTGTGATGACTAAGATCGATGGCCGCACCAAGCAGGAAGCGACGAAGCAACTGGACGAATCGCTCGAACGCCTGCAAGTCGATTACATCGATCTGGTCCAGCACCACGAGATTATTCGCTTTGAAGATCCACATCGCATCTTTGCTGAAGACGGAGCCAACGCCGCGCTCGTCGAAGCGCGCCAGGCCGGCAAGCTGCGGTATATCGGATTCACCGGTCATAAAGATCCTCGTGTCCATCTGTACATGCTCGAAGTGGCCGAGCAGCATGAATTCAAATTCGACGCGGTCCAGATGCCGCTCAATCTAATGGACGCGCATTACCGCAGCTTCGCGGGGGATGTCGTTCCGGAACTGGTTAGACAAAACATCGGCATTCTGGGAATGAAGAGCATGGCCAACGGCATTCTGCTGAAGTCGAATACCGTAACTCCGATTGAGTGTCTGCATTACGCGCTTAATCTTCCGACTTCGGTCGTGATTACCGGTATCGACAGCTTGGAGATTCTTGATCAGGCGTTCGAAGCAGTGCGCACTTTCCATCCGCTCAACAAAGAAGAGCTCGATGTATTGCTGGCAAAGACATCCGCGGCCGCCTTGACCGGCCGGTTCGAACCATTCAAGACTACTTCGATCTTTGACGGCACGGCACAGCATCCGGAGTGGCTGGGAGAAGAACCGCCCGAGATCCAACAACTCGTGACGGCGTGAAAGTCGGGGCAGTAGCCCGACCGTGAGGGAGGGCTTAATATTTTGTCTCAGCCATTCCGCTCGATTATCTCAAACGGAATCTTTGAAAGGTTAAGCATGAGAGATTTGACCATCCGTTTGGAGAATCGCCCCGGCGCTTTGGCTGAAATGGGAGAAGCGCTCGGAAGTGCCGGTGTCAGCGTCGAAGGCGGCGGCGCGGTTGTCTTTAATGATGAAGGGATCGCCCACTTTCTATTTGAAGACGGAGACGCCGCGCGCAAAGCTCTCGCCGAAAAAGGAATTGCTGTGCTGGCAGATCGAGAAGTTCTGGTGCAACGGCTCAATCAGGATCAGCCCGGACAATTAGGGAAAATCTCTCGCATGATGGCCGAAGCCGGCGTAAACATCGAGGTCATTTATAGTGACCATAAAAACCAACTGATCCTGGTGGTTGATGATTTGGAAAAAGGCCGGGCGGTTTCGGAAGCCTGGAAAAGTGCGCCAGCTTAGTTATAGGTGTGAATCCCCTTGGACCCTGTCCAAAGGTGGAATTGGTTTCGTCCGCCGAGCGGACGATGAGAATAGCCCAGCACTTTAGTGCTGGGATCAATCGAGATTTACCAATGAGTCCGTGAAACGGACGACTAAGGATCGGTACAGAACCGCGAGCCGTAGCGAGCGGAATCAGGATTCAACTTGCGCGAAGTCCTCTCATAAGAGCATCAGTTGTTTTTGAGCTTGAGTCTTTATCCCACTCGCTACGGCTCGCGGTTCTGTAACATTCAGCCGTCCGCTTGATCCCCCAGCGATAAATCGCTGGGCCACTTTCAAATCGTCCGCTCCGCGGACGACATGCATGCCTACTTGTTGGGCAAAGCAGTCCGTTCGAGATTATTCAAAAATTGAAGTGAGAAATTCCTTCGTGCCTGGCGGACCGGTTAGCTCGAGCCAGACGGGTCCGTCGCCCGCTTCGACAACGAGACTAAATCGAAGGAATGGACAACATTGATGCTCAAGCTGAATTAGCGTGAACAAGTCACCCAGCAACGAAGCGTCTGACGGAAAGCGGTAAGCAAATCCACTCGCGATTTCCTTTACTTCCAGCGCCGCCGCGCGAACTTCTTGCAAGAGCTTACTTCTTCGCTGCTGAAGTTCAGGAGTGGTGAGAGTGCACGCTATCGTTAGGTCGTTCATAAAGTCGCTCGAATCGAACCAGCGGATGAACCTCCGCGTTTCTGTCTTTGGGCAGTGGCCCAATTTCAACTTAAGAGGCTGCTCGTTTTTGCGGCAGTTTTTACCCCGCTCATTAGATTACAGAACCCCGAGCGATAGCGAGGGGATGCTAGATTCAACTTGCTTACCGAATCGTGAACTTGAGTGGCCGCACCCAGTCGCTGTCGCTCCCGGTTCTGGATCGTCTCTGCAAAGCTTCGGATTGATTGATCCTTCACACCACCTCAGCCCGATTGTCCAGTTACCTTAAGTCCGCCAGCAAGTGGACGACTCTTGCTTCGATCTCATCGCGCACGGCGCGGAACTCGTCCATCGTCATCTCCCTTGGATCGGGAATGTTCCAGTCGTCGCGCTGCTTCGCGCGCACAAAAGGACATTCATCGCCACAGCCCATGGTCGCTACAAAGTCGAATTCGATTCCGGCCAACTCATCCAGAGATTTTGATCGATGGCTGGAAAGATCGTATCCAACTTCTCGCATCGCTTCTATGGCTTTGGGATTGATCTTGCCGGACGGTCGCGAGCCGGCGCTGTAGCCTTCCACTCTATTTTGTCCGTGAATACGGGCAAAGGCCTCTGCCATCTGGCTGCGATTAGAATTTTCGACACAGACAAACAGAAGTCGCTTCTTCGTGTCTTCCGGCGTCGGCTCAGTCATAACGTCGACATCATCCTAAATTCTGATTTGAAGCGGCCGTTGGCGCATCCGCTCGCCGCAGGGGCAACAGCCAACAGAAAAGAAGAGTTGCCGCCGCGGCGCCGAGAAGTTGGGCCACCATAAAGCCGGGTACGTCGGTCGGCCGGATGCCGGTAAAAGTGTCGCTCAATGAACGCGCCAGTGTCACCGCGGGATTGGCAAACGATGTCGATGAGGTAAACCAATACGCTGCCGTGATGTAGGCCCCGACCGCAAATGGCGTCATCGTCGAGCGTCGGCGAGCGCAACTCAGGATGACCGAAAGAAGACCGAACGTCGCGACAAACTCACTGAACAATTGCGCCGCCCCGGTGCGTGCATGATGCGAGGCAAAGAACATCGGGAGCCCGAACATTACGTTGGCCACCGCTGTTCCGCCGACCGCTCCACTCATCTGGGCCAGGATGTAGGCGGGCGTTTCCTGCCAGGGCGTGGCCCCTTGGACCGCGTCGGCAAGCGTGACTGCCGGATTGAAGTGAGCGCCTGAGATAGGACCGAAAGCTAGTATCAGCGCGACGAGTCCCGCGCCGGTCGCAAGCGTGTTGGCGAGCAGAGCGATCGCCGCATTTCCACCGGCCAGTCTTTCACCCATGATGCCCGAACCAACGACGATGGTTAACAACATGGCAGTTCCAACCAACTCAGCAGTGACGCGCCGGATGAGAGTCATTGCGCGGGGAGCTTAGCACAGCGAAGTTAACAGCATGTGAAGAAAGGCAGCTGTCCACTCCTGATAAGTTCGGAAAACGCGAACGCCTGTTGGCCCGCCGGATCTTGACAGCCATTAGTCGTTTTTCCTACAGTGGACAAGGCCGATGAAGAAGCGTCTCATATCGTTAGTCATATTGCTGGTGGTCGCTGGTAGCGCTGTTGCCGGCGCTCCGCTTCATTCCAACGAGCAATCGTGCAGCATGGGCGGCGCGATGGGCGAGATGGATTGCTG
>WNFR01007741.1_pt1 | contig 22524 bp, 22 predicted proteins | sample 5400221 | NCBI WGS metagenome assembly WNFR01 (sample SAMN13153357, study PRJNA577476) | soil metagenome | isolation source: 40 cm soil under Madrone tree | place: USA:California | collected 2016-06-14 | reverse complement strand
AACCAGCTAAGTGTGTCTGCTCATGTCTTGTAGTAACACCTGCTCTAGTCGAAGTTGCAGCTAGTGGTGTAATTCCTCCAACTTGTTTATCTACACGTGCTATACCTAAACCACCAACTTCTTGAATAGCTTTTTCAGACTTTGGAGACACCTTACCCCACACAACGTTTTCAGTTCCTTTTAGAAGTGAAGCCATTGCCATATTATAACTTGCCAATGCTTCTGCGTTCTCTGGTGTCTCACCATTCTTTGCAAACAACCCTTTCATCATCTCGTACGCTGACGACGCCCACGACTTAATAGGCGGTTTAGGTGCTCTAGCTAAATCTGCATCAGTCACGTTGGAGAATGCAACAGGACTTGCGCGGAATCCTTGTTGCCCACCTTGGTCTTCCATCTTAAGACGGTCACCAAAAATAGGACCGAACGCACGTTGAAAGTGACTAACGCTAATTGGTTTAAACCACTGACCATTCTCGTCCTCAGTAGTATATTCACTCGCCGCGTTCATAGAGTCAAGAAGAGGTTGTTTGGGGAGACGAGATTCTAATAGTTGACTTCTACGTTCATTCTCAGCACGTTCAATATCCATTGGGTAAACCTGGGCTAGTTTTTCTTCTTTAGGTGTAATCTCTGGTTTAGGTGGTCCATAAATCACATCACCAACTAGCTTCTTACCAGTAGCCCTATCAGTTGCACTATAAATATCTCCCTCGTGCGTGAACCCTTTTTCTTCTCTCAAACTCTCTTGCGACTCCATCGTCCTACGAGCAAGATCAGTCACTCGTTGTAACATCGTGTTCGCACCCTCAGGTCCAACAATCTTCTCGAACACCCTTCGGATAATATCCATGATGTGGTCAAACACATTTCCGAACTGCTGTACTCTTCCACCCCTTACACTCTCATCTGGTATACTCTTTAAATACTCGTGCAACAACCCATCATTAAACACACTAGCCAACAATTCTTCTGGACTGTCCAGGCTGTGCATATTATCTACCGTGAATTTTCCTTGTGCACCCACACCCACTTGCGCCTTATGATAGTCAGATATTTGCTTCCAGACCTGGTCGACCTCCGCTTTAATAGTCGGATCGTTGTGATAACCAAAGATAGTGTGCGCATGAGCTAATTCATGGACCAAATGAGGCAGCACATCTTCTGGTCTGTCGACACTTCGTATATGCCTCGCGCTCGTAGTATCACTAAATGGTGACAACAAAATTCCAGTTCCAGTAAGCAAATCGTCGAGATGATAGTAACCTTTCGTTTGTGCATCTTTAGCAATACCAAAACCAACTCGGATAGTACTTCCAAATGGTTGACTAACAAAAGCTTTGAGTAGCTTTATTAACTCTGGATCAGCGTTAGGAACATAACGCTTAAACATATCGTGGAGTTCACCAGCACTAATAGTAAGTTGATGTTTAGTTGCTTTAACAAATAAATCGGCTAGAGGGTACTTAACCTCAAGACGCTGTTCCTTTCCACTTCGGTCCTGTAATTTAAGAACTGTCTCCGGTGCAGCTTGGTGCTCCGAAGGAGTGAGCTTCATTGCCTTCGAGTATTCTTTAGGCCAGCTAACTAATAGCTTCCTTTCAACGTCTTCTGGAAACGCTCCTGTTGGTATCCATGCAAAGTCTCCACGAGGACGCTGAGTGAAGTCAACAATCTTATTAGGATTAATAAACTCAGTAGCAAGATACTTTGACAACACGTGGAACTGCTCGAACACATTTAGTCCTCGCATCTTTGGCGAGTTAAGCGCATAGGAGTCTTTGAAGCCATGTTCACCAAGATACTGATTAAGTCCCTCTAAATTACCTTCACCACGAAATCTTAAATTACCACTCTTGGTTCCAACCCTTTGAACTTCTACTCCTTTACTAGGTCCAGCCTCCGTTCTAACCGGAATTGAAGCAGTAGTTGTAACAGGAACAATTTTAAGGTCTCCACCATCACGAAGGAACTGCATTATCTTAACGAACAACGCTTTACGTTCAGCAGCTTTTGTTAAGCTAGGAATGTTCTTTCCCCCGGTGTCTTTAATAAGCAACTCTAAAACTTTGGCATCCGGCATGTTCTTAACAAAGTCAATAGTATTCCGCACAATAGCTTCTTTACGTGCTTCTCTAACTGCTGGATCACGTTCAAGATTTTGTGCGTGAAGTTGAGTAAGTAACGAATTACGGTCAGCTTCTTCCTCAGTCGCTTTAAGAAAATCGTCTAGTGAAGTCTTAGGTATTCCCGGTTCCTCTTCTTCGACACCCATTCCTTCGGGCGGTTCAAACCTTTGTTCTTTACCTACCTCAACTCCCGCTTCTCGTCCACCTTCTTCGCTTGGAGTAGATGAAAGGTTACGGACATACTCAGCGCGAACAACCCTATACGTATTATCAGGATTTTTTCTAGGTTCGTATCTAATCGTATCATCTTGATTGTCGGCATTAAGTTCCTCCGCTTTCTGTGTTGCAGTTGCTTCGTCTGGATGGTTAATAACTTTTCCGTCCTTACCTACAACTCCAGGTTCAGGTCCACGGACTCTAGAAAATCCAAGCTGTGCACGAAGGACTGCTTTCTTTACATAGTTATAAAAGCGACCTAGGCTCGCCGGATCGTTAACGTCAACTGTACCCACAAAATCGTCTGCTGCACGTCGAGCAGCATTGGTAGCATCTCCAGTTAATGGTAGACGTAGATTTTTATTACCACTAACGTCTCGCATTATTTGAGCTAGTAGGTTGTCTTGCACCACCAACCTTCGTCCATTCTTACCAGGGAACTGGATCGTAATAGGCTGTTGTGGTTGAGCAAATAAATCTGTGCGTGGTGTAGCGCCAGCAGCCTGACGTTCAGGAACATTACCAGAAAGCAACGACATCCTCTTTCCAGTTTCGGGGTCGTAGTTAGGACTATGTGGATTTAACTTATCAGTTATCTCTGCGTCCTTTTGGTTCTTTGCGTTTTCTTTATCGTAATTTTTAACTTCTTGTTTATTAAGTTCAGCGTATTCAGGACTAATATCACCTAAATCGTTACTATCGTGGGTCATACTATCCACAACTTTCAATGCGGCCTGTCGAGACATCTCTTCTTTGCTCAACTTACCACTGCTTCCTTGCTCAATTATTTTTAGTGCAGAAGCAATTCTTTGGTCGTGAGCGTCTCCAAGAGTCTCAATACCTAACTGAGGACGGGCAATTAGTAGTTGGTTCGCCGTAGATTTAACACCTTCAATAGCATCTGGCATCGCCCAGTCACCCGTGTTAGTGCGAACGGGACGTTTCATATCCGCTTCAAAGATTGCGGTCTTTCCTAGCTCCATTGACGCAAATAGTTGACCCTCAGGTGAAGTGTTCCAGTTAGGATCGTTAGCAGTCTTACCACTCTCTACTCTTTTAATAACCGAAGTTACTTCTTCGGAGCCAGGTATTCTATCCTGCTCCTGCACAGCGGTGTTAATATAGCGTTTAGCAAAGTCAGACTTAACACCACCAAGTACCGCCTTATCACGAGCAGTTATACTAGTTGGTTTAGTTCTAGCAAGGTCGTGGATAGTCCACGGTAGTTGTGCGAACCCAGTAGCAACCAAACTCGATGGGCTAAACTGCTCCGCAATTCTACCAATCTTCTCTTTGGTTGTCCCTTCACCAGTTAAATTCTGTGCCAACTCAGTGGCTTCACCAACGCCCAACATTCCAGCTTGTCCGCCAGCAACACCAGCCAACTTTTGTAACACATTAGGATCAAGCTTCGCTCCCAGACTACCAACTGCTTCATCCGAAGGCAAAAGTCTTGTTGCTTTATCCAACAGGTCTGGGGATGTTTCAGCTAGTGTCTTAGCACCCGCGGCACGCATAAACGCTCCACCAACCTTCTCGGCAGCTTTGGGTATAAGAAGAGCACTCAATCCACTAATTCCAGCTTGAAGCGGACTTCCAGTTTCACCATAGGTACTAGTCCCTGACGCTAGTGCTATACCTGGTACACCTCCTAGTGCACCACCAGCACCAATGTCCACCGCCATACGTGGAAAGCTAGCACCTACTTGTTCTAGTTTCCCTGCCAATTCTGGTCCTGCACCAACCTTTTCAGCCCCAGTCTTAACTGCTCCACCAACCAACTTTGGTAGGTCCCAGCCTTCACTTGGTCCTCCAAGCGTCCCTGCCAAGGTTGGACCTTTATACCCTGGTGCACCTCCTCCAAAGTGGTGTAACGCAATATCAATATTTCCACTTGCACGCCTTAAGGCGTTATCTGTTCCTAATCCAGCCTCGTATCCTGGACCCATATTTTGTGCAAACTCCTGCACAGTCGTACCAGCCAACTCAGGATAGTCCTTAAGCGCCTGTTGGTGCTCTTGGAGAACCTGCCAGTACGGTTTCTTTTGGGTGTCTAGAGGAGATTCGACTAGATTAGATAGGTCCATTAGTAAACCGGTTCTTTACGTTTTGGTTGAACTACATTTTGACCAGCTTGAATTTGCTTCAACCAATCCTGACCTAAACTTCCACCGGGACGGACGTTCCAGCCGCTTCCTTGTGGACCTACTAAACCCACTGACGGTGGAGGTAACACATTACCTTCTGTGTGCCACGTGTTAGCTGGAGTCGGTAGAATAGATTCGTTCGGTGGGACATTCCTACCTGCCATTACAGGCGGTTTTGGCGTCGGTGTTGGTGGAGTAACTAATCTACTTGGTTGTGCACCACCAGCTAACCTATCCACCGCTTCACCCGGGAAATAGGTTTGACTTCTATTGGCACCACTATCAGAGCCATAAGGGTGTGCTGCTGCATCACGTGCTAACACATTTATAGCTGCTAAGTGTGTTGGATTGTTAGCAAAATCACCACCAGCACCCCAAGGATTATTTAGGTTACCAGTCGGATTCTCCGGTGTTATCAACGCTCCACCAGTTCCAAGATGTGGAGTAATAGGATTACCTAGTGTCGCTTCCCCCTCAATTCGACTAGGAACAGGTTGTGTCCCAGGAGTAGATTCCTGTACTAACCCACCACCATAATTTTGTGGTTGAAACAAGGACTGATCCTGTTGTGGTGCTTCCGACTGGTTCTGTTGTGCTCCACTTGTAGGTTGTTCTTCTGCTCCACCCAAAGGTGGAAGTCCCTTTGCTTTTCTCAACTCATTTAGTTTTGCTTGTTTTGGGTCCACAGTTTTTGGTATTTTAACTCCTGCTACTCTAGCTAACTCATCCAACGCAGCTTGACCATGAGGACTTCCAACACCAGCAATAGATAGTGCTTTAAGTGCCTCAATTTTAGAATTTTGTGCTGCGTTTTCAGTTAACCTCTGGTTTGTTGCTCTCTTTTCAGACGAACTTTCCGCCTCAGTCATAGTCGCAAGGTTGGGAAAACCACGCGCTTGAGTGTAAGGGTCTCCTTGACGCTGAGTGGTTCTAGATTTAGCTTCCTCAGTACGAGCTATCGCTAAGTCACGTTTCTCTTTGTCAGTATTATAAGGGTCTGTTTGTTGCCTAGCCATTTGCTGGTCTACCTCCTACAATTGTTGGTTTTGGGCGAATTTGGACATTATAAGTAACACCAGAAGGTATACCTTTACCTTCAAGTGTTTGTCTAACTGCGTCTTCTGGGTTTTCTGCTTCAACTGCAGTTTGTTGTGTCTTAATTACTAAATACTGATTCATAATTTTTCCTCTCTAGTTGTGTTTGGCCAAAGAAAGTCATAGACTGAATCGCCAAACTTATTTATACTACTCACTCGTTTTGCACAGCTACTTTCAGGTTTTGAAATAGCGTCTCCGAGTTTCATATTAAGTTGGCATACACATTATGTCTATAATAGAAGTAGTTCCATTTGACGCAGGTTCTAAAAGTTCAGGACCAAAAGCTTCAGTATCTCCAGCCGAAACGAAAATCGTTCGTAGATTGTCAAACCCACCACCTCCACCACCCGCCGGAACGAAGTGCTCTACGTAACTTAGTATAAAATCAATCGTTGTAGAAGTAAACGAAAACTTAGGTTTTGATCGTTGAATACTATAAGTCATTTCGTCCGAAGAAAGAAATCTACTAGAAGCGCAAGCGCCTCCTGTGTATACACCAGAATAGGCGGGTAGTTTTCCGTCAACTACAGAAATAAGTAAGGCTGTCGTATATTCAGTACTATACGAAGTAGTATCACTAAAAATGAATGGAATAAGATAACCACAAGGATCACCTCCTGCCCAACCTACTCCAACGGTAAAATAGGTCCAAGGACCACAACCAGGACTAAAAGAGTGAGTAACACAAGGAGGATACTCAGTATCGCAATCAGTTGGATGCGGTCCTGTAACCGCTCTAGTTATGGTTGCTAGTCCACCAGTATCTGAACAACCACCAGATGTTGGAGTACAAGTCACAGGATCAAAAGTATCAATCGTAAGATTATCCGTTCCTCCAGAACCAAAAAAGTCTACTCTAGTGTCGATAGTATGTGGTGGAATATCAGGGTCTTGAGGACAGAAGTGTCCACCACCTATATTTGAATCAATAGTAAACGATCTATCAAATGTTCTACCTAAGTACAGCTTGCCATCGCCGGGATTTGTGTACCCGCATTTACTTCCACTCGCACTAATTGAATCGCAAGTCATCGTTATCGTAGGACAACTCCCATAAATGCAACTTCCGTCGTCCTCTGTAGCAAACGGGTCAAAGTTATCAGCTGCAGGGTCAGTGCAACCAGGGTAAATACAACTACCATCATCGATAGTTGCACTTGGGTCAAAGTTAGATGCAGAAGGATCAGTGCAACCTTCTATATCATAAAGACAACTTCCGTCGTCAAAGTCAGCCGAAGGGTCAAAGTTAATAGCTAAAGGATCAGTGCAACCAGTGTTTGATGGTGGCCCACCTTCTTCAGTAGACGACCCACCAATTCTACTTTCTACATTAATAACATAACCATGGTTTAAACTACCTGAAGTTAAAACACCACTCCCACCCACAATACGAAAACCAGATAACCGGTTCTCGACTGTGCGAAAGCGTTGCTCTAAATCTTTTAGGTTAGCCACCATCTGCAATAGTTAAAATATAGGTGAACTGAATAGACTGTCCTGAAGTTACACTTTGGGCGGAAAAGACTGATCGATCAAGTAAAGTGCCACTAGTACTAGCACTAAAGATACCATGTTCAGTGATAGAACGTGTGGCAGTATAATTAATGGTGGCAACAGTTTTGTATTGTTTACTAACCGAATTATCCTGTGTCCCTGCAACACGAGATTCCACTTCGGTTCCAAGTGCAGTGTCACCAATGGCCTCCGAAGCTGTTCCAGTACCAGTACCATGATACTTAAAGTTGGTGATGTCAGCACTACCAGCCGCATTTGCAAAGTCGTCTCGAATGTAATTCACACCCGCGGTTGTAATAACACGACGACTAATTACACCAAGGTCAGCTATTTCTTTTCCGTCCTTGTCGAGAATTTTAGCCGACAGTTGACTTTTGAGGATAACTTTTCCGACCCTAGTTGAGCTACCTAATACTAAAGCACGTAGGTGTGCCGGAATGTTTTTGATTTTATAGATTAGTGGTTTCATGGTGCATATTTTTCTAATATAAGTGCGTGGATTCTTAAGCGTGAGTTGTTATAGGGCCAGTAAATAAAAACACAAGTTGGAACTGTTGAGGTAAATGCACCCGCACCAGCAGAGGTATAAGTAACGCTCGACGCAAGCGTTCTTAACCCTGCTATAGTCGGAGTGCTAGTAGTATTTATATCAAAATAACGAGCAGGAGTAACTGTTAAAGAACTCCCAGTGCTACGTGTTATTTTAGCACTCCAAAATTGGGCGTAAGTACTAGAATTCAATGTTGTACCAGGTAAGTCTATAAGGTGTCCTGCAGCTTCAAAAGAGTTTACACTAGTTCCTTGAAAAAGATACGCTAATTGATTAGCGTCCATTCGCCAAGAAGTACCAGAACCAACATCAGTTAAGGTTCTATTTGGAGTATTACTAGCAATTCCAGCAAACTGTGAACCGGCTACTCTTGGAAAAGTACCACTATTATCTTTAAACCCAAAAAAGAGGTCATCACGTGAAGTAGAACGAGTAAGTGTTTCTGCTAGACCAGTATTATCATCATCAGACGCCGCTTTTGTTAATGACACCCAAGCACTCAAACGTAAATCTGTCCAACTAGGAGCAGTAAAGGGATAAAGTAATCCTTCACGTGTACCAAGAATTAGATTTAGTTCACTACTTTTACTATAAATCTTAGCCATTAGGTTATAAAACTAGCACTTGCGTCGAGACTAGAGTCACCCAGATTATAGGTAGCTGAACCGATACTAGTAATTGTTCCAGTTGAAAAGGTTTCAAAGTCATCAGCACCATAGTTAAGAACTATAGCTTGAATAGACCCGTCACTAAAAACGGTATCACCAATAGTAACATCATTACTACCAGGATGTGGTAAACTAGTAATAGTACCAAGTATAGCGTTTTCAAAGTCTTGAGCCGCATAGTTTCCCCCAGTCAAAAGTAACATGCGTGTTACTGACCCACTAAAATCAGCGGTTCCACTGTCATCTTGTAACGACTTTTGGTCCGAAATAACTCCTGATAAATCGAGAGTACCATCGACCGTAGCTAACTTAAGCCTATCTAAAATAGCAGACAAAGTTAACGTACCTCCAAGAAACGGACCTGCAATAAACGTATTTAAAGCACTAGAAAAGTCAAGTGTACCGTCTAAATTAAGTAGTCTAAGTGCACTCAAAGTAGAAGACATAAATAATGTAGCACCGATAGTTAAAGTCCCTCGATGTACTTGTAAACTACCTCGCATACGTAAATTACCACTAAGATGCGCAAAAAGGAGATAATAACATGTCCCGTCGTCTACTACAGCAGATGGGTTATAATTCATGGCTGCAGGATTAGTACAGCCCACAACCACAACTACACCAAGACCCGCTTGGGCATTTAAACCACCTCGTCGCTCGGATTCTATAATAAAACCGTCTTTAAGAGTACCACTAACACTTACATCATGATCACCAAATAAACGAAAGTCTTGAACAGATTTTTCTACATTTGCTACACGCTCGTCAAGATTTGACGCTTGTGGTATTCGACCAAAGCTTCCTTTTACAACTCCCTGTGGATTTTCGATACGAAACTCCCGTAACTGTTTCTCCAACTTTCCCACGTGCGACTGTAATTCGTTCTCAGTCATCGCATTACAGTACTTTCGGTTACAATCTTCCAGAGGTTCTTTTCTTTCTCTTGAGTAACTACAGCACTAATAACCCGTTCAGTTCCTACCCACGCAGTTCCGGGAGTAAAGTTAGCAGTTGAATAAGGAGCCAACCAAAATTTTGCTCCTGAACCAGAACCCCCTGTGGCAGTTACTGGATTACTATAGGTACCTCCAACACCTTCATTAATAATAATCCAACTATAAATATATCCTCCAGCTCCCTGTGTGGCAGTAATTTGAATTTCAGCACTACCACCTGCAAAAAATAAATGATCACCTACTACATAACCACCAGCACCTGGATCATAAAGACTAAAATACACGTGGTTAGTTGAAGTTCCACTAGGTGTTCCTTTGTAATATTCGTCGTAACTTGGAGTAGTAGCAAGAAACGTTTGAATACCAGACCCAATTAAAGTAGCAAAAGTGGTTGTAAAACCATTATGTAACACGTCAGTAAATCGTTCAACTCTATCAAAAGCCCTAACTACAACGGTATCTGATATAATTTCATCGAAGTCTATAGTAGGAGTACTAGAACTAGTTACCCACCAAGTCTTTATTTTAACCTGTACTAGATCAGCCTTAGCCGACCTATAGCCCAACCAAGCATCACTTACAGAAGCTACAACAGGTTCAAGTGTTCCAGGAAACTTATATGGTCTAAAAGCGTAACTAATTATTGCACTAGCTTCATCAACTGCCGTTGGAGTCCTAGTTGTAAATTCTAACCAAGAATGCCACTTGTCAATAGGTTTTAATTCGTAGAAACCACCATTTGGTGAACTTGCAGGATCAACTGGAAAAAGTGGGTCGACTACTCTTCTACTTACGAACTTGGTGACCCGCATCTCTTCATCAAAGTCCTTTTCTACAAGCTGAGGCCAACCGCCAAGAATTGCTACAAGACTTGCACCAGTTCCTCCACCAAGTCCACTAACTGTGGGTCGGTTGAAATAACCGGCACCTTGATTAGTCATCGTGGCAGAAATAATTACACCGCCAGAAACCACAAAATTAAAAGTAGCTGTAGTGGTTGGAGCAGGGTCACCAGTAACGGGAGTTAAAGTCCCTGCGTGTGTTCCATTCGTATAGCCACTTCCACCAGCTACAACCACTACCGCATCCACAAACGCATTAGTTAAACGCTTACCAACCGAGAAAGCAATTCCCAAGTCGGTGCTAAGGGTTTTGGTATAGGACTCGGTCCACTGAACACCTTCTCCAACTTGAATATCAGTTGGGTTGTTACTAATAATTAACACTACGTCAACCTCAGCACCACCATAATCCTTAGTAATTTCGTGGTTTTTGGTAGTGATTGGAAGGTTTAATGTAGAATCTAACTCAACAGTCTCCTTCTCAATTTCGTTAATACGATCAGCTTTAGTCTTAGACGTAATAACCAAACCTGTTGGCTCGTCAGGGTCAGTGCCGTTAGGAACACCAGGAGTATTGGTGATCTTATACTTCAACGCCGAACGAAATTCCGGCGGAATTAAGTCTAGCCAGTTATAACCCCACTCTTTACTAACTAGAGGACGTGCGTTATTATGTGGCATTAGTCAAGAGAGAGGCTCGTGTCGCCACTCAGGATTAAAGAACCATCCCAGGCTACAAAATCAGCCCAAGCTTCGTCACGCTCTTTATTGGGTGGAGAGACGTTTCCCTCTTGACGGTTTACAAATTCTTTAGAGAAAAAGTTAAGACGACAAACAGAGTCCCAAAATAGAAAATCATCACCGAACTCCAAAATAAAATCATTATCGTCGTCTTCGCTATAATCAGGAAAGTAACGATAAACATCCATAACAATAGAAACTGGACTTTGACCAACAACATCGGGATCAGCAGGATACATGTAAAGATGTGGTCCCATCTGAATTACTGCTGGAGTGTCTATATTTCCAAATGGTGCAGGCTGAACCGTCTGACGAGAGAACTGCGTTCCTTGCCACCGAAACATCAAGTCGTTAGAAACCCACTCTCGATTAGAGTAGTTAATAGGCCTCATTCCTCCACTTTCACCAGCAAGATAGGTTCGAACTATCTTTTTTATAGTTACATAATCCGTTGTGCCATGTAAATGTGCTGGACTAAATAATACTCCACTAGTTAAGCTGATCGAAACGTCCACACTACACCTCATCAATTCAAAGTCGTATTGCATTTGGGCATACTGATGCGACCGATTTATAGCATCTAACAACAAGTCAATGCCGTTGACAGCTTCTAAATCGGCTACAGCCAGTTGTAGATAGCCCGCAATTTTACTTTTAAGATCAGGTAATGTAGTCATGGACGTTTCTTCATCAGATCAAACTAACCGTTTTGGTTGTTCTCACCGCCCAGATCACCTTTCGGGAGGGCCGGGGTTTTATACTGAACCGTTTCGTTGGAGTCGGTTAGAAAGCTTGGGTTGCTCGCTTCTCCGTCCAAGATTTTGGTACTCTCAACATCAACACTGTCACTCATCTTGACCGTTAGGTTCTTCAATGAATATGGTTTCTTCATGCTTTCCTTTCTGTTAATAACCTTCTACTATCGCTAAATATGTCCCAGAAGGAATATCAGCCGGTGCAGCTGTAGCTGCGGCTTTTCCTAACAAGGACAAACCATCATAAGCAGGTGCCGCGACAACGATCAACGTGTTATCACTCTTAACAAGTGGCATAGCACGCTCAATCTTGACCAGCCCAAACAGCGAGGCGGGGATGTCCAACGCCGAAGCCCCGTTAGAACCGTCAGTGATAAGGGTACCAGTAACGATTTTACGTTGACTTGAGGGTGGGAAATCACGAACCCGACTCGTGCTATCCGTACTCTGCGTGAATGTTGCGTCTGCCATATTACGGAGTAACTGCGCGGAAGTTGTTTATGAACATGTGCGACTCAGGGAACCGAAGTTCCAAACCGCACTCGCCGAACCACTCGTCTTCACGATAGTCAGCATTGTTTGGCTGACGCATCTTGAGAAGATTAGTGTCTCGTCCGTCCATAAAACGGTAGATTAGGTTCCACACATCCAACACTAATCCACTATAACGCAGGGAAGCGTTTTGTGAAAAGAGTGGGTGTGTCTTGAAGTGCATAGCACCGAACGGAGAGGTAAAAGTCACAATGTCCCATCCAAACGAGGACTTAGCCTCTTGAGAGATGTTTAGAACACCTTGACCTTTGAACATCTTGTTCAGAGCAATCAAGAAACCAGAGCCACAAAGTACTAGTTTCTCTTGCGCTTGGTTTGAGGTAACGCGAAAGGCACGCTCTACATAACCGTAGAACGTATCCAAGCTCATTGAACCAGCAGTGTTGCCGGTAATAATGCGCTTGTTGTCGTCTGTATCAACTGTAGCTGCTGTGTTACCATACAACGTACCGAGTTCCCACTGTTGGAGCCAGTACATAATACCACCCGTTGTGCGGGTAGGCAATCCGGTTGTGCCATCGATATTAAGAGTCTTCGTTCCGAAAATAAACGACTTCTCCATTTCTTCAGCATGTTGGATTGTGGCATCTTTTGCCTTGTCGCGGTATGGACCAGTCTTGTCATACTTCAACCCAGTCTTCAACACCGTGCCAGAGAACTGGAACGGAGTGCGGAAGATTTGAGTGTAGTTAGACAAGTTCGTCGGCACCGTGTAAGGAGCCAACGCTGCACCAACTTGTGCTTCTGACGCCGCGTTACCAATAACTAGGACTTCCAAGCTATCAGCATCGGTGTCGTTAGACACAGAGGTGTAAGCCTCCAACCATCTCACTTCAAACGCCGTGGCACTAACGAGCGTAACGATAATACCTTTTAGGGTAAAGGTCGCTGACGCTGCGCCGTTAGGCACAACATTAATTTGGATAATATGTCCAACACGGAAAGCCGCTGTAGCAGCAACCGTGATTCGGGCAGTATCACCAACTGCGATGTTGAAACCAGCAGCAGTTTTATCTGTGGTTCCACCAGTCGTGGTAAACGGACCAGCCGCATTAGCAGCCGCCGTTGTGGTACGTTGTTCGGCCAAGCGTTTCTCATAAATTGAGAACGCAGGGTCGGTTGTCATTTCCTCCTTCAACATCGACAAAATAGCGATGAGTGGAGCACTACCATTTGGGTATTGGTAGAATACTGAGCGTCGGAAATTTCCCAAACGGTCAATCCCTGATGCTTCAGTGTGTAGTAAACCAAGTATCATTTAGTTTGTTTCCATTCTTTAACTAGGTGTCAGCTAATGTGGACCAAATATTTCTTGGAACACGCTAGGGGTTGCAGAACCTCCCCCGCCGCCACCAGCTCCACCACCACCACTTAATTGTGCTGGTTTAGCTTTTGTAGTTGTTGTTGTTGTGGTTCTAGTACCACTCGGCTGAGTAGTACCAGAGCCGTTGCCGTTAGGGATTAACTGCCTGGCTCTGTCTGCTAAAGCTTTTTGTGCCTCTTTGAGAGTGGGAAAAGTCTTTCCCTCACCCAATAGAGACTTATACGCGATATCCACCTGCATAGGGTGTTCACGCAAATCTTCAAATTCCTTGAAAAAGACTTCACGCTCTTTTTCCGCACGTGCCTCTTGGGCGTACGTCAGCGCGGGAGCATACTTGGCCTCTAACTCACTCTTCATAACTTGAAGCTGGTATTGAATTAGTTGACCAAACTGTCCAGCCAATCCTTCCCGCATGAGTTTGAGTGCTGCTATAGAGTCCGCTCCACCAGCCATAAGTTTGGCCACCAAACCTTCGTCTGGTTCCCATACCTTAAAGATTTTGTCAAGCTCTGCTTGGGTATATTCTTTCTGCTGTTCGACTGGTCGAACTCCTTCTCTAACCGCATCTGCAATTTCCTTCGCGGTTAGTGCAGGAGTAGTAGTTTCTTTGACTTCTGGCTTCTCTTCGACTACTGTTTCTGTTGGTGTTTCTTCCTTATCAAAAACACCACCAGCGGCCTCAGCGAAGTTAGTCTCGCTTCCACTTGCTCCACCATCGTCTGCTTCATAAAACATCATTATCGGTTGTTTTCTCATTTTGTTTGCGTTCTTTCTGTCTTGTTACTTTTATGTGTATTATTTCTGGATACTCTGAACAGATTTTATATGCTCGTGCTTCACCGATAATTTGTTCTCGAATTGTTGTATTCTGTGGATTTACTTCCGGTGATAGAATCACGGCCATACACCGTTCTAACTCATCCAGTTGTGCCTGTTTGAAGTGCTGGAACCACGGGTTGCTGAGGAATTCCACCAGCTTGGGGAGTTCCGCCTCCTGCTGCTCCTGGGATAGGTGTGACATTTAATGGTAGTTGTTGTTGTGCTGGAGGGAGAAAACGTTCGGGAGACCTGATACCTCTCAAATCGGCAATCTCGACTACTAAACTGCGGAAAGGTTCTTGTCCTAGCATCATTGCAGTTTGAGGATTTTGAAGCAAACCAAGAAGAAGGTCCTGCATCGACTGAGCAATATAACCTTTTTCAGAGGGAGCCGTGCCGTCGAAAAACTCAAAGGTAAATCCAGGAACACCTTCTTGTTTAAATGCGTCGAGTCGCGATTGATCCGCATCTTTTCCAACGGCACGCTGAAAGCTTTCAATAGCAATGTTGTCTACAATATTAGACAACATCTTCTCACCAAGAGGAACAAACAAAGTCTCCCATAACACAGTCGCAATAGTCTTCAAACGGGAAGCAGCACCGGCATTGACAGTCCGAGCCTCAGCAGCCGAACGCCTGCCGCCATTATATTGCCCGAGTGCATTGTCATTAATGCCGGTGCTTATTTGCATAAAGCTCCACAAAGTTTGAACGTCTTGAACATGCGAACCTGTGACGTCCTGCAACTCCAGTTGTTTAATAAAGCTATCTACACCACCTCGACTTGCCATACCCTCTTTGAGTCTAATAACTGGACTCCGATCTTTTAAGTCCTGCATTTCAATACCAAGGGGATCGACAATCAGCTTGTTGTCGATAATTTTGCGGACGGAAGTAATACGAGAATTTAAAAACCAAGTAGCAATATCCTGTAAGTCTCCAATAATTTCAGCCAACGACTCGTTTACAACTCTGAGTTGATCTGCACTATACTCACCAATATCATAACAGAACTCTCCATGAGGATAGTTCATCTTGTCACAACGAAGAATCGTTTGGTCGTTAGCATACCAAATAACATACATATCTGGTTCTAACTCATTCCCAAAAGGATTGGTTCCGTTGTCTTCTGTAAATTTCTGTGGATCAATCCAAACTTGAATTTCCGTGACGACACACATACCAGAACCAATACCACCGGGGACGGACAACGACCTAATAGTTGAGGCGTTATTAGAAGTATAAGTATACATCCTTCGATTAACATCTGTCTCCGCTTTGAACGAATGGATTTTGTCGGTGTTAGTAAGCATCCCATCCGACTCCATCTTCTTTAAACGTGTAATAGAGAACTCATCCTCAGACGCACAAAATTCACCCTCTTGAAACCTGGATAGGGGAAAGCGAACATCAGGAAAGAACTTATAAGGATTAACAGAAGTTAAACGGTTACCTTGCTTTTTGTACTTAGTTGCGGTTTCAGTTGTAGTAGACGCTGGAATAACAGCACCTGTAAAATCAGTCGTTTCTGGCACAACAGTCTGTTGTCGCACTTCCATAGTCGTTTCTTCCCACGAGGTCTTTATGGCACAGAAACCACAACGCGCAAGGTTGAGGAAGCACTGGTATTGTATTTGGCTAAACTTGTTTTTAGACAACTCTCTATCAAGCAAGGCTTGGGCGTCACGCTCAGGGGTCGGAGCGGCGTCGGTCTCAACCTCATCATCCTCGATCTCGTAGAAATAGGAGCGTTGGTTAAATAAAAGTGTAAAGAAAGCAATAAAAGTCTGTACTTGAGCATAAGTAAAAGGAAGAATCGTCTTAACCGGTTCCTTACGTTTATCAGCTTTACGGTCCTGCTCATCGGCTACTCTCTCACCACGAATAGTAGCATCATTACGATCCCACAAATCGTAGTACTTATTCATGTGTGCTCGACTAGTTTCAACTAACCGCTTCACATGTTGTAACAAGTTGTCGTGAAACTTGCCGTCAGTATTTAACGCTTCTTTTATTTGTTGGTCCATTTGAATTATACAACAACACCATCTGAAACTAATATTTTAACTTGACTAGCAAGAGCAGCAGTCCTATTAGTCCAACCATCAATAAAATGTTTTCTAAGTTTCCAGGGTACATTTAAATTTTGTCCAGAGTTCATAATAAATATCTCTTGCACCTTCGGGGGTTAATGTCTTCACGTCGACACCTGGGTGGTCTCTTTGGTCAATACCATAGAAGGTTACACCGCCCGGGTCATGTGGGTCATATTCTAGACTACGACCCTCCCAGTCCAAGACAAAGTTAAGGCAGGTGTCGAAACGTGAATCCATTTACTTACGGGGTTGGTGGAGGTGGTGGTGCGAATTGTGCCAACGCTGCGTCCATTGACGTCTTCAAGTCCGTCGTAGCCGCATCCACAGCCGGGGATGTTGCTCCCGCTGCCGCAACTGCTGCTGTCAACTCAGCAATTTTTGCGTTAATTTCGTCCAGTACTTGACCGAACTCCGTCTTGATGCCTTGTAACAAGGCTGCTTCTTCATCTTGTGTAGCCATAATTATCTCCGTGTTTCTTCTTATTTGTCTTAATATAGCAACGGCGTCTACCGCTGCTTGTCCTACCACTCGGTAGAAAGTTTCTTCCTTCATATAGTTGGTTTGGCTGTAGGGGTTGGTGCCGGTGCTGGAGTTGGAGCCGTAGGTTGAACAATTGGAATAAGGTTGGACGCCTTTATAGTAGCCGCAACCACAGCTGCTTTATGAACAGTATCAACTGTTTTCTGTGACACCGGTTGTGCCGGTAGAATTTCCGCTATAGCCTGACCTACTCCAGCAATACCAGGACTATTTTCGATAACTGCTTTCGGAACAGTCGTTCCCACATAGCCTTGTAAAACGGTTCCTAGTGCACTTAATCCTGCACTGGCAAGTTGACCAGCAGCTGGACCACCATAAAACGTCGCTGCCGCTGTTGCTGCAACGCTGGCAATAGTTTCCGCACTCGACAAAAGGGCACGTTGGTTAGGGGTTAGATTAGTGCAACCAACCACAACTAATGCAACTAGAATTAAAGGTAGTTTCTTCATATAATTAATTTAACAATTTCAAATAACCAAACTATCACCACTATACTAAACACCGCATAAAAAATAATCCAAACGGGTTCTGGAATAGGCCACCCAGTCCATTTAATCAAAGACCAAATAGCCCATGCAATTACGGAAACTATTGCGATTTTTTCTAGTAAACCTAACCATCCTTCTGCTATAATTGTACATATCATACTATTCACCTTTAGTTGGTTGTGGTACCACAGGTACCGGATTAGAGGGGGGATTTTGAATTAACGTTGGAATTGGTTCGTCAGGATGATTAAGTTGAGCTATAGATTTACCCACAAGAATAGTAGTCAATGCACCAGAGACACCACTTAAAATGTTGCTTATCGCCATTAACTGCGGAACGTCTATATAAATTTTCCACATTGCACACCACACTAAAGCAAAAGCCAACATCCAAGCAATAATTCCCGCTGCTACTACAGCAAAAACTTGGACTATATTAGGTCTTTGAATAGCAGCTTGTCCGTTCATTTAGGTCCAAACTTAGTAAGCACAATTTGTAAAAGTTGTCCAATTAAAAAAATAGCGGTGCTATTTAAACTAACAGCAATAGCAGCCGGAGCTGTCATCCCCATAACTATAAACTTTTCAAAGGGAGGGTGGTACATCGTAACCCAAACCAGGTTTAACACTGCAATACAAATAGCAAAAGCAGAACAAGCTCGGCTAAGCCAAAGTATAAAAAACAAACTCTTCATAACAAACTTTTCGATTTCTGTTTAAGATCATTAGCGTCTTCACACTGTTCCAACGCTTCTCGTAACGTGTCAGGTCCAATAGGTCGTAATTGACCTATTGCTAAAACCAAACAAGCTGCGTCACTTACTCCAACTTTTTTACACACCTCCGACACTAATCTACTACCAAACTGCCTTTCTAATTCGATCGCTAGTTCTACTAAACCCATCTCTTCACCATGAATCATTTCGTAAAATTGCTTCAACTCCGGTAGAAGCGGCTGCATCAAATCGTTTGCTTTCTTAGTTAGAATTACAGGTGAATTTGATGTTCCTAAATTTTTATTTTCTACTTCGGCTAATCCACGTCTAAGCTGAAACAACCACATAGTTTCAACACAGACTTTCAATCTTTCTAGGTCTGCCTCATCAAGACGTTTAGTAATATTGTCTATTTTTGACACGTTCAAAGCTGATCTAGTGTGGAGAGATGTCCATGCTCTAATTCCACCTATTACCACTACTCCAAGCGTAATAAGATTTCCTATAGAAACGTCATTTGAAAAAGTAATCATTAAGCAACTGCTAAAGCGTCATTAGTCTCTTGAATAACAAAGCCGATAAATACTTCCTGCTCTAATTGAGTTAGGTCTTTCGGTAATTCATTTACAAAGTGAGGTTCGATATTAACTTCTTGATTATATAAAGCGTTAACTTCCTTGTTTCGTTTAAGAAGTTCTTCTTTAACATATTTATACTGTCCGTGTTCATCTCGTAAGATAACACCTTCCTTATCAGTAGCACAATGCTCGATGTTAATTTCCTCAATAAGTTCCTGCCACTTCTCTTGAACTCGACTAAGCTTTCGACTAAGTTTGGTCAAGGCATACTTAAGTTTACTCTCTTCTTCATGTTTAGCAATCCATTGACTAGCAGTTCGTGCAAACTCGAAACAGTCTCTGTATGATTTCATATATTTTATTTATCCAACTATTAGTAAAAAAGGGACTTGCCTCTTGTTAGTCCCACCCCCTGAACATAAAATAGTATTGACACCGCTGGTACTATTGGACGCAACGGTGATCGTGCCCCCATAAGTCTGTACAGCCGTTGGCCTAAAAGTGACCTGAACACTCTGAGACAAGCCCGGTGCGATACTAGCAGTAGTGATGTCCGTGCTAAAACCAGTTGGGCAAGTAATATTGGTCACCGAAAGCGTACCGGTTCCGGTGTTGGTGATCGTCATAAGCCGCTGGACGCTATGGTTTTTCTGTACATTACCGAATGCAAGATCGCCTGTTACGTCGATAACTCGTGTACTCTGAGCGATTCCGGTGCCGCTTGCAGCGATTGTATTAGTTCCACTCGTGGCGTCACTTGTAACCGTTATATTGCCGGAGTAAGCCTGAAACAAGACGGGTGAAAAAGTCACAGTTACTGAAGCTGTTCCTCCAGGTGCTAAAGTTCCAGCATAGCTACCAGTAAAACCAGTCGGTAGAGTAATGCTAGAAACTGTCAAAGGCGAATTACCGCTGTTTGTAATAACAAACTGGCGCGTTGGCGTCGAGCCAACAACAGTATTACCGAAAGCGAGGTTACCACTAAGGACGATGATAGCCGTGGCTGAAACTTGTCCGGTGCCAGATGCGGTTGTGGTGTTGATTCCGCCTGTGGCATCACTAGCTACAGTTACAGTGCCGCTATAAGAAATTGCCGCGACTGGCGAGAAGGTAACGGTAACATCATGAAATCCACCTGCCACAATTGTGCCAGAATAGCTACCAGTGAATCCCGTTGGATACGTGATACCGCTAACGGCCAAATCAGTGTCTCCACTATTCGTGATCCGTAAGACCTTTGTTGGAGTCGTACCAGTTTGGACCGTGCCGAAATCCAGCGATCCGGTGAGTTGAATAATTTTAGTAGCAGAAGCTGTCCCGACTCCGGTTGCCGCCGTGCTACTTGTTCCACTGGTCTTATCACTAGTAATGTCAACCGAACCAGAATAATTCTGTGCAGCTAAAGGCGCAAAAGTGACGTTAAGAATTTTGTTTGCCCCGGCTGCAATAGAGGCACTAAGTAAATCGCCACTAAATCCTTGTGGATAGGCGATCGAATTAATTGAAAGTGTCCTATTACCAGTGTTAGAAATTGTTAGTTGTCTGGTAGCAGTCTGCCCAACCGTAATACTTCCGAAGTCAAGCGATCCACTTAAACCCATTACTCTAGTTGCACAAAAAGCCGTCACAGCAAGGGTGTTAGTTCCACTTGTTTTATCACTTACAACCGTACAGGTTCCATTATTAGTCCCAGGTGTAGTTGCTGAAAAAGTTATGTTGACAAGATGTGACGCTCCTGGAGCAATAGTGAAGCTGGTCTGAGTTGCAACAAACCCTGTAGGGAGGGTTATGTCGGTGACGGTTAAAATAACATTTCCGTTATTGGTAATGGTCAAGCTTTTTGCAGGAGACGTAATGTTAATGTCAACGTCACCAAAGGCAAGACTGCCGGAAAGAGCAATAACACGAGTGGGAGCAGCAGTTATAGTTAGAGTGAAGCTTTGAGTATCAACTTCACTGCCATTTATAGCGTGAATAGTGAAGGTATAAACACCAGCCGCACTTCCAGCTCCGACAGTTAGCAAACCTCCACCACTAAAAGTAGTTCCACTTGCGGGGAAAGACTCACCACCTCCAGTTGTGGTTTTGCTCCAAGTTGGTGCAACCGTAAAGCCAGTGGACGCAGCTTGAAGAGTTCCACCTACACCCTCAGTGAATGAAGCAGTACTAGGACTAATAATTCTTGGAACCGCTACGTCCCCAAGCGTTAATGGATGTGGGTAATCATAAGGCTCATACCACTTGACCCATGCGCCTGTGTTTGAATTAGGCGTTGAGCCAGTAAACACATAAAGAGTGCCGGTTGAGCCAGGGGTAGTTCTAACGCTAGTATCGAAATAGGCTGTGCCAGGATTAAGTGGCATACCTCTTCCAGCGTTGGTTGCGTTGCCAGTTATATCATTACCTGTTTTGCCCAAAGTGGGACGGGAAGTGCCAAATCCAACGCCGGTATCCTGTCTTCCACTAACGAGCGTATTATTTTCGTTAAAGTAGTCTCGGTTTGGGAGTATGGTGTACCTACTCGACGCTCCAATCGGCCCATTACTAACGGTGCGGTTATTCCAAGTGTAAATCGGATCAAGCGCCTGATGCGGCCAAGCTCGTGAGTTGGTGACGGTGTTAAGCCAGTGGTAAGGCCCGCCATTAATGAAGTCTGCTTGTCCTCTTCCACCCTGATCTAACGCAGTTAAAACTCTGTGTATTTGATAAGCCGAACCACTTTGCCAATTCACCTGCTGTTTGTCCGCTTCGGTCTGCGTTGCCAGGTTGGTATTCCCACTGACAGTACCAATGATCTTAGAAAAGTAACCGTCATCTACTTTTAGCATTCCATAACCTAGCCATTTATCGGTAGTCCATCCGGGACTACCGTTATCGACAACTTGTATGGGTTTGCCCGGCGCGACTCCCAACCCGGTCGTTCCTGCGCCAGCAGTTCCCGAGAAAAATAAATGTGGAGGCTTCTGAGGAGTCGCTGCTACATACGTTCCATCTCCTTCGGTATCGTTCACGTCCCAAGGACTGCTACCGTCTGCCCCTTGCCAACCAGTAATGGCTTGGCTACCAGTTGCCTTACCAAAACACCATTCTTCCCGCTGCTCATCAATGGAGTAAGCAGGATTGTTCATTGCGGTGCCGTGGTAGTTGTTGTTGTAAAATAGGAGACAGCCGCTGCGTAAGGTTCCAGGCGTATCCACGATACTGAAAGTGGTCTCGTTCCCGTAAGCTTCTATGGCTCTACCACCCCTAACCCCACCTTCCGTTCCATGAACATGGAGATGGCAGTTGAAAATTTTGTTAAATCGGATCACAAACTTAGCTCCGCTGTTGCCGTCGGTCATTCCAACTTCTGAGCTAGATGTATTCTCGATCCAGTTATTCTCGACAAAGAAGAACTGGTCGGTGCCCCATTGCGTCGGGAGGCTCCAGGTGCCACTACCAAAGTCTGTTCCAATCTGACCGTTATAGAATCCGAAGGTCTGCGTACGAAGGTGACGAATAACGTTATGATCCGCTACTCCATAAACGTTGTCACCAACTCGAATAGCTTGTGCTTGGACCGGAGTTGAGGCCAAGTCAAAGTTGTTATTATTTATCCTTACTTGATGACCATTACCATTTACCGCCACGTAACCGTTTTGGCTAAATGTGGTAGAAGCATCACGGAAGGTAAACCCGCTAAGTCTGAATTTCTTTCCGGCTGCCTCTGCTGTTGCCGATGTTTGCGCCGTAATGAGTGCTAACTGAGTCGTGAACGCTCGAATAATAACGGTCTGATCGTTGGTAGCGCCGG
>WNFR01001773.1_pt1 | contig 22525 bp, 23 predicted proteins | sample 5400221 | NCBI WGS metagenome assembly WNFR01 (sample SAMN13153357, study PRJNA577476) | soil metagenome | isolation source: 40 cm soil under Madrone tree | place: USA:California | collected 2016-06-14 | reverse complement strand
CTTTGTCGCGCTTCAGCCGCCGTGCCTTGGCCCCGATTTCCAGCACGCTGATCGAGCCCGCGTCGTCGATCCACAGCGGCGCGGATGAAATGGTTCCCAGCGATTCCGTCATCCGCCGCCAGTCTTCCTTGCTCAAATGACCGGTGCGGAATTTGTGCGCATCGATCTGCGCCACGGACGCCACCAGCCTCTGCAGCAGGGATTCTTTGGACATTTCCAGGCTGAACATGGCCACCGGGTGTCCGCCGCGAATCGCGATGTTTTCCATCAGGTTTAGCGCCAGCGCCGTTTTCCCCTGCGAAGGGCGCGCCGCCAGAATCAGCAGCTCGGAAGGCTGTAGGCCCGACGTGAGCTTGTCCAGCTCCGTATAACCCGTGGGGATTCCCGTGATGCTCTTCCCCTCACGGAAGATTCTTTCCAGGCGCTCAAAATTGTCGCGGACGATGTCCTTGATTGGTAGCAACCCCGCGCGCACGCGGTCTTCCGCTAGCGCAAAAATCGAAGACTCTGCGTTATCGAGAATCGCGTCGGCGCCGTCCTCACCCTCGAAAGCGCGCTGCTGAATATTGTGCGTGGTGTGAATCAGGTTGCGCAGGATCGCCTTTTCCTTGACGATGCGCGCGTAGTGCTCGATGTTCGATACCTTCGGCATGCCGTCGGCGAGCGACGCCAGGTACGGCGCGCCACCGGAGGCTTCCAGATCGCCCTTGCGGTTCAGCTCTTCGGTCAGGGTCACCAGGTCGATGGCCTGCTGCACCTCTCCCAGCGCGATCATTTGCGTGAAGACGCGCCGGTGCTGGTCCAGAAAGAAATCTTCCGGCCGCAGATGCTCGATCGCCGGATTCAGCGCGTGGTTATCCAGCAAAATCGCACCCAGAACGGAGCGTTCCGCATCCAGGTTATTCGGTAGTGGCTTCTCAAGAGTCGTGTCAACAGGCATGAGAGGTTTGTTTTACATTCGCCTTTTCTTCGCTTTTGTACCACGATCTCCGCAGGAGGGCAAGCGGAGATTTTTTAATTCTGGGTACGGACACTTCACTATTCAAAACGATGCCGCATTGTGCGTGGAAGTCTTGCGCGCGTCAATTGGAGTGCCTGTGCATCGCCTCGGAAATCTCTGCAAAACTTTTCGCACACAAAAAAGTAGGGGCGCAGCACGCTGCGCCCCATTCGAGAAAAAGTTGTGATGAAAAGGACGACTAGGCTTCCTTCTCAACGCTAACATTTATCTGTGCGGTGACATCGCGGAACACCTTGATAGTCACTGGAAATTCTCCGATGGTCTTGAGCGGCTCGCCAAGCTGTGCTTGGCGCTTATCAATCTTGAAGCCCTGCGCCGCCAGTCCTTCCGCGATATCGGCGGAGGTGACCGAGCCGAACATCTGATCGTTCTCCCCGGTCTTGCGCGTGAACTTCAGCGAAACGCCATTGAGCAGCGCGGCCTGCTTCTCGGCAGCCTCCTGCTCCGTGGCCGTTTTCTTGGCCAGCGAGGTGCGAATGCGCTCGATAGCCTTTAAGTTGCCCGCGGTCGCCTCGACGGCAAGCTTTTGCGGCAAAAGAAAATTGCGCGCATAGCCCGGCTTGACGGTCACCACGTCGCCGCGGTGGCCCAGCTTTTCAATGTCTTCCTGAAGAATAATTTGCATGTCTTCTCTCTATGCTCCTGTTCCCTTACGCCTTCGGCGCTTCGGCGGCTGGCGGCGCTGGTGTCACCGCGGCTGGTGCCGGACTCACCGGGGCCGGTGTCGGAGTTGCATGAGCAGGCGCGGCATGAGCCGCCGGCGCTCCCGGCACGACTACGCGCGGTGCCTGCGTGCCCGCCGCGCTGCCCGCAAACGGCAACAGCGCGATGTTGCGCGCCCGCTTAATGGCCACGCCGAGCCAGCGCTGATGACGCGCGCACACGCCCGTCATCCGCCGCGGCAGAATCTTCCCGCGCTCCTGCACGAACTGCGACAGGATGTCCGCGCGCTTGTAGTCGATGAAGTCCATCTTCTCGACGCAGAACTTGCACACCTTCTTCTTCCGGAAATACTGGCGCTTGCCCCTAGGCCGGCCTCCGGGACCTCCCGGACCGCCTCCGCCTGGTCCGCCTTCGCGCCGCGGACCACCGTGCCCGCCGCCCGGACCGCCGTGACCACCACCATGGCCGCCTTCACGCCGCGGAGCTCCGCCGGGCGCTGGTGCTTGTTTCTGTTCCTCTGCCATACCTTCCACCCTTTCACTCATCGCCCCGGCCTTGCCGAGGTCAATCTACTGGTGATCCCGGTCGAGCCGGAGTCACCTTTTCTCGATTCAAAAAACTCTTTCGGCTCGCAGACCTAGCTGCCGGCAGCGGCCTGCTCCGGCGCTGCCGCCGCTGGGGCAGGGGCAGGCGTCGTGCGGCGCGGTCGCCGCGCGGCGCGCTTCTCGCGCTTCATCGTAAGTTTCTTCTGGCGCTTCAGATCTTCGTCGAGCCGCACGGTCTGATATTTGATCACCGTGTCTTGCACGCGCAGACGCCGCTCCAGCTCGGCAATCAGTTCGCCGTGGTTCGTGCGGATTTCCTGGTGAACGTAGATGCCTTCGCGGTGCTTCGCCACGCGATAGGCCAGCTTCCGCGTGCCCCAGTGCTCCGTCTTCTCGATCTTGCCGCCCTTTTCCGCGCAGGTGTGCTCGATGACCGTGAGGACTTTCTTGATCTCGTCTTCCGGCGTCGCCGGCCGCACAATGAAAACCAAATCGTAATAACGCTCTTCCATGATGACCTCTTTCCATTCACGCCGGGCGCGAGCCCGGCAAAATCGTTCTTACTTTTCTTCCGGCTCTTCCGGATCGGCTGGTTTTCTCCGGTTGTACTTCGTCATCGCCGCGTCGATGCCCTGACTCAGGATCATTTCGACAGCGTCCCCGGCTTCGCCGATCATTTCCGCCGCTACTTCCAGCTCTGCCTTCTTCATCGGCCGCAGCACGTATTCTTTGCGGCTGCTCAGCGGATGATCCGGTCCGCAACCCAGCCGCAGTCTTGTAAATTCCTGCGTGCCGACCGAACCGATCACCGACTTCGCGCCGTTGTGGCTTCCCGCGCTTCCGTCGGGATGAATCCGGATCGTTCCCAGAGGCAGTTGCGCCTCATCCCACAGCACCAGCAGATCCTTCACACCCAGGTCGTACTTCCCCAGCAGCTCCCGCACGGAGATGCCGCTGAGATTCATGTACGTCTGCGGCTTCGCCAGGATCACTTCTTCCCCGGCAATTTTTCCCCGGCCCACCAGCGCCTTGCCCTCGGGCCGTTCCACGCGAATCCCGTTGCGATTCGCCAGTTCATCCACCGTCATGAAACCCAGGTTGTGCGGCGTCCACTGATATTCCGGATCGGGATTCCCAAGTCCGACAATGAGCCGCATAATCCTTTTTCCGGCAGCCTGCCAGCCGCAGGCCCCTCGTCGCACAACATCGCGTTACTTTTTCTTCTCGCCCTTCTCGCCTTTGTCGGTCTTCTCCGCCTTGGGCTTGGCTTCCGCCTCGGCGCCTTCTTCGCCTTCCACTTCCTTCTTGCCCTTCTTGATGACTTCCGGCTCGGCCGGCGTTGCCGTTTCCGCCGCCACAGCCTCCACGGGCTTCTCTTCTTCCACCTTCAGCGCCACGACATGCGCCAGCACGCGCTCCGGCTCGGTGATCAACTTCATCTTGGCCGCGTCGAGCGGCAATTCATTGGCGCGCAGCTGCTTGCCGAGCATCAACCCGCTGACATCCACCCTGAACTCCGTCGGGATATCCGACGGCAAACATTCGATTTCCACTTCGCGTGTCACCACTTCGAAAACTCCACCCTGCACCTTCACGCCGGAAGGCTCGCCAAACGTGTGTACGGGAACTTTGACCCTCATTCTAACGTCCATGGCCACGCGCAGAAGATCCACATGCAGCAATTTCCCGGTGATGGGATCAACCAGCCAGTCCTTCAGGATCGCGGGCTCGTGCTTTCCGCCAAGATCCACCTGAAAAAGCGTGTTGTGCCCGCTCTCGGACCGGAGAATCGCGCCAACCTGCTTGGCGTTCACCGCCAATGTGATCGCCGCGCCCTTGCCGCCATACAGGACCGCCGGCACCTTGCCGGTTTGCCGGAGCCGCCGCGCCTCATTCTTGCCCCGCGTCTCCCGCGGTGCACCTTCCACTACAATCTTTTCTGCCATGTCCTTCTTCCCTTCTTGAATTCCAGGCGGGCAGGCATTCTTGCCTATCCTCTTCCTGCGATTTCTCCGCGGACAGACAAAAATGTCTGTCCCGCAAAATCAAATAAACAGCTCGCTGATCGAAGTCTCTTCGTGAATCGAGCGAATTCCTCGCGCCAGCAAATCCGCAACGCTCAACACTTTGATCTTCCCCATCTTCTTGCCGGCTTCGCTCAACGGCACGGAGTCCGTCGCCACCACTTCCGTAATGATCGACTTCGCGATCCGCTCCACCGCCGGACCGGAAAGTACCGCATGCGTGCACGCCGCATACACTTGCGTGGCGCCTTCGCGCGCCAGCGCCTCGGCCGTCTTCACCAGCGTTCCCGCCGTATCGATAATGTCGTCCACGATCAGGGTGCTGCGTCCGCGCACGTCTCCGATCAGGTTCATCACTTCGCTGACATCCACGTCCACGCGGCGCTTGTCTACGATTGCCAGCGGGGCATCCAGTTTCTTCGCGAAAAATCGCGCCCGCTCCACTCCGCCCGCATCCGGCGAAACGACCGTCAGATTTGGCAGCTTCATGTGCCGGAAATGTTCCACCAGCACCGGCGAGCCATACAAGTGATCCACCGGCACGTCGAAATAGCCTTGAATCTGCGGCGCGTGCAAATCCAACGTCAGCGCCCGGCTCGCCCCCGCGGTTTCCAGCAAGTCCGCCACCAGCTTCGCGGAGATCGGAACGCGCGGCTTGTCTTTCCGGTCCTGCCGCGCATAGCAGTAATACGGCAGCACCGCCGTAATCCGCCACGCCGACGCCCGCTTGAACGCGTCGATCATCAGCAGCAGTTCCAGCAGGTGGTTGTCCACCGGAGCATGGCACGGCTGCACCACGAACACATCGGCGCCGCGCACATTCTCCAGAATCTGGAAATAGATCTCTCCGTCACTGAATCGCCCGAGCAGCGCCTTGCCCAGCGGCACGTCCAAGTGGCGGCAAATGCTTTCCGCCAGTATCGGATTCGCGGTCCCCGAGAAAATCTTGAATCGGTCGTCGTTCACGACGCTCGCGCTCCGTGTGGCCACTCAGCGGCCACACCACTTGCATGCAACCGATCTGGAAAGATCTTCAACAACGAGATGGACACGAAGAGACGCTGAGGCAGAATCCACGACACGCTTGCAGACTATTCTGCGATGCGCATCAGACGAGCGTACCTGTCGCGCGAGACAGTCTCGCAGACGAAGGTCTGATCGTGCGGAAACCCAACAGCGGCTCGGCGCGCCAACGCTGGGCTCGGGAAAACTCCAAACACCGCCGAACCGCTACCCGCCAGCGAGGCTTCTGCAGCTCCTCTTTGGAGCAACTCCCGCTTGATTTCATCAAGCCGGGGATGCCGCCGGAAAACCGGCTCCTCGAAATCGTTCGAAAGGCCGCTTCCCTGCGCGCTCCAGCATAGAGTACAGAACTCCCAAAGTTTAGGGTTTGCGGCCGATTTTGTCAATCTCAGAGCCTTAGCGTTCAGCCAGCCGTAGGCATCCGGCGTAGGCACGTGAATGTCCCAGGGCGAGACGACCAGCACGTGCCGCTTCGCGATATCCGGCAACGGATAAATTTCATCGCCCTTATTTACTCCCAGCGCGCGCCCGCCCCATAGAAAAAACGGCACGTCCGCGCCCAACGACGCGGCTATTTCCATCAATCGCGCCGCCGCCAGTTTCTTCTTCGTAAGGCGCAGATAGCCATGCAGTGCGGCCGCGGCGTCGCTCGATCCCCCGCCCAGTCCCCGCCCGGCTGGGATCGCTTTCTTCAGCTGGATTTCCACGCCGCCGCGGATTCTCAGTTCGCGCCGCAGCGCATCGACGGCGCGATACACAAGATTTTTCTCCACCGGTTCCGCGGAGAGCAGCTGGTTCCCCTCGATGCTCAGCGCAGTTCCCTCGCCGCGCGACGCGCGCAACCGCAATTCGTCTTGCAGCGAGATGGTCTGAAAAATGGTCCGCAATTCGTGAAATCCATCTTCGCGTTTACCGAGGACATCCAGGCGGAGATTGATTTTTGCGAACGCGGGAATGCGGACTTCGGGCATGCGCTGAGTTACGGCTTCGCGTCACTTGCCGTGGATTTTTGCGCCACGCGATGCTTCGATTGCGAGAGCTTCTTCTCGAGTTCCGCGACTTTGTCTGTCTCCATGTCCGCCGGCAGCGAGCGGCGCCATTCCACCAGCGACTTTTCCCATTCCGCGGCGGCTAGATTGCCGCGGCCTGTCTTGGCGTACAGATCGCCGAGATGCGAATGAATGGTCGCGTCGTGTCTTTCGCGCTCCACGGCCTTCCGGAGCGTGCTCTCCGAAGCGTCAAACTTGTTCTCTTTGAAATAAATCCAGCCGAGACTGTCGAGGTACGCCCCGTTGAAAGGGTCTTCCTTGAGCGCCTGTTGGACCAGATTTTCCGCTTCGTCAAGCCGTATCCCCAGGTCGCCCAGCATGTAGCCGTAATAATTCAGCACCGGAGCGTTTTTCGGGTTCACAGCTAGCACTTTCTTAAACTGCTCCTCGGCCTTGTCGAAAAACTTCTGCCGCTCGTAGACGGCTCCGAGCAGGAACCACACCATTTCGTTTTCACGCGCCTGCCCCGGCAGCACTTCCGCGGCGTGAGCCGCTTCTTCGGATTCCTTGTAACGCCGGCCGCGCTCGTACACTTGGGCGATGTTCAGATACGTCTCGCGATCTCCCGCGTCGCCGTGGAGCTGCGCCCTCAGAATCTTGACCGCGTCGTCCGTCTGTCCGTTCTCGCCAAGCAACAACGCGTGGCTTGTGCGAATCGCGGGATCGGCCGGGTATTTCGCCAGCGCTTCCTTGCCCGTCTGCAGGGCTTTGGGCAAATCCTTTGCGGCGCGGTACGTCTCCATGATCATCATCCGCGCCCGGCGATCCTCTTCCTCGCCCAGATGCCCCAATTCCTCGAAGGTATAAATCGACGCTTGATAATTCTGCATATCGCGATAAAGCTGCCCGAGTTGTTGATACAGAATGGCCAGCGACCGCCGCCGCGACGGCACTGCGGTCGACTGCCCCTTGATGCCCGTCACCGCGTCCGACAAAACGCGGACGGCATCCTCGTAGCGGCCCTGCGCCTGGTACAGCATGGCCTCGTTGTACATGACTTCCAGGCTTCCGGGTGCGTACTGCCGCGCTTTCACGAGATTCTCTTCCGCCTTATCGAGCTGGTGCAGCTCGCGGTAAATCTGCGCGATTCGCAAATACACGTCCGAATCGTCCGGCATCACGTCCGAAAGCTTCTGGTACACCTTCAACGCTTCGGAATATTTTTCTTCGGCCAGCAAGGTCTGACCCAGCCCGCGCTGGTGGCTCAGCTCCGAAGGATCGAGTTCAACGGCCTTGCGGTAAGCCTCTTCCGCCTTCGCCAGTTCATGCGCTTGCGTGTAGGCATCGCCCATAAGATCCAGCAGCACCGGCGATGGAGAATGTGCGGTGGTTCCTTCCAGCAGCGTGACCGCCTCGGGCGACTTGCCCTGGTCCATCAACAATTGCGTCAATTGCTCGACCGCCGGTTCGTTTTCCGGATCAGTCTTCAGGATGCCCCTCAGAACCTGTTCCGCCTTGTCGTGTTCGTTCTTCAGCCGGTAAAGGCGCGCCAGCCACAACGCCGATTCCGTATCCGAAGGATCGAGCCGGTTAATCTCGCGGTACTGCTCGATGGCGCGGTTCACCGTTTCCGGCTGGCCGTTGCCCGCGCTGACATCCCCCAGGCTCCGCAAATAGATCCGCCCCAGAAGCCGCCGCGATTGCACGTTATCCGGGTCGCGTTTTAGGATTCCCTGGGCTTCGGTTACCGCATCGTGAATCCGCTGCGCCTTCCAATACATCTCCGCCAGCCGTTCGCCGATGACCTGCGATTTGGGATCGAGAGCATATGCTTTCTTGTAGGCCTCGATCGCCTTGGTGGCGTACTCCGCGCTGCTGGTCGCTTCGTACTGCTGTTCGTAGATGTGGCCCATCGTGAAGTTGTAGTAGGCCTCGGCGCGCGCGGAGTCTTTTCCGGAAGGAGCGGTTTTCGGGTCGGCAAGGGGCTCCTGTGCCGTCTGCGCCGTGGCAGCCGCACCGGAGACGCCCGTCAACATTACGGCAAGAGCAATCTGTCGAAGGTTCATCGTAGCCCCAGAAACTCAAATTATCCCATGCGGCCGAAACGCGGTCAAAAGCCAAATACAAGACGTTTCCAGAGCTTGGGCGCCCCCTTTTCTAGGATGCAGGACGGCCATCAAAAGGTGGGATAAAAAGAAGACCTCCGGCGAGCGCCTGCCTTTCTAACCGCGGGTACTGTACGAAACGGCAATTTGCCCCGCCAAAGTTGCGTTCGCGACAAGAAGCGCGATGTTCGCCTTCAACGTTTTTCCGCCGCTCAATCTTGCCACTTCTTGCAGCAAGAACGGCGTGACGTCCTTTCCGCGTACTCCGGCCGTCTCGGCAGCTCGCAGCGCCGCGGCGATGAATGCTTCGATTTCGCCGTGTGGAAGCGCACTTTCCCTGGGCGCGGGATTGGCAAACAGGATGCCCGTTTTCGTTCCCTCGCTGGTGCCGCGCTTTCCCCATCCCCACTGAGCCCTCATTACCTTTGCAGCTTCATCCGGTGTCTCCACGCGATGAACAAGCTGCAGGCCGCTCTCTCTTGAATAAAACGCTGGAAACTCTTTTGTCGCGTAACCCACCACCGGCACGCCGAAAGTCTCAAGCACTTCCAGCGTTCGCGGCAGATCAAGGATCGCCTTCGCGCCCGCACAAACCACGGCCACGGGGGTGCGCGCGAGTTCCGTCAGGTCTGCGGAAATATCCATAGAATTTTCGCCACCGCGATGCACGCCGCCAATTCCACCCGTAGCGAAGACGTGTATTCCCACCGTCTCCGCGGCGATCATCGTTCCCGCAACCGTCGTTGCACCCGGCCCGCCAAACGCAAGGACCGCAGCCAAATCTGCGCGGCTTACTTTTGCTACGCTTTCCGCCTCCGAAAGAAATGCGATCTGTTCCGGGGAGAGCCCAACAACAAGTTGCCCATTCAAGACACCGACCGTGGCCGGTGTCGCTCCCGCCTCCCGCACCGCAGCTTCCATCGCGCGAGCGGTTTGCAGATTCAGCGGCCGCGGCAATCCGTGCGCAATCACGGTGGACTCCAGTGCTACGACCGGCTGCCCTGCGGCAATCGCAGAGGCTACGTCCTCACGAACGGTGAGAGATTTCTCCAATCGGTTCCTCCAGGCAGGCACTTGCCGTCTTATCACAAGAAAGCGCCAAGCGCGAAGCCGATGACGCCACCAACGCAACGCTCAGGCCACCGTGCGCAGGCACCGCATTAAGAGATGATAAGATGCCGCCGCCATGGGCCGCAAAAAAGATTCCGCCCCAAACCTTCTCGTCTTTGGTGATCTCAATATGGATATGATTGGCCGCGTGGACGCGTGGCCGGCCCCCGGCGGCGAATGTCTTTGCCCGCAGCTGGAACTGCACTGCGGTGGCGTTGGGGCCAACTGCGCCCTGGCCATCGCTCCCTGGGGGATCAACGTTCGTTTGCTCGGGTGCGTGGGCCAGGACCGTTTTGGCGACCTTCTGCTCGATACACTCCGAAAAACTGGCGTGGACATTCGCGGTGTGGAGCGCAGCCCTCGCTCCCTAACAGGTATTCTCTACATCAACGTCACACGCGACGGCCAACGCACGTTTTTCGGCAGCCGCGGCGCCAATCAGTTTATGCGTCCTCCACACGTTCCCGCCGGTTCGCTTCTCTCATCAGCCGCCGCGCATCTTGTGGGTTACAGCTTTCTCAATCCGGGACCTGAAAAAATCGCGAGGCAGATCCTGCGCCAGTTTCATTCGCGCGGCAAACGGGTTTCTCTCGATGTGGGGATGGAGCCGAGCAAGCGAATTCCCAAGAAAATCCTCCGACTGCTCCCGCAGGTGGATCTTCTCTTTGTAAGCAGCGATGAAGCCGCCATCCTCACGGGGAGAAGCAACCCGCACGAGTCTTTTCTGCAGTTCGAACGGGCGGGCACAAGAGAAATCGTCATGAAAATAGGAAAACTCGGCTGCCTGATCTCGGATGGAGGAATTCTCCGCGAGGTTCCTTCGTTCGCTGTCCGAGCGGTGGATTCAACGGGCGCAGGTGACGCGTTCACCGCGGCGTTTCTGCAGGCTCGCATGCGCGGGTGGTCTACACTCGAGGCAGCCCTTACTGCCAACGCCGCCGGAGCAGCCGCTGCGTCCCGTGTCGGGGCGGGAACGATGCTGTCGGATGTCGCGGGGGCTCTTAAACTGCTGCGCACGCAGCGCCTAAAAGGAACTTGGGAGGAGATACGATTGCAAGTCTTGTCCCGGGTACAAAGGGTGCGCGGTTTCTAGCCGAAGATTGTGGCTCCGCAGGAACTATTGGGAGAAGGCCGGTAGGCCGACACGTGAGCCCTACCCATTGACCATCTCCTTATTTCTCAATGCAGGAAGTGGCGCATACCAGTGAAAACCATGGCTAGGCCCAGACGGTCCGCCGCGGCGATAACGTCGGGATCGCGCACCGATCCGCCAGGCTGGATCACCGCCGTGGCTCCCGCTTTCGCTGCTTCTTCGACGCCGTCAGGAAACGGGAAAAATGCGTCGGATGCGACCACGGTACCGGCCAGTGAAGATTGCGCCTTCATCACCGCGATTTTCACCGAATCGACGCGGCTCATCTGTCCTGCGCCGACGCCCAGCGTCGCGCCATCTTTTGCGAACACGATCGCGTTCGACTTCACGTGCTTCGCCACTTTCCACGCGAAACGCATCGTGTGCATCTCTTCCGTCGTTGGCGCTCGCTTCGTTACTGTGCGCAGCTCACCATCCCTGATTTCGCCGAGATCCGGCTGCTGCACCAGCATTCCCCCGAGAATGCGCTTGAGCTGCAATTCGCGTTCCGGCTCCAGGCCACCCGCGGGCAGCTCCAACAGCCGCAGGTTTTTCTTCGCCGCGAAAATTTCCTTTGCGCGGTCCGCAAAACCGGGCGCTGCGATGCATTCCGCAAAAAGTTTCGCGACCTCTTCCGCCGTCGCCGCATCCACTGCGCGGTTGAACGCCAGCACGCCGCCGAACGCCGAGACCGGGTCGCACGTCAGCGCTTTCAAGTACGCTTCCAGCAAAGTCCCTTGTTCCGCTGTTCCGCAGGGATTGTTGTGCTTGATGATCACCGCCGCCGGGTTCTTGAATTCCGCGGCCAGGCTCCGCGCTGCTTCGAGATCAACTAGATTGTTGTACGAAAGTTCCTTGCCTTGGAGCTGCCTGGCCGCAGCCAGACCCTCCGGTGCGCGGCCCGCCGGCACGTACAGTGCCGCGGCTTGATGCGGATTTTCTCCGTACCGCAATTCCTGCTGCCGCCGCAAGGCAAGATGCACCCGCTCCGGCAACACCGGTTTCGCTTCCAAAGAAACGTGTCCGGAGCCGGCCGACAGCCGTTCCAATTCCGTCGTGATCATGCCGTCGTATCGCGAAGTCGTCGCGAAAACCTTTCGCCCCAGCTCCAGGCGCATCGCCAACGTCGTATCGCCCGCGCTCTCGATTTCCCTCGCCACGCGCTCGAAATCCGCAGGGTCTGTCACCACGGTCACGCTCTCGAAATTCTTCGCTGCCGAGCGCAGCATCGTCGGCCCGCCGATATCGATGTTCTCGATCAGCTCTCCGGCCGTCAGTCCCGCTTTCGCCGCGGTCGCTTCAAACGGATACAGATTCACCACCACCAGATCAATCGGCGCGATTCCATGTTCCGCCGCCTGCTTCTGATCTTCCGCGTGGCCGCGGCGGAAGAGCAGCCCACCGTGCACTTTCGGGTGCAGCGTCTTCACACGTCCGCCCAGCATTTCGGGCCAGCCCGTGAAATCGGAAACGTCGCGCACCGGGATTCCCGCTTCTCGCAGAAGCTTGGCGGTTCCGCCCGTCGAAAGAATCTCGATCTTCAGCTTGGCCAGCCGCTTCGCAAATTCCACAATTCCGGTTTTGTCAAACACGCTGATGAGCGCGCGCTGCACCGCCATGGATTCCTCCACAATGGGAAAAGCACAACAGTTTAAGCGCGCCGCGCTTATTCGGAAAGCGCAATCCGCTCTGCGTTACGTCTTGAACGTGAAAGACTTGTGGATAACTCTAGGGATGGATTTTTCTGGAATGTCTACCGTCAACCGTGAACTATCGACTCTTCAGGACTTCACCAGGGCTTTCAGTTTGACCTGGCCTTCGACTACTTCCACGACGTATTCGACGTCGCGGCAATTCTTCTGTTTTCGCAGTTCTTTCGTTTTTTTCAACACAAATTCGTTGAAGCTGGAGCGCGACAGCTTTCTCGTCTCTTCTCCGGCGGTCTGCTTGGCCTGCAGGAACGCCTGGTACAACTGCTCGACCTTCTCCGTTTCACGCTCCGGCTCGGAACACGTGATGCGAAATGCCTTGGACTCACTGGCCCTAGCCGCGGCTGCATGGTCTTCGGCTTCTTTTTTCGCACGAGCCGCTTCGATCTCCTTCGCCGCCGCGCCGAAGTGCCGCTGAATTTTTCCTTCTTCTTTTAGTGCGACCTTTTTCCGGAAAATATCTTTATATTTTGCGTAGGTCTGCGAGAGATTGTTGAACCGGAATCGCTGGTGGAACTTGAGCTCGCCCCCGCGTTCCGCATAGCGCTTCACCAACTGATCGATGCGCCACTCGATTTCCGTGGGCGGACGCTTCCTGCCGCCGCCGAAATACTGGTCGTATTCGATCTTGAGCTGACGGATGTCTCGTTCGAGCTGGCCCAGCTCTTCGTCGATGGTCGCCATGCGTGGAGGAATCCCTCGAGTCTCCATGCTAGGTGTACGGAGCAAAACCGTCAACCGGATGCGTGCGCCGCGATGCGCATCGCGCACCACACCCGGTCTGTTCACCGTCCCGCCGGGGGGACAGGCATCGGCATTGCCCGCCGCGCTGCACTGTGCTGAAATATTCGAATGGAAGCGCACGGGAGGAAAACGGTTTCTGCGGAACAGGCGGAACTGCTGCGGCAGATTCCTTCTGTGGACGAATTGGTCGCCCAGCCGCGGCTGGCGGCGCTTTCGAAACGCGTGGACCGCAACTTGGTCGTTGAAATTGCTCGCGCTGTTCTCTCGGATGTGCGCGCACGCATCGTGGGCGATTCGAATTGGACGGCGCTGGGCCTCAGCGCCACCTCCGTTGAAGAGCTCATCAGCACCGAAGTCGAACGAATTCTTTCGCGCTCGCTGCAGCCGGTCATCAACGCTACCGGAGTGATTCTGCACACGAACCTGGGCCGGGCGCCGCTGCCGGAAACAGTCGTGGACGAATTCCGCCGCAGCGCCACGCAGTACAGCAATCTTGAATATGACCTTGAAGCAGGCGCGCGGGGCAAACGCGACGTGCATACCGCCGAGTTGCTGACGCGTCTGACCGGTGCGGAAGCCGCCATTGTTGTCAACAATTGCGCTGCGGCCGTGCTCGTCACGCTCGCGGCGTTGGCTCGCGGCGGCGAAGTGATCGTCTCGCGCGGGGAACTCATCGAAATCGGCGACGGCTTTCGAATTCCCGAGATTATGGAGCAGAGCGGCGCGCTTCTGCGCGAAGTCGGGACCACCAATCGCACGCACCTCGCAGACTACGAAAACGCCATCACCGAAAAGACGCGCGTCTTGCTCCGCGTGCATCCTTCGAATTTCAAGGTCACCGGCTTTACCGATAAGCCTCCGATCGAGGAACTCGTGGCCCTCAGCCAGCGCAGCGGCCTGCCGCTCGTGGAAGATCTCGGATCGGGCTGCCTCATTGATCTTTCGGAGTACGGCGTCAGCGAACCCACGGTGAGGCAAAGCATCGACGCGGGCGTTTCTATCGTGATGTTCAGCGGCGACAAGCTTCTTGGCGGGCCGCAGGCGGGCGTCATCGCGGGAAAAAAAGATCTGATCGCGCGCGTCAGACGCTACCCGCTATTTCGCGCGCTGCGTGTGGACAAACTCATCATCGCCGCTCTCGAAGTCACTCTTGGTGCCTATCTTCGCGCGGCCTGGGACGAAATCCCCGCGATTCGAATGATTCGTGCGACTCCACAGGAACTGAAGCGCCGCGCGGAGAATTTCATCCGTGAGTTGCGCCCCGAACTTCCTCTCGATGAAGTCGAGATCGAAACCGCGGATGGCACTTCGCTCGCCGGTGGCGGCTCGACGCCTTCGCAAACTCTTCCCACGAGAATCATTCGAATCGCCAGTGCCCGCTATTCAGCGACGAAACTCGAACAGCGTCTCCGGCGCGCTCCCGCCGGGACCTCCGTAATCGCGCGGGTCGAAGACGACCGCCTCATCGTCGATCTCCGCACCGTTTTTCCCGAACAGGAGGCGTTGTTGATTAAGACCCTGGCCGCCGTTCTGCACTGAGGAATTAAAGTGTTATGATATAGGTGCGATATAGGAGTGGATCATGGCCACAGCGCTTATTCATATGGATCCGATACAAAAGCAGCGCCTCGCTCGCCGCGCGAAGCTACGCGGAAAATCCTTTTCGCAAGAAGTGCGCGATGCGGTGAATTTGTACCTGGACCTGCCGGTGGAGAACGAAGCGGAGCTGCGCGGCCTGGCAAAAGCGGCAAATCATGCCGCGGACCGAATGATCAAGAATCTGGACGAAACCGTCGCGTACGTCGACCGCGTTCTGAAACACCGCAGGAATGGCGTGTGAGCTGGGCGCGGGATGCGGTTGCAGCCATCCGAAAGATCGTGCTGATCGAAGACCGGATGGAAGCGCTGACGGCACAAGTGAAGCGTCTGGCAGACGGCTACACAGACCTCGATCGCCGGTTGGTGCGGCTGGAGGCCAAGTTCGATCTGATTGAGAAAATGGCCGGGCGGGGCCAGAGAGCTCTGCCGGCAAAATCGCAATCCCGTAAAGATAAAAAGAAAAAGAGCTAGACAGCCCCGTGCTCTCCTTCCGCACCGTAAACGGAAATTTGAAAGCAACTTCGAAGCCAGTGCCGAAATTGCGGCTTGGGTGGGCGCTGGTGCGCGTGCGGCTGGCGGGCATCTGCAACACCGACGTTGAGATTCTGCGGGGTTACCACGCGTTTCGCGGGACGCCCGGGCATGAGTTTGTCGGCGAAGTTGCGGACGTTCACGGTGCTTCCAGCGCGACAAAGAGAAAATGGGTGGGGCGGCAGGTCACGGGTGAGATCAACGTTTCTTGTTCTGGGTATGGCTTCAAACCGGTCTGCGATTTCTGCGGCCGCGGATTGAAAACGCATTGCGCACGGCGGACCGTGCTCGGGATCGTCGCTCAGGATGGTGCGTTCGCCGAATATCTGGCTTTGCCTCTGGAAAATCTGCATCCCGTTCCGAGGGAGGTCACGGATGAGCAGGCCGTCTTTGTCGAGCCGCTGGCCGCTGCTTGCGAAATCCTCGATCAAGTCAACGTGAAGGAGTTTCGGTCCGCCGCGGTCCTCGGCGACGGCAAACTCGCGCAGTTGATCGCCCTGGTGCTACGCACCGCGATTCCACGCGTCGTCATGTATGGCAAGCACGAGAAAAAACTGGCCCTCGCCCGGCCCGCAGGGATTCAAACGAAAAAAGTCAGCGGCGACGCCAGTGATCTGAAACGGATCAAGGAAAGCTTCCGGCTCCTGGTCGAAGCTACCGGCTCGCCGAGTGGTTTGGCCCTGGCGCAATACATGACCGAGCCGCGAGGCACGCTTGTTCTGAAATCCACGTTTCACGGCGCAGCGCCGGTCGAAACCTGGCCCATCGTCGTGAAGGAAATCACCGTGGTTGGCTCGCGCTGCGGCCCGTTCGCCAAGGCGATTGCTTTGCTGCGTTCCGGTGCAGTGGATCCAACGCCTCTCATCACTCGCACGTTTCCCCTGGACCAGGCGCCTGCGGCAATTCAATTCGCCCAGCGAGCCGGCATTATGAAAGTCCTGCTACAGCCTTGATGCTTGCACGAACGTACCGGCACCAGCGGAAAGCAGAGAAAGACAACGCAGAGAGCGCGGAGGCTCGCGGAGACTGCTTGAGACATTTCAGAGGCGGTTGATGCAGGAGGCGACGCAGGCGGCGCCGAAACCGTTGTCGATGTTGACGACGGTGACGTTGGAGGCGCAACTATTGAGCATCCCGAGGAGCGCGGCGACGCCGCCGAAGCTTGCGCCGTAGCCGACGCTTGTGGGAACAGCAATGACCGGCGCGGCGACGAGGCCGCCGACGACGCTGGGAAGCGCGCCTTCCATTCCGGCAACACAAATAATCACGCGGGCCTGCGTCAATTTTTCTCGGTGCTCGAGCAGGCGGTGAATCCCAGCAACACCGACGTCGTACAAATGCTCGGCGCGGTTGCCCATCATGCGGGCCGTGAGGAGCGCTTCTTCCGCGACGGGGATATCGCTCGTCCCGGCGGAAACCACGAGAATCGTTCCTTTTCCGGTAATTTCCTGGATGCGCTCGATGGTGATCGCGCCCGACAACTCGTGAAACTTGGCGTTACGCGCGTCTATTCCGCCGGCGCGTTTCACGGCTGCAAAAATCTTTTTGTCCGCGCGGGTCACCAGGACGTTGTGCCGCGAATCTTTTTTGCGCAGCATGGCGCGCACAATTTCGGCCACCTGCTGCGGTGTTTTCCCTTTGCCCAAAATCACTTCGGCAAAACCTTGCCGCAGCGCCCGGTGGTGATCCACCTTTGCAAAGCCGAGATCTTCAAACGGCAAGTCCTTCAGGCGCTCGATGGCTTTGTCCGGGGCGAGATCGCCCGACTTCACGGATTCCAGAATTTTCAGCAATTCAAGCTGATTCATATTCTCCAACCGCCGCGAATTCTATCATTGCAGAGGACGATTGACTTAGCTTGACTTGCCGGAACGCCGCTGCGAGACTGATTGTATCCGCGCAGAAAACATGACTGACACGCAAAAACAAATTGTCACCGTAGGTGTGACCGGCGCGAGCGGAACGATCCTGGCGCAAAAGACGCTGGTATTACTCGAAGAGGACCCGCGCGTCGCCCGCGTTCATCTGGTGGTCACGGAAGCGGGCCAGCGGCTCTTTACGGAAGAGCTTGGCATTACTTCCGGCGATTTGAAGCAACTCCCAAGCCGCATTCTCGGTCATCCGGTTGCCAAGATCGACGTTCTGCCGAACAAAGATGTGGGTGCTTCGATTGCGTCCGGCAGCTACGCGGTGGACGCGATGGTGATCATTCCGTGCTCGATGGGGACACTCGGCGCTATCGCCAACGGGATCAGCGACGATCTAGTCGCCCGAGCGGCGGACGTGATGCTCAAGGAGGGCCGGAAACTCGTTCTGTGTGTTCGCGACACGCCGGTCAACCGCATTCATCTGGAAAACATGCTGCGAGCGCAGCAGGCCGGTGCGGTGATTATGCCCGCGGTACCTGCTTTCTATCACCAGCCGAAAACGATCGACGATCTTGTTACGCAATTCGTTTGCCGCGTCCTGGCGCAGATTGGCCTCTCGCAGGAAAAGATGTACCGCTGGACAGGCACGGCCGCGTCGAAAAAAGCGGAGGCGTGACGCAGCACGCAATTCAGAAATGGCAAACCGCATCAAAACCGTGCTCGAAATGATCAAATTCGAGCACTCCATATTTGCATTGCCGTTTGCATTGACGGGCGCGCTGCTGGCCGCGCGGGCCACTCATCAGCCGCCAAGGGGCTGGCCTTCGCTACGCCAAATTCTGTGGATCGTCATCGCGATGGTGGCGGCGCGCTCCGCAGCGATGACCATGAACCGCATCGCCGATCTTCGTTACGATCGCGAAAACCCGCGCACGAAACAGCGCGCACTCCCGACGGGCGCGCTGACGTTGCAATTCGCGTGGTTTTTCACGCTGGTTACGGTGGTGGTGTTTTTCGTCGCGGCGTGGCAATTGAATCCCCTCGCCCTGAAGCTGGCGCCACTGGCAATCGGCATTCTTTTTTTCTATTCCTTCACAAAACGCTTCACCAACTGGTCGCATCTCTTTCTCGGGTTTGCGCTGGGCATCTCGCCCGCCGCCGCATGGATCGCCATCACGGGCGGCCTCGACCCGCGCATGCTGATCCTTTGCGCGGCGGTTACGCTGTGGGTGGGCGGGTTTGACGTGCTCTACGCGTGCCAGGATATTGAGTACGATCAGAGCGCGGGGCTTTTTTCCGTGCCCAAGAAATTCGGGATTGCGAAGTCGCTGCTGATCGCGCGGATCATGCACGTCGGTGTGATCGCGCTCCTCGGGTGGCTGGCCTTCGGGTTTGGCTTGCCATGGCCCGCGTGGGCGGGAATCGCCGTGGTCGCGTTCCTGGTGGGCTACGAACATTCGCTGGTCAAGGCAGATGACCTCAGCAAGCTGGACGCTGCGTTTTTCACCGTGAACGGTTATGTTAGCATGTTGTTCCTGCTGTTCTGGGGCGCTGCGGCAGCGGTTTGGCGCGTTTGAATTTTTCGATGGATTCGAAATGAGCGAACCTACGATCACGGATCAGCGGTTGAAGCCGGTTGCGGACAAAGTTTTTGCCGGCGAGCGGCTTTCTATCGATGACGGCATCCTGTTGTACCGCTCGCCGGATTTGCTGGCTGTTGGCTGGCTGGCGAATTACGCGCGCGAAAAAAAGCACGGCAACGTGACTTATTTCAACGTCAACCGGCACATCAATCCGACCAACATTTGCGTCGCTCACTGCAAGCTCTGCGCCTTTGGCCGCGATCCCAACGCGCCAGGGGCATACAACTTCTCCCTGGAAGAGATTTACTCCCGCGCCGAACAGGGCGCGCGCGAAGGCGCACTGGAATTCCACATCGTGGGCGGCCTGCACCCGGATTTGCCGTTCGAATATTTTCTGGAAATGATTCGCGGGCTGAAGCAGCGCTGCCCGGGCGTGCACCTGAAAGCGTTCACGATGGTCGAAGTGGGCTACTTTGCGCGCATCGCGAAGCTATCGACCAAAGAAACGCTGCTCAAACTGAAGGAGGCGGGTGTCGATTCGCTGCCCGGCGGCGGCGCGGAGATTTTTCATCCGCGGGTGCGCAGGATCATCTGCGATCACAAAGTCAGCGGACAGATGTGGCTGAATATCGCGCGGCAGGCGCATGAAATCGGGCTGCATTCCAACGCGACGATGCTTTACGGGCACGTGGAAACGGAAGAAGAGCGCGTCGACCACCTCGTCAAACTGCGCGAGTTGCAGGACGAGACGCATGGCTTCGTGGCGTTTATCCCACTGGCGTTTCATCCGGACAACACCGCACTTTCGCACATTCCGAAGCCTACGGGCTACGCCGATCTGCGCAACATCGCCGTATCGCGGCTGCTGCTCGATAATTTCGAGCACATCAAGGCGTACTGGATCATGCTCTCGCCGAGCATCGCGCAGATTGCGCTGCGCTTCGGCGCGAACGACCTCGACGGAACGGTGGTTGAAGAAAAGATTTATCACGACGCCGGCGCGAAAACGTCCGAGTTTACGCCACGCAATGAACTGGAACGCCTCATCCGCGCCGCCGGCCGCCTGCCCGTCGAGCGCGACACGCTCTATCATCCGGTCGACCGCTCGAAGCTGCCGCCGCTTCCTCCGCCCACGCGGCCGGACCTCGTCAGCCTGACTTTAAACGTCTAGCGCGTCCTCCTCTGAAGTCATTCCACACCAGTCATGAATGGTGTTGACAGCTCGACACCCGCTGTTTAATCTGGACAGTGGAGGTTCCCGCCATGCGACACCAATTTGTACTTGATGAACGAACGAATAAATTACTCGAGGAACTGGCATCCTACCGCGATGGCAATCGAAGCGTGATTGTGCGCGAAGCCATCCAGCTCTATGCGGACGTGGAAGACCGCCTCGACAAAATCGAAGCCGACCCGTCATTTCAAAAAATGATGGCGAAATCCGACGCCGATATCAAAGCAGGGCGCGTCATTCCGCATAGCGAAGTTGTCAAAATGTCCCGCGCAACAAGCGCGAAAAGAAGAAAACGGTGAAGCACCGGGTCGTCTGGACCCGCACTGCATGGGAATTGTTTGAAGAACTTCCGGATCGAGACCGGGAAGAGATTCTCGAGAAATTGCTCTCGCTTTCATTTTTTCCGCACATGTATCCGGTAAGAACAAGAGGGCGCCGCTTTCGCCGCCACCGCTGGTTTAGCGCGGGCGATTGGCTGGTCTACTACAGGGTAGTGGATAACACCGTTTACATTCGAGGCCTTTGGCCTGCCCGCATCCCTTGAATCCGGCGCTAACCGTTTGACGAAACTGCAACTTCAGTGAATCCTTTCTCATCCTAGGTCTGTATCGCAGCACCTTGCGAGGAGCGTCTTTTCCAATGCGAACGGTTCTATTGCTCACCATCTCCAACATCTTCATGACCTTTGCGTGGTATGGCCACCTGAAATTCCGCAGCGAGGCGCTCTGGAAAGTAATCCTCGCGAGCTGGGGAATCGCCTTCTTCGAATACTGTTTCCAGGTGCCCGCGAACCGCATCGGCTCTTACGAATTCAACGGCGCGCAGCTCAAGACCATTCAGGAAGTCATCACCCTCTCGGTCTTCTCCGTTTTCTCCATTACGTATCTGGGAGAAAGGTTCCGATGGAACTACGCCGCGGGCTTTGCGTGCATCGTGCTCGGCGCCTTCTTCGTTTTTCACAAGTGGTGAGGAGGCACTCCGTCGATACAGGCGGGGCGCTCCGGCCACCAGACGACCACATCCTGTCTCTTCGCAAAATGGAGTAGAGGCTTTCGTACGGGCAGCACGACTCCCGCCGCTTCCGCCATCGCATTCCCGGTAAACTCGGCTTCCGCCAGTTGCAGCCGCCACGGCTGATGATGAATCTGGCCGCGAATGATTTGCCCGTGCCCATCGGTCGCGTACAGGCAATACCGTTCGGTCAAGAAATACTCCAGCGTCCCACGGTGGGGGGAAACCTCGTCGACGGAGCGATATCGGCCCTTTAGCAATCCGGCCGGCGCTCCGCGATGCGTGCGCTCGCTCTGGTAATGGATCCAGCCTTCCCGTTCTGCGCAGCTCATTCGCGCTCGAAAGTATGGTAAGTGAAACCACGCCCGCGCGATGGCAACGGCCAGCGAGTTTCCCGCGTCCAGACTGAAAAACCACACGCCGGGTTTTCCTCCGCAAGCCACATAGGTACGGACATTCAGTTCGGGAAAAGCAGAGAGCCACGGCATCGCGGGCGCTCCGCGCAACCGTACATCAGTCATTCGAAACGGAACTACCGCGAGCCATGCATGCCCCTCGAAGGTGTCGATTTGCAACTGCGGAGGAAGAAGCGGGCGCAATATTGCGGCGTCGACCGGCCAATGCGCAAAGAGCAGGTCGTGCCAGCTTTGCGCCATCACCCACGGTCCGGTTGGCAGAGGCCACGGGCGGTGGGCAACATTTTTCAGGATGGCCTTCACGCGCGCTCACAAAGCTTTCTCGACAAGGTCATTTTCTGAATATACCCTTCCAACAAGCTCTTGAATCGAATTCTATAGATTCGAATCCAATGAAAGAGACAAGTCGGAGTAGGAATCATGATCGCTCATAACCCCCTCCACGGATCCGGACAAGCGGGATTCCCGCATCTGGCTCTTGCCTTAGGTGAGGACGCCCATGCGACGCAGGGGATAGGGATGACAGAGGGTAGGCACAGGAAGCCAGCGAGTGAGGAGGCGCCGCATGCGATCCCAAAGGACGCGGCCTTTTTGGCTGCGCCGCGACAGCGCGCGATGCCAGAGCCGCCCCACTTGAAACCGAAAGATCCACAGCGCGTTGTAGTTCTGGGGCACTCCGTAATACCGGATGTGTCCACGCACCACCGCTTGCAACCACTTGCCTACTTCGGGGATGGGTTCATGCATCCGTCGCTGAAGTTCGGTTTTCACCTCGTTCAGTTTCGTTTGCAACCTTTTGCGGATCGTTTGCCGCAACACCGTAAACCGCCCATTGCTCCTCTTCTTCACGCAGATGTGCGTAAAGCCCAGGAAGTTGAACGTCTCCGGTTTCCCTTCTCCACGCCACTGCCGTTGGTCGATCGCATACGGACCAAACTCCAGAAGTCGCGTTTTCTCGGGATGCAGTTCCAGGTTGAACTTCCTCATTCGTTCCGTAAGTTCCGCTCGGAACTGATCGGCATCCGCTTTGCTGTGAAAGCCCACCACGATGTCGTCCGCGAAACGCACCACGATGACATCGCCGTGCGCGCGCTTCTGACGCCCTGCTTGGACCCACAGATCGAATACGTAATGAAGATAGACGTTGGCCAAAAGCGGCGAAGCACTTCCGCCTTGGGGCGTCCCTTCCTCCGTCCGTATTCGTTTCCCATCCTCCAG
>WNFR01003398.1_pt1 | contig 22537 bp, 18 predicted proteins | sample 5400221 | NCBI WGS metagenome assembly WNFR01 (sample SAMN13153357, study PRJNA577476) | soil metagenome | isolation source: 40 cm soil under Madrone tree | place: USA:California | collected 2016-06-14 | reverse complement strand
AAAGCCGTCTTCAAACTCTTCGATCTCGCCGCCAAGCGATCTTATGCCGCCGGCGATGGTTTGGATCCGGTCGCTTTCCTTGATGCGCAGCTCTTTCGCATCGCGGACCTCGACCCGGCCTTCGACTTGAGTCGCGACAACTGCCAGGATGGGTATCTCATCGATGATGTTCGGTATGGTCCCCCCCGAGAGCAGTGTGCCTCGCGGCTCGCTGCGAAGCTGGGCGCTGGAGACGACGATGTCGCCTACCAACTCGCTGTGTTGTTCTCGATGGTTCTGCGTTCGTAGCGACGCGCCAAGATCCCCCAACACGTCGAGAAAAGCCGTTCGCGTTGGATTGAGACCTACGTCGCGGAGCATTAGTTCGGAGTCCGGCAGGATGCTCGCGGCTGCGATGAAGAAAGCCGCGGACGATACGTCGCCGGGCACTTGATAATCCAGCGGCGTCAGTTCTTGCTTGCCTTCGATGAACAATGTGCCCGGAGATGAGCCGTCTACGAGCACGCCGAATTCTCTGAGCATCAACTCGGTATGATCGCGCGACGGAGCGGGTTCGGAGAGAACCGTGCGGCCGTCTGCGAGCAGTCCGGCGAAGAGCACGCATGACTTGACCTGCGCGCTCGCCACCGGGCTCGCGTAGCTTATTGCTCGGAGCTTCCGGCCGTGAATCGTCAGCGGCGCGAAGCTCGCTTCCGTCGCATCGATGCGCGCGCCCATCAAGCTGAGCGGTTCGATTATTCTCGCCATTGGTCTGCGGCGGAGGCTCGCATCGCCGGTGATCTCGGAGGTAAAGCGCTGTCCGGCAAGCAGACCGCTGAGCATTCTCATCGTCGAGCCGGAGTTCCCGGCGTTGAGTTGGGCAATGGACTCGGGGGACTCGGGGGACTCGGGGGACTCCGTCGGACGGTATCCGAACAATCCTTCGCCGTGAATCACCAGCCCTGAGCCGGTGTCTTCCACCCTGATTCCGAGCTTGCGGATACAATCGAGTGTAGCCTGGCAATCGGCGCTGGAGGCAAATCCCGTGACTCGGGATAAACCGCTTGCGATTGAAGCGAGCATCGCGATTCGATGTGAGATCGACTTGTCACCCGGGAGCTTCAACGAACCTCTGAGGCGGGCCGGTCCCTTGATTCTCATCGATCTTGACATCACAACTTGCCGCATGTTACACAATGACGCGCCTTGTGACCACCTTGCTTGTCATGTTGCGCGGTTCGACCAGGGGCTGGTAAAGGTTAGACGGAAAGGCATCCCGCGAGCCGATGACAGAGACCATCGAGCTTTCAATCGACAGCAAACTCGAGTTCGTCGATCTGGTCGCTTCGGTTACCAAGAGCGTAACGGCAAAGATCGGATTTGATGAGGAGGACGCGAGTTGGATCGAGCTTGCGGTGCACGAAGCGGTCATCAACGCCATAATGCACGGCAACAAAAGCGCTGCCGACAAGCAGGTGGATGTTCGATTTGTCACCGAACAGAACGCGGTAACGGTTTACGTCAGAGATTATGGGGAGGGGTTCGACCCGACGCGGTTGCCGGACCCCACAAACTCGGATAATCTGCTTAACCCGACTGGTCGAGGGATCTTTTACATGCGCACCTTCATGGACGAGGTCGAGCACTCGATTCATCCGGAGGGCGGAAGCGTGGTGCGGATGAGAAAGGTCAAGCGCTTATCTTAGAACTAAACTTAGAGCACGGAAAAGGAGACGTAAAAGATGGCTAATCTGAATATCAAGGACCGCCAGGCGGGCGATGTCACCATACTCGATCTTTCGGGAAAGATAACGATCGGTGAGGGCAGCGTCCAGTTGCGCGAAGCCGTCCGCCGCCTGCTCGATGAGGGCAAGAAGAAAATATTGCTGAATCTCGGCGACGTGTCGTACGTGGATAGCTCAGGCATAGGCGAGTTGGTCAGCTCTTATACGACGACGGGCCACAATGGAGGTCAGTTGAAGCTTCTCAATCAGACTAAGAAGATTCACGACCTCTTGACCATCACCAAACTTTTGACCGTGTTTGAATCGTTCGACGATGAAGCAAAGGCGGTCGCGACTTTCAAGTAGAAAAGCAGGCCCTGACGAAGGGCTACTGTTGTTGAAGCTGATAAGAGGGCGCAGGCCTCTACGCTGAGTAGAAGGTTGCGCCCTTTCCCGTCTGTGATTCATGCCAAAGAAGCTGCTCACGCTTGCGATACTCTGCGCCGCGCTGGCGATGACCGCCGGCGCCCACCAGCCGGCTCAGGGTGCGAGGACATGGGCCGTCGTCATTGGCATATCGAAGTACCAGAAACTTCCCGGCGGACAACAGCTTCAGTTCGCCGATCGCGACGCCGCGCTGTTTGCGGAAGCTATCCAAAAGCGCGGGGTGAGCGCTCAAAATGTAAGATTACTGACCGGCGCTGAAGCGACCGCCGCGGCGATCAAATCCGCCGTCGGCAACTGGCTTGCACGGTCGGTTTCGAACTCGGACACGGTTCTAATATTTTTTTCGGGACACGGGCTGTTCGAGCGCGAATTCGGGGAATCGTACCTGCTCGGGTACGATTCCGATCCCAGGGACCCATATGGCACGGCGCTGTCAGTCAGCGAACTCGGGCAGGCGCTGGCTCGCAGAGTCCGATCCGGACGCGTGCTCTTGATCGCTGACGCAGTGCGGCGCGACTTCTTTGATCCGGAATCCGATCCCAACTCAGCCAAAGCCTTTGAACAGTCTTTCGAACAACTCACCGCTTCCCGGCCAGGGCTGTCGGCAATCATTGCGAGCGGGCCGGGAGAGTTCTCTCGCGAGGGACAGCGATGGGGCGGTCACGGAGTGTTCGCCAAGCATCTGGCTGACGTGCTGTTTGATGGGGCGGATCGAAACGGTGACTTGGCGACCACGGCCGACGAGCTTTTCCATCTCTTGAAGGGGCGAGTAGCCGAGGATACCTCTGGCAAACAGCACCCGTGGCGAACCGGGGGCGGGCTTGCACAGCCTGAAGTCGCTCGCGTCGAGCGGCAGAACGCTCCGCCAACAACGCCAAAGGGCGAGCCTATCCCGAAGACGGCTCCGCCAAACGTTGCTGTTTCATCAAGGCCTTCGGACGACAAAGAGACTCGCGCTCAACTCGAGCAAAAGACAGATGTCTCAGCCGGCAAACCGATGACTTCGAGTCAGCCGCCCGCTGAAACAAAACCTGGAGCGCAATCAACCGGTAGACCCGGACCCGTCGAAAAGCCGGGCGTGATCGAAACGAAACCGGCGCCGGGCCAACCTCCAGCGAACGCGATTAAGAAGGAGTCCGCGCCTGCGGAAGCGGCTGAAAGGAAAACACAGCCCGTTGCAACAGTCATTGGTGAAAAGAAACTCGAGCCTGTTGTGATCGCGAGGAAAGACGAGAAGCCGAACCCGCCTCCACCTATTGCCCGGATGGACCGAGCGGACCGCGATGCGGCTTCGGGCGGGGCAAAGAAACCAGAAGTGACCCCGCCGGCTAATGAAAAGACTTCAGGCGCTAATGCAGCGCCGGTAGCTACTTCGAGCAATGTTGCTCCCAAGCCCGCGGCCGCCAAGCCTTCCGCACCTCGTGCGTCGACTCCGCCTGGCACCCAAACGATGAAGTCGACGCAACCGGTAGGGCCGCCTGGCGAACTCGCAAGGGCTGATATCCCGGTTGGTGAGATACCGACTCCGCCGAAACCGGCAGTCAATCCGCCGAGTGCCGTGGTTGTTTCGGCGGGTCGCGCGGCCAACCAACCTGAGACTCTCTCCGCTTCGGTTCCCGCGGCACGCCCGGAAGCTGCGCCCTCGCCTTTGGTCTTACAACTCGAAGCTGCCATAGCTTCGAAGACCTTGATCGAGCCCAGGAACGGGAGCGCCTGGGACTTGTATCAACGAATGCTTTCCGAGCCCGGCACCGCGGCGGATGCAACCCGCTTGAAGCCGGTGCTCGCGGAGGCGCTTACTACGCAAGGCCGAGCGATAGTCAGCGGAGACGTGCGCGGCGACAACATCTCCGACAAGGTTGATGACTTCAAGCGAGCAGGACAGATGCTGGCTCGCGCGCGAACGTTGGCGCCCGACAACGGCGACGTCGGCGCGCTTGAGAAGCTCAGCGCGGCCGAAGCGCTAATATCATTGCAGTTCTATGATGAAGCCGAGCGGGCACTCGCCCCGCTGCAGAACGCGAAGCTTGCCGCGGTCGAAAACGCGCTTGGGCTTGTCTATCAGGGCAAGCTGGATACCTGGCGGGCTGAACGTGCATTCAAGCGGGCGAGCGAGCTTGATTCGAAATGGGCGGCCCCACACTACAACCTCGCGTTGCTATACCGGAGCCAGCAGAATCAAGCCGCGCTCGCGGAGTTTGAAGCCGCCGCCTCAAGTGATCAAAGCAACGTGAACTTGTTAGCTGCGCTGGGTGACGAATTCTTTACGCGGCAGCAATGGAAACCGGCCGCCGAAGCATTTCGCAAGGCGGTTGCGCTCAAGCCTTCCGACGACAACCTGCACACGAAACTCGGCCACGCGCTCTACAGTCAAGGCTTGCAGGACGAAGCAAACCGCGAGTATCAGAAAGCTCAGGAGTTGCGGCGCAAACAGCCGTGAACTTGGGAAGTAGCATAGACTTTAATCTGTGTTCCGTGATTCTTCCTGGTACCGGAATTACCGGACATAGTCTAAAGTCTATGCTACTTCACAGGATCTACTTTTTCTTCTTCTCCTCGACAGGCTGGCTGAGATCAACCTGAAAAAGCTCATTCTCTTTCTCGCGGTTTGAGCCGAACAGAATTTCGGTGTTGGACACGAATCGCGGCGAGTGCGTGTTTGCAATCTTGTAGGTGAGCTGTTTGATTTGCTCGGTGGTCGAATCGTAGAGATAAAGCTGTGAGCCTGCGCTTGCCGGCGCAATGAAGGCGATGAGCTTGCCGTCAGGTGAAAGCGCGGGAGAGACCTTTGGCAAGTCAGGTTGCGGAAGCTCGTGGGCCTGGCCGACTTCAGGATCGAACAGGTAAATGTTGTCTTGTTGCTCGGCTTCTTCCTGCGCCCACAGCACGATCATTCCATGTGCTGCTCCGGGAATGTAGCCGCGAATACGCGCGTACCTGGTCTCGGTGAGATCGCGCTGGGCCTTTCCATCAAGCCCGTATTGCCAGAGCGCATGCCTTCCGCTGTTGTCACTCACCTTCAGAAGCAAGACGCTCTTGCCGTCCGCCGATATGCCGGGACGAATCGACGAACATTCATCTTCGGTGAAAAACTGCGGCTTGCCTCCTCCTACGGGAATTGATGCCACGTGCAAGATGCCGAAGGCCGCATCGGGCAGCGGGCTCTCATCCGAGGTGTACAGAATCTGTTTGCCATCGGGTGTGAACACCGGCTCTTTGTCGCTGAAGCCGTTCTTTGTGAGCTGGCGCACCGTGCCTGTTTTGACGTTGAGGATGAATATCTCGTCGAAGCTCGCGGTTTCGTTAAACCCCGCAAAGGCGACCCACTGGCCGTCCGGCGACCATTGCGGACCGGTCACGCCCCACTTCAGGTTGGTCAAAGGCGGCCGAATCGAATGATCGCCGATGTTCATCACGTAAAGATTAGGCGACGCGTCCGGTTTTTTCGCGATCAGCAAGACGTACTTCTTATCTGGTGACACCGGACCAATCGAGTACAGTCCCATTCCCTGCGTGAGTTGTTGAATCTTGAACGGCTCTGTCTTCTTGGCTTCCTTCTTCTCGTCTTTTGTTTTTGAATCCTGTCCTGTTGCGCCCGGCGCTTGAGAAAGAAGAATCGCGAGAAAAAGCGCTCCCGATAGCGCGAGCGACGCGCCCATCCCCGGCGTCGGGGTTGAGCTTTCAACGGGGCAGCGTTTAGTTCTTGAGAAGATTTTCATCAGCGTCCCGGCCTGCTGAGAGATCGAGCGGTATCCTAGCACGGACTTAAGTCGAGAACAAAAGTCCAGTGGCCAGTCTTCGGCGTAATCACGAGCGAGATAAGACGCTTGGTGGGGGCCTCCGACACCACCGGCTTCAGCCGCGTGGTGCTTCACTTCAGCCTACGTCCAGACGCCGCGACTCGAGGGGTGGTGTCCGAGAGACTCGGCGTCTGGTCGTAGGCTGAAGTTGAATCACCACGCGGCTGAAGCCGGTGGTGCCCTGACTCTACTCTTGGCCGTGATTCCCGCGACAAGCAAGCCGTGCTACACTTTGGTGTTTCGGTATGACGAACGAGATCAAAATAGGGAACGTTACTATTACGCCGAACTTGGCGCTTGCGCCGATGGCGGGCGTCACCGATTCGTCTTTCCGCCGATTGATCAAGGAACTCGGCGGTGTGGGGCTGATCGTCACCGAGTTCATCTCGGTCGAGGGAATCACGCGCGGCAACATGCGGACTCATCGGATGATGAAGTTCCTACCCGAGGAGCGCCCGCTGTCGATTCAAATATTCGGCTACGATGACGGACGAATGGTTGCCGCCGCTGAGATCATCGAAGAGAGCGGCGCCGACATCGTAGACATCAACTGTGGATGCCCCGCCAAGAAAGTCGTCAACGGCGGAGGCGGCTCGTCTTTGCTTCGCGATCTGCCTCAGCTCGAGAAGATTCTGCGCCGCGTTCGCAAAGCGGTGTCGATCCCGCTCACGATGAAAATTCGAACCGGTTGGGACGATTCTTCGATCAACGCGGTCGAAGTGGCCCGCTTGATTGAAGATTGCGGCGGAGACATGGTGGCGATTCACGGGCGAACTCGCGCGCAAGGCTACAGCGGGCAGGCGAACTGGGATGTGATAGCTGCCGTGAAGCTAGCGGTTTCGATCCCGGTAATCGGTTGTGGAGACATCACGACTCCGGAGCAGGCGCTCACGCGATTGGCTGAGAGCGGCGTCAACGCCGTGATGATCGGTCGCGGAGCGATCGCCAACCCGTGGATCTTCCGCCAGACCTCTGAGATGATGCGCGGCGAGCCGGTGTATCAGCCGCCGCTCGCGGAGAAGCATCGAGTGCTGCATCGCTACCACGAGCTGCTCCGAGATGAGCTGCCCGAGCGCGCGCTTTCAGGGAAGCTCAAGCAGATGTGCGGATACTTCACGCACGGGCTGGCTGGAGGAGCGCGGCTTCGCGAGCGAGTGTTCCATTCGCAGACGATCTCGGAGATCTACGACCAGATCGACGAGTACTTCGCGTCGATGATCGAACGCGGAGTCCCACCCGACGCTCTCACACGAGAAGAGCGAGCGTTCGTCGACCCACAGCCTCGGGATCCGAAGAACGCCGAGTTCACACGCACGGCGCCGGCGACAATTGGCTGAGTGATGCAGATAGATCTAGCTGAAGCCGCGACCGCGTGGCCTCCTCTGGCCGGGACCGTTTTTGTTCCGCACACAGAGGAAGAGTACAACCAAATCATTTCGCTGTTGGACCAGCTCATTGACGAGGTCGGAGAAGACGAGAGTCATCCACTGGCGTGGTTGATGGAGATACTCGACGTTCTTGTTGAGCATTATGAAAACGCATACGTGCCTGAGCTAGTGAGCGAGTAAGGCGAGCTATGAATAGTGCATCAATTCAATTTGGCGCTGTGTCGCTGTTGATCCTACTAACTTCGCCTATTCTGGGTTGTCGTAGTGCGACCCCGAGATTTGACATTACACAAACATCCTTCGAACGACAGGAGGGCGACTCATACAGTTTTTCTAGACCTTCGACGTGGCAGATAGTTCGGCAGGCAATTGAAAACGGAGACGCTTTCACACTGCAACCACCGGAACATGATACCCGGACGAAAATCATTATTGTTCACACACACGATAGACCCAAAGATTTGAACGAACTCTATGCACGGTGGTTGCTCAAGAAGTCTGTTTCGTCTGAAAACTCTAATGGCCCAGTTCTCTCCGTTAAGGGGGCTCCTACGGTTACACAAGTAGGTACACGCGATGCGCTTCAGGTACAGTGGACACAGGATAAAGGCGAGGCTGAGAACCTGTCCTCTCTACTCCTCACGCCGAATGGTGAAAGTTTCGAGGTCACGCTGAGCGTTTCGCCCCAAGATCGACTTGAGGATTTGGAAGCAATGCACAAGCGGATTGTTGAATCAGTGCGATTCAAATAGAGGATTTTTCCCGTCATGGTCACCAATGTAGTCGCAACGATCACGGCGCTCGAAGCTCAGGCTGCGGCGAGTCTCTTCTTGTCTGACAATCTGGGGGACCGTTTTCTGGCCAGCAGTCCGAAGCTCGACGTCGCGGCCAAAGTGTGGCGCGTCCCTATATTGCTTGCTTATCCGATCATTGGTCCCGTGGGGCAGACCGGAGAGATTCTGGTTGACGCAACGTCCGAGGAGATCAACTCGTACACTCCGCTTGAAGAGATGAAAGCCACTGCTCGGAGGCTTTACGAGGAAAATCGTGATGCCATCGAAGCCGCCTTCGGTTAGACGATCTGATCAGGAAGGTTCCGCTCAAGCGATAAAGGTCCTGAGCCTTCCTCTCTTTTCGTGCTATAATCCCGCCGCTCGCTTCCCGTGCGAATCATTCCGAGGGAGTCACGGCGATGTCTTCTCCCCAGCCAAGCTACTCAGGCATGCACGTCAAAGGAGGGCTGCTCCGAGCGCGGTTCCTCTTTGTAGTTCTCAACCACGGCCCCGACACCTGGGCGCGTGTGCTGGGAGCCCTGCCCGACGATGAGCGCGAGTCACTCAGGGAAATTGTCGTAGACAACTGGTATCCGCTTGCGACGTTGGACCTGGTCGATCGCGCGATTGCCGAACAACTCGGCGACGGGGATAAGGAAGACGAAGTGTTCGATCGGCTCGGGGAGTTCTCGGCGACCTCGGCGTTGTCGGGTCCTTATAGCAGCCTGATCAATCCTGACGTTCACAGCTTTCTGACTCAATCAGCCTTGATCCATCACGCGTATCAGGATTTCGGTACAGCCTCCTACGGACCACTCAGCGAGACAAGCGGCCTGCTCACGATTCAATACGACAAAGCGCCTCCCCCGAGTTTCTGCGCGAGCGGCTCGTCCTACTTTCGACACGCAGTCGAATTGTGTGGCGCACGCTCGGCTCGAGTTACGCACACCCGCTGCCGAAGCCGCGACGATGCGGTGTGCGAGTTCTATTTCACCTGGCAACCTTGATCCTCGCGCTTAGATAAGCCTGTAGGGGCGTCCCTCTGTGGGCGCCCCTCTTTCCGGTTGTATAAGGATGTGCAGAGAGGGGCGCCCACAGAGGGACGCCCCTACAGGCTTGTCGTGTACCTGACAGTCACCAAGACAACCAAACCTCAGAAAAAGTATACAAAGCACTCGCCGAACCGAACTGGTTTGACCTAATGGTTCGCACCCCGTGTTTTTGACTTGGTAGGCTCGCGGCCATATAATCCCGGCCGACCTACTTCCCTCGCTCTAGAGGAGGCAGCCGCTCGGTGCAGTTGCGTATAGCCTACTTGCTCGTCTTGCTCGCCGCGTGCGCGTCGCTTGCCGCATGCGCGCGCCCGTCGCAAGCACACAACCACAAACCTCAGCCGGTCCCCGACGCGTCAGCGGACTCCGACGGCGATGGCATTCCAGATAAAGCTGAGTTGCGATCGTTCGATGATCGCCAGAACTTCAGACGCTGGTTTGCGGCGATAGCCGAAATGCAATTCTATCGAACGAGCGATGAATGGAACGCCGGGCAGCGCGATTGTGCGGGGCTGATCCGTTTCGCGTGGCGAGAAGCGCTCCGCAAGCACGACCGGCCGTGGTTTCAGAAGATGGGCGCAGACTACGAACCCGTCGCGCCGGATGTGCAAGCGTTCAACCTCGACACAAATCCTCTCGGCGAAAAACTCTTTCGTACGGACTTCGGGTCGTTTCAAGAGGGCGATCTCGCGAGCGGCAAGTTCGCGGAGTTCGCAGACGCACGCACCCTCAAGAATTTTAACTGCGTCTTCGTGAGCCGTGACCGCCGCCGCGCCGAGCGCGGCGACTTGCTCTTCTTCTATCAGCCGTGGGTTCAGAAGTCTCCCTATCACGCGATGATCTTCATTGGCGAGCCCGTGCGTGACGGCGAAGGCGCCGCGGACTGGGTTGTTTATCACACCGGGTCTTCGCCGACGGACGAAGGCACGCTTAAGAAGGTGCGTCTTGACGTGCTGGATCATCATCCGGACAAACGCTGGCGGCCCATCCAGAGTAATCCAAACTTCCTTGGCTTCTATCGACTAAAGATGCTCGATTGAAGGAGACATCGTGTTCAAAGATAATTCGCGGAATCATCGTGGCCTGATGACCGTCGCCGTCTATCTGCTCGTCATTGCAGGCGCGCTTTCGATATCAACCGCGCGGCTCCGCGCTCAAAGCGGAGGCGTCGAGACGGCAGCCTCAGGATCGGCTTCCACAGCCACTTACAAGCCTTACTTCTCGCTATCGACAAACCGCACCTATGGGACCGTCGACCGCGGACGAGTGTGGATCAACTACGCCGGCATCGACCAGATGGACTTCCGGGTTTATCGAGTCGATGACCCGGTGGCGTTCTTCAAGAAGCTCGAGAACCCTCATCAGATGGGCGAGGGCGAGAAGACTCAGATCATCTCGACACTCAAGCAGGAACCATCCGCTCTGGAAAGGGTTCGGTCGTTCAAGGTCTCGATCTTCAAATCAATCAAGGACTACTTCCGCAATCAGCTCCGCCGCGGCACGCGCGAGTCGCTCAACCAGAAGCTCAACCGCGAAGGCGATCGCCAGCCTCTCAACGTCGCCGACTACGCTCGCGTCCCGCTGCTCGGGAACCCCGATCAGCTTGTGAGCAGTTGGCGTGAAAAGCTGGCGCCGCTCGATAACCTCTACGACACGCGGATGGTGATGCTGGGCAAGCGCGACCCGGGCGTGTACTTGATCGAAGCAGTCAACGGCGACCTGCGCGCCTACACGATTGCGATCGTCACCGACCTGACGATGATCAACAAGACCACTCCGGCCGGCGAGATGCTCGTCTATACAGCCGATCGCAAATCGGGCGCGCCTCGTGAAGGCGTGAAAGTCGAAATCATCAAGGCAAAGAAAACGGTCGCAAAGGGCACGACCGATAAGAGCGGCTTGTTAAGGACTCATGTCGAGAAGCCGAAGCCCGAGCCCGAACAAGCGTCTGAGGACGTCGATCCTGAAAGAGAACCCGCGCGAGACAAAAACAGCTCCTACGTGGTCACCGCGCGCGATCACGACCACTTCGCGATCTCAGATCTGGCAGCTTATGCCTTCGGCGTCACTGGGGGCGACGGCGAGGAGGGAGAAGGTGAAAGCGAGGGGACCGGCGGACTCACCAGCTACATCTACACCGATCGGCCCGTCTATCGGCCGGCGCAGAAGGTCTTTTTCCGGGGAATCCTCCGGAGCGCGGGTGATCGGGGTTACGAGCTGCCGAGCGGTTCGGTCAAAACAACGATTGAAGATCCAAACGGGGGCAAACTGCTCGAGACCGATCTTAAGCTGACCCCGCGCGGGACTTTTAGCGGCAACGTAGACATCGCAGCGGGCGCGGCGCTCGGCCAATATCGCATCATCGCCAAGGCCGGCGCCGCGAGCGCAAGCGAATACTTCGAGGTCCAGGAGTATAAGAAGCCCGAGTACAAAGTCACAGTCACAACACCAAAGAAGTTTGTCGAGGTAGGTCAGAAGGTCAAGTTCTCAATCGAAGCGCGATACTTTTTTGGCGAGCCGGTGAAGCAAGCGGACGTGCAGTACTACATCTATCGCAGCCGGTATTATCCCTGGTGGTGGGCGGACGAGGATGAAGCTGAAGCCAGCGACTCCGAGAGCGAAGACGAAGGCGGCTATGGCTACGGCAACGATATGGTCAAAGACGGCCAGGGAGTGCTGAACGCCAACGGCAAGCTGGACGTCGAATTCGAAGTTCCCGCTGCGAACGAGAAGGATTCGTCGGATTACACCTACCGGCTGGAGGCGCAGGTCACCGACGAGTCACGCCGCACCATTGAGGCGAAAGCCAGCTTTGTCGGCACGCGGGGCAGCGTCGTCGCCAATACCCGCACTGATCGCTACGTCTACTACGAAGGAGACACGGCGAAGATAAAGGTAAACACAAGCGACTACGAGGGCAAACCGCTCGCAGCCGGCGTCACGCTCAAGTTTGTCGAACGCCACTGGGACGCAACTCCAAAACAAGACGAGTCGGGCAAGACGCGCTACGAGTACACTCTGCGGGAGCGCGAACTGGCGTCCGCCGATGTCACCACCAATCAGCAGGGCGAGGCCAGCTATGACTACGCGGTAACCGGACCAGGCAGCGTAAACATCAAGACGATAGTCAGAGACGGTAAGAAACAATACCCGTCGAACGAAGACTATCTCTGGGTCGCCGATCGTAAAGGCGAGTGGTCAGACTGGTCCTCCGGCGACGATCAGGCGATCAAGCTGGTCGCCGACAAAAAGTCTTATCAACCGGGAGAGACCGCGCACGTGCTGGCGATGTTACCGACCGATAAGGCTCACCTGCTGGTGACGACCGAGCTGACCGGAGTGATGACGGCTCGCATCGTCGATGCGCCGTCGCGAGCGGTTATGATCGACGTGCCGATCGAACCGCGATATGCGCCGAACGTTTACTTGAACGTCGCATACGTTAAAGACGGAGAGATGTACACGCACGACCGCTTGTTGAGCGTGCCGGCGAAAAGCAAGTTCCTCGACATCGAAGTGCTCGCCGACAAGAAGGAGTACAAGCCGCGCGAGACCGCTCACTATACCCTGCTCGCGCGCAACTCGGACGGTTCGGCGGCGGCCGGAGCGGAGCTGAGTCTCGGCGTGGTCGACGAAGCCATCTACAGCGTTAAGCCCGATCAGACGCGCGATATTCGCAAGGCGTTTTACGGGCGGCGCTACAACCAGGTGCAGACGACCTTCACGATCTCTTACTACTTCAAAGGCCACTCGGGCGAGAAACCGCTGAACATAGCCGCCAACAAGCGCGCTTATCAACTGGCCGACTTCAAGAACGAAGGCCAGTATGCCGAGCCGACCATTCGAAAGGACTTCAAGGACACAACCTTCTGGCAGCCGGACATCGTGACAGGCGCGGACGGCAAGGCAACCGTTGAGGTAAAGCTTCCCGACAACCTGACGACGTGGCGAGCTACGGTGCGAGGCGTGACCGCGGATACTCGCGTGGGCTCGGCAATCTTGAAGTTCGTCGCGCGCAAGAACCTGATCCTTCGACTCGAGACTCCGCGCTTCCTGACTGAAGGCGACACCGTTACGCTTTCGGCGATCGTTCACAACTACCTCGACGCGGCAAAGGCAGTCCAGATCTCGATCGAGGTGACCGGCGCGCGCCTGTTGGACGCCGCAGCGCAGACGGTCACTATCCCGAAACAGGGTGAACACCGAATCGATTGGCACGTTGCCGCAAACCAGGTCGGCAATTTGAAGCTGCTTGCGAAAGCGCTGACCGATCAGGAATCTGACGGGGTAGAGATACCTCTCGAGGTAGTGCCCCACGGATTGAAGCAAAACGTTGGCGGCGCGGTGACCCTCTCCGGCGACAACGACGAGAAGACGATAGCCCTCAACCTGCCGGCCGATGCGCACGCGCAAGCGCGAGCGCTTCGCATCGAAGCTTCGCCCTCGGTGGCGGGAACATTGTTTGGTGCGCTCGATTATCTGACCGCTTATCCATACGGTTGCACCGAGCAGACGATGTCGAGCTTCTTGCCGAACGTGATCGTCGCGCAGGCGCTCAAGGACATTAAGACCACCACGATTCGCGGGACGAATGACCTTGGAACAAAGGTGCAGCGCGGGATTGATCGGCTCTACGGGTTCCAGCACGGCGATGGCGGATGGGGCTGGTGGAAGGATGACAAGACCGATCCGTTTATGACGGCATATGTTATCGACGGGCTGACGCTGGCAACTCGCGCGGGCTACGCCGTAGACAAGACTCGTGTCACCAACGGGCGGAACAAGCTCATGCAGATGATCGGCAGCGGCAAGAGCGACGACGGGCAACCGATCGATCCCGACACTCGCGCTTACATGGTCTACGCGCTCACGGAGAGCGGCAACGTGGACGTTTCGGTGATGAACGATCTGTTTGCGAAACGAGGCGAGCTGCAAGCCTACGGCAGAGCTTTGCTCGCTCTCGCGTTGAAGCAGCACCGTGACGACAACCGCGCGCGGCAGGTTGCGGGCGAGATCGAGCAATCGGCTCGCACAAGCGACTACGACGCGCACTGGGAATCGAAGCACACTTCTCACGGCTATCAGGTCGAAAATGATACTGAGGCTACGGCGCTGTCGCTAAAAGCGTTGACTCGCATCAACCGTCAGAGCGCGCTGCTGCCGAAGGCTGCAAAGTGGCTGGTAGGAAACCGGCGCAACGGCTACTACTGGGAGTCGACTCGCCAGACTGCGTTTGCGATCTTCGGGCTGATTGATTATGTGAAGGTCAGCAAGGAACTCTCGCCGGATTACTCAGTTCAGGTGTATCTGAATGGCGAGCAGATAATCTCGAAGCAGGTGACGGCTGCGGACGCCACTTCGGCGCAAGCCTTCGTCATCGAGCGCAAAGGCGCGCAGCTCTCCGGCTCAAATCAAGTGCGAGTGGTCAAGACCGGCAAAGGCGCGTTGTACCTCTCGACTGCGCTCAGCTACTTCACACGCGATGAGGAGATTCAGGCGCAGGCTACAGCCAATCTGACGCTGACTCGCGAGTACCTGCGGCTGCGAGTTGTCGAAAGCGGCGAGCAGGCGAGGTGGGAGTTCGAACCCTTGAAGGGCGAATTGCGATCCGGTGATCTGATCGTATCGCGGCTTCACGTAAAGGGATCGCGAGCCCAGTACATGATGATCGAGGACCCGATCCCCGCGGGATGCGAACAGGTTGAGCGAATCAGCGGGCTCGATCTGTCTTACATTGAAGGCGCGGGCTCGCGTCGCTGGTCGGATTGGTACAGCTCGCGCGAGTTTCGCGACCAGAAGACGGCGTTGTTCGTGGACTACTTCGATGGGGACGCGACGTTCCAGGTTGCGTTGCGAGTTCAAGTGCCCGGCGAGTTTCGAGTGGCGCCGGCACGCGCGGAGTTGATGTATCAGCCAACGGTGCAAGCCAACACCGCGGGAGCGAAGGTGAGTTTTCTGGATAAGAAGTGAGGTTCGTAGTACGGCCTTTAGGCGGAAGTTCGTAGCGGTTCGGCGGAAAGACCACAATACCAAATTCCGCCTAAAGGCCGTTACGAACTCTTTTTATTAAGAGCGAACACTGGTTAGGCCGCTCCGTGTTCAGCGTGATATTCTGCGTGCATGCGGTTCCAGGAATTGGAGGCGGAGTGGGACGACGATAACGTCGAGCACATTGGAAGGCACGGGGTGGAACCGGAGGAAGTCGAGGAGATTGTATATGAGGACTGCCACCCCTCGTGGATTGTACGCGGGCGCCGTCGCGGAATTCGTGAAGTGCGTTGGACAATCTTCGGGCAGACGTGCGCCGACCGTTATCTGATGGCGGTGATCGCACCGGACCAGAAGCGCGGCGTGTGGCGTGCGGTAACGGCGAGGGAACTGGAACTGCGAAGTCGACGGAGGTATCAACAATGGCGCAAAAGCTAACGGCAGCAAAGCGGCGGGCACTTCGCGAAGAGGCCGAGGAATGGGACCAGCTTGGCGACGCAGATCTCGCGCAGCTTTTCGACGAAGGCGAACCTGTGCAAATCCGGCTGCGTCGCCTGCCGCCGAAGACGCTTACGGTCGCGCTCGACGCGCAAACGCTGAACCGGCTTCGGCGTGTTGCGCGAAGGAAACAAGTCGGGGCAAGGCAACTGGCGGCGATTTGGATTTCGGAGCGACTCGGAGAGGAACCGACCACCGAACCGGGGCGTCGTTAGCCTGTGCGTCAAGCAATGAGCGCGAATGCTACTGATGGACGAACCGGCTTAAGGAAATAAGAGTGGAGAAACGGCTTGGGAACTCGAGCGCACACTGTATCTCGGTTCTATCTTGGCGGTTTCGTTGCGCACGAGTCAGACGCGTACCAAGACCCGTTTGTATGGGTAGGATCGTTGACGAATGACGATATCATCCGTCAATCACCTAAGAACATCTCGATCGTTCCCGGCTTGTACGATGGACCTGGTGCCCTTAGCGGCCCAGGTGCTTCAATCGAGGCCCATCTCTCGAAGATCGAGAGAGCAGCTGCCGTGGCGATCCGGAAATTGAGCGCCACCCCTTCAGCCGATGGAGATGTGGGCCCACCGGAGATTTGGCCGTTCTTGGCGTGGCAGGCTGCTCGGACCCCCGGTTGGATGGAGTTGGAGCAACAATGGATTAATGATGCCCCGTTCAACCTGGAGGATGAGGTAGTTGAGCCACCACCTCCTGGGATCGAGGGGTTCGGCGATCGAGTGCGTCCCGTTTGTCTTGAAGATCCAAACACCGGCACGCGCCGCGAGGTTATCGACGCCGAGGAATTCGCCGCCTATCGCAAACAAGGCTGGAAGTGGGTGCTTCGTCGTGACGACCATCTCGAGATGATGTACCTTCAGGCGTGGTATTTTCAGGTGCGCTTCTTTCCACGATTGTCTTGGGTTCGCTTGGACGCGCCCGACGGGGAATGGTTCATAACGAGCGACCGCGGAGTGGCTTGGGTAGTTGATGGTCTCCCCGACACGCCGCCTGCCGCGCTGAGACATCCGACGGCTCAGGTTGTCGCACCGCTATCAAGGAAAATCGCCTTAGTCGGACGACATGGAACCCATCGCCTCCAAGTAACACCTCGTGAAGTCAATCGATTTGTTGCATTCGCGGCCTCCGATTGGATTGTATGGCCAACAAGGGGCGTGGTGGAGACTGCTCTAATTGATCGGGAGCGTGTCATCAAACCAGATCGGAACGTTGGGACATCGAGTCGCATAATATGATCAAAAGAATCTTTCACTCATTCACTTCAGCCTTGCGCGATTTGTTTCGCCGCTGGGGCGCGCTACTCATACTGTTGGCGCTCTACCTTGCGATGCTCGGCGCGATCTATGAGTTCATCGCCACCCGCGAGGCAACCGTAGGGCAGTTGTTTTTGTCCGTGCTGTTTGCCCTTGCGGCCCCGGTGTTGTTCCTGATCATTCAGACAATGGCTGCTAGATACAATCAAGGAAGCCAGCGCGGGTGGGCGTTGCTCGGAGGCTCGCTGCGTAACTTCTGGAAGTTGCTTGTGATTTCGCTGCCTCTTATTCTAATAGCGGTACTGGCGGTTTATGTGTTCGGCAAAATCGGTACGACCGCCCCGGCGACCCCTGTTCGCGAAGCGGCGCGCGCGGTACCTGCTCCTCCTCGGGTCGCAACTCCAAAGCCGCAGCCTGTTCACTGGCAATCAGTCGCGATCACTACGATCGAGTATCTTCTCTTCTGTCTGGTGCTACCGCTCGCCGCGATTCATCTGTGGATCGGGACCGCGCGCGACGGACTCAAACAAACATTCAAACGATCGCCGCGCATTCTTGCCCGAGCGTTCGCGCCGCAATCGGTTGTGATCTACGCGATGGGTTTCGTCGTCTTCGCCGTAGTCCCTTACTTCTTGATCGTGCCGAGGACACCGGTGAGTAGCGCGTGGTGGCTCGACGCCGGCTTGCTTGTTGCCAGATTGCTGCTGGCGGTTTTCTTCTCGCTCATCGGCTGGGTTGTGACAATGGGCGCGCTCGGAGAACGAGGCGAAGCGAGCGGAACAGTTAGCGTCGCTCAGCCGAGCGAAGGGGCCGGTCATGTCCCGGCTGAAGCATAACCGACCCGCGCCTTCAGTGGCCGCAATCGTGCTGTGTTTGTTGGCGGCGCTCGTTTGCTCCTGCGCGCGGCCGGAACCAATCGCAGAAGTCGCAGACGACGCCGGGAAGAAAGAGAAACCCGCCGAAAACGCGGCGGAGGTGGACCGCGCGCTGGAGGAAGCCGCCAGGGAAGCGCTGGGTGATCGCGAAGGCGCCGTGCTCGTGATGGATCCTCACACCGGCCGCCTGCGCGCAGTCGTCAATCCCCGACTCGCCTTCGAACAAGCGTTCCCGCCCGGTTCAACTATAAAGTCTTTCACCGCTCTCACCGCGATGCGCGCCGGCTTGATAGATCGCGAGTCGCGGACGTTGTGCAGCAGCCGATTCACCGGCGACGGTCTCGACGTCGTCTGTTCTCATCCCAGGAGCAAAGCGCCATTGAATCTCGCCCAGGCGCTCGGGTATTCCTGCAACTACTTTTTCGCGACGCTCAGCGGAAGGCTCAGCTTTGATGCGTTTAAAGCTACGCTTGCCGGAGCGGGACTGGGCGCGAAGACCGGGGTGAACGCCGGCGGCGAGTCGGCAGGCAGCCTTCGCGACACCGATTGGAGAGTGCGCGATTTGCTCGGGGAAGGCGACAACCTCCTGGTTACGCCGATTCAGTTGCTCACCGCATACTGCGCGCTTATGAACGGGGGGCATGTTTTCAGACCGCAGGTGTCCGACGCTGAGAAGTTCGTCGCTGATGAGCGAACGAAGCTTCAGATCGAGGCTTCGCACAGGGCGGCTTTGATAGAGGGCATGCGCGGCGCAGTTGTGTACGGAACGGCCGAGAAAGCTGGTCTCAACTCGCTTCCGATCTTTATTTTCGGCAAGACGGGCACTTCGACTTCGAGTAATGGGTTTCGACGCCAGGGTTGGTTCGTAAGCTTTGCCGCAGATGCCAGCTCGGCAGCCGAAGCGACGCCTGAATCACTCGAGCTGGCGGTGCTGGTGTTCATCAAACGCTCGCATGGATCGGCCGCCGCCGCCGTTTCCCAACATGTTTTCGAAGCGTACTTGAAACGAAAGGAAGGAGGAGAAACAGCCCGAGGGGGAGAGGAGCAGAAGGGGAGAAGGGGAGAGGGGGAGACGGGGCGAGGGGGAGAAGAGGGGACGGGGAGAGGGGGAGAAGGGGAGAGGGGGAGAGAGGGAGAAGGGGACAAGAGGCGAAGCGGCGACAGTCGAAGTCTGCGAGTGAAGATCTTGAGCGAGAATCGGGTCGTGACGGTTCCGCTTGAAGATTATGTGCTTGGCGTCTTATCGGTTGAAGCGGCAGTCGAAGACGAAATTGAGGCGCTCAAGGCGCAAGCGATTGTCAGCCGCACATACGCGCTGAAGAATCTCGGCCGTCACGCGAGTGAAGGTTTCGATCTTTGCTCGAACACTCATTGCCAGCAGTACGTCAGCGAATCGCGGGGCTCGGAGAAGATGCGCCGCGCGGTGATCGAAACCACAGGCGAAATATTGCGCGACGCGAGCGGACAACCCGCGGACGCTTATTTCCATGCTGCGTGCGGCGGATACACGGCGAACTTCGAAACACTTTGGGGCACGCCCGGGCCGAGTTATTTGCGCGGCGTTCGCGACGATTACTGCGCGACGATGTCAAACCACCTTTGGACTGATGAGATTCCTGCCGGGCAACTTGCGAAAGCGCTTGCGAGCGATCCGCTCACCGACGCGGGAAAAAAGATCGACGATGTCGTCGTTACAAAGAGAGACGCAACAGGCCGGGCCGAGATCATATCGATCGAAGGCGAGCGCCGCCGGCAGGTGCGCGGATGGGATTTCAAGCTGATCGTCGGCCGCGCGCTTGGATGGAACGTGCTGAAGAGCTCGCGCTTCAGCATTAATCGAAACGGCGCGATGTTCATCTTTCGCGGAAGCGGGTTCGGTCATGGATTGGGTCTGTGTCAGAACGGGTCTCATGTGATGGCTCGGCGTGGCGCAAGATCTGAGCAGATCCTGGCTAAGTATTTCCCCGGGGCTCGCATCTACGGAGAGCAATCTCACGCAAAGGCGCAAAGCCACAAAGACGCGGAAGAAGGTGAGTTCATTCCACCTGCGGCTCTGCGGCTTTGCGCCATTGCGTGGACGGATCGCCAGTCACTCTCAGGCGAACACTTTCACGTCAGCTATCCTGCGCGAATCCCACGTTCCGACGTTGAAGCCGCGCTGCGCACTCTCGAAGCCGCGCGTCTGGATATGTTTGCTCGCGTCGGTCCGGCATCGCTCTCTTTGCCGGACACCGCAGTCGATGTGTTCGTTCACGAAACCACCCAGGATTTCACGGCGGCGACTGGACAACGGTGGTGGGCGGCGGGCGTTACGCGCGGCCGGCGAATTGAGCTGCAGCCGCTCAGCGTACTCAAGCGGCGCGGGATTCTTACGTCGACACTCCGGCACGAGTACGCGCATTCGGTTATAGAAGCAAACGGTGGAAGCGGGGTTCCTCGTTGGCTAGCCGAAGGGCTGGCCATCAGCTTCGCAGGCGAGGGCCGAATGCTTCTACGCTTCAGGAGCAAGGCGCGACTACCGCTCGACGAACTCGAACGAAGACTCGCTCATCCCGGGTCTGCTATCGAAATGCGCTCGTTGTACGCGGCCGCTTATTACGAAGTGCGAGAATTGATCCGCAAAGAAGGTGAACCAGGCGTGTGGCGCCGCGTGGGGGCGCGCGCCTCCGGCGCGCAAACCGCATAGCGGTGATCTATCGACTACCCGTGCGCTCCCAGGTTTGATGCTGCTACAATCACCGTTTCCAATCAGGAGATCAAATGGGTGAATTGGGAGCAGCAACGGGCAGCGGCGGCGAATCACTATTCGAAGCATTCTTGAACCGGCACGATGACAGGGCGTGGCGAGAAATCGTTAACGCGCTGTTGCCTTCTATACACGAAGTCGACCGGACGGCTACCGAGATATGGTTCTACTTCTTCCCGCTCGCGCTACTGCGAGCTTTCGAACAAGCGGACGACCTCGACCAACTCGCCAGGAGGCTTTCTCTCGAAGGCACCTTCCTGCTAAAGGATCAGATCGATTCTTCGCACGAGTTCCTCTACGGCCATCGCTACTGGGCGCCGGTGAAAGCCGCGGTGAGCGAATTGGCGGCTTCAACAAACGCGCCGGCCAGCCTGGATCTCGCAACTCAGATACGCGGCGTCGCCTCGAAGGTAGCCGGCGAAGCGCAGGTCGATGGGTCTTGTGTCGTTGGAATCACCGCGGTCGCGTTCATGACTCTGCAGCAAGTCGGAGCGGCGGCCTTCAGATCCCCGCCAGGCGCCATGCGCAAGCTGTCGGCGAAATCGGCTGAACAGATTCTGAAAGACCGGGCGCGGGATGATAAGCAACCGTTTTTCGTGTCTCTATTTAATCCCGACAAGATTTTCTCGATCATCTTCGACGAGCACAACGCCGCGGCAAAGTTCAAGCTCATCAACACCCAGCATCTGACGACTGCAGCAGCCAACGACAAACGCGACTACCATTCGCGCGACTCACGCTGTGTGGCGGGAGAAGGGCCGATACCGATTCAGTGCCGCTCGGCCGCTTGCGGCACTTGCTGGGTAGGCGTGCTTGCCGGCGCGGAGAAGCTGTCGGAAGTCGCCGGGCTCGAATGGCAAAAGATCACGGAGTTCGGCTACATCGATACTGACGAGCCGCGCCCGCTGATAAGGCTCGCGTGCCAGGCGCAGGCTTTTGGCAACGTGACGATACTGATCCCGCCCTGGAATGGGGTGTTTGGAAAGTTCATTCGCGCCCAACAAGGCGCGGGCGAGGAGCAGGAGAGCCCCGCAATCTGAAATGCGAATCCAGCGGATGCGAGCCGCTTCGAGTACGCGGCAGAGGATGCGGCGCTAAAGAGGCTTGCTGAGCCGAGACGCTGACGCTCCGCGTCGATCGGATTCCTGGAATGTTTCTGCTCCATCGGCCCCGCGAAAACCAGATTCGCCAGTTTCTCTCGGCGCAGCAGGGTCAGTCCTTCTCCTATCCAGACGCCGGCCTCACGAGGCGTGTCGTGCCTCGCGGTTATAAGATCGATCACAACCGCATCCAGCTCGGCAACGGGCCGGACGTCTTTCAACACGCGGTTGAATCACTCAGGCGCTGGGAGATGTTCAACATCGGTTGGTTGCAACTGTGTTGGCCCGATGCGCCGATTGAAAAGGGAGTCACCGTCGCAGTTCTTGCTCATCACCTCGGCTTCTGGTCGCTGAACGCGTGCCGGATCGCACTTGTGATCGACGACGAGGGAAAGGTGCGGAGGTACGGCTTTGCGTACGGCACTCTCCCCGAGCATGCAGAACGCGGCGAGGAGTCGTTCACAATCGAGTCACACAGCAACGATGACTCGGTGTGGTACGACATCTTTGCTTATTCAAGGCCGAACCACTCACTTGCGAAGGTCGGATACCCGATCACGCGCTCGTTGCAAAAACGATTCGCACGAGACTCGATGCAGGCGATGCTTCGAAGTAGCGAATAGTTGATGGTGCGCGACCTAATAAACACATCATTAACAGCTCACTTCAGTAAGGTGAAACCCACCAACTGCTTTGGTGGGTTGCAACCACGCAGTGGTTGAGGCCCGAAGCCCAAGGTTGCTGTACTCAGCTACCTTGGGAATAGCAGCAATGATCCTCGCAACCCCAGCGGGGTTGCGGCAGTGCCCCCCGCGTCGAAGGCAGCCCTCGCTGGGTCGCTGTACGCCACTTGGCCACAACCCCGTTGGGGTTGCGGAACTCGTTCGCCGTCTTTCCCAGGG
>WNFR01001868.1_pt1 | contig 22544 bp, 14 predicted proteins | sample 5400221 | NCBI WGS metagenome assembly WNFR01 (sample SAMN13153357, study PRJNA577476) | soil metagenome | isolation source: 40 cm soil under Madrone tree | place: USA:California | collected 2016-06-14 | reverse complement strand
AATCTCCCGAATGCCGAGTTGTAGGCGGCGAGCTGCTCGACGTAGCCGGCCTCGCCGGGACCAAAGGTACCGCTCTGACCGGTGAAGTGATTGTCGTGCGCGTCGGCGATGTAGCCGTAAACCACCGGCACGCCTGCCTCGAGCATTGTCGCGAGATAGCCGAGAGTCTGCGCCGCCGAGGGGTTGAACAGGTTGGGAAAGCCCGGATTGCCCTTGCTGTCTTGGATGACATTACCGTCTATGTCGGTCACAGGCCCTTTCGGCGAAATTTGCGGCTGCACGTATTTGTTGCCGAATAGAGCCTTAAAGCCGGTATAGCCTCTCGGCTCGTCCAACAGCAGATCGGGCTTACCGGATGCGCACAAAGCGCTGTTCTGCGCGCAATGGATCGCGATGCCGAGGAAATCGGCTTGGGCCTTGGTCGGGTCGCTCTGCGCCTCCTTGTCCTCCGGAGACCCCGCGCCGAACACAGTCGTGATGTCGAGGCCGATATTCTCGAACTCGATATTGGCCACCGAGAATGCCCCGACATCGCAGCCGGCACGCGTGAATGGCACCCACGGTGCCGGGTTGAAGTAGCGCAGGCTGTTGCCGATCGGGATACCAAACTTGTCGCCATAGACGCCGGTCAGCGCCGTCAGGATGTCGACCGCGGTGTGCGAGATCAGCGGCGTGTAGTGGTTGGTGAAGAGCGTGCCCTTGTCCTCGAGGAAATTCAGCAGATTGGGCATCTGCTCGAGATCGGAAGGCACATTCGGATTGTCCCGGCGGAAATGGACATTGTCGAACTGGATATGGACGATGTGCTCGATGCTGTTGTCGAGCCCGCAGTGTTTTGGCCGTTCACTCCCGCCCGACCCCTCGCGCTCGCCTTCGTCGGACGACACCCGGGCCGCCGACGTCGCGTCGCCGTGCTCGGCTGCGCTGGCTGGCTGGCCCAAAGACACGGTGAGCGACGCTGCGGCCGCAAAACAGACGATCCCCCTCATGTACGGAATCCCCCGAAATCCGCAATTGCGGTTTGAACGAACGCAAGGTCGCGCCCGCGCTGGGAACCTATGCGGCAACTGTTACGGATAAAGGTCACCTATATTGCATGATCGTGACTGCCGCCGCTCCCGACGTACTGCGTGGCGGTTGCAGGGCCGGTCTCATGGGGCGGGGGCGGTTACTAGCCTGCACACGAATTAGGCAAACCGCCCTCGCCATTTCGGGGTCGGCGGAACGGCGCTTGACAGCGAGGTGACCGGTGCTTAAAGCGATTCGCGTCCCCGGCCATCTTATGCATATGATTGCGTTTGCGCCGCCGCGAGGAAGGCGCGCGGTCGGATTTCGTCAACAGCGTCAGGTGAAGAGCATACGCGATGGGATTGCCTGAGAGACAGGGCCTCTACGACCCGCGCAACGAGCATGATTCGTGCGGTATCGGCTTCGTCGCCAACATCAAGGGACGAAAATCGCACGACATCATCGCGCGTGGTCTGCAGATCCTAGTCAATCTCGACCATCGCGGCGCGGTCGGGGCGGATCCCCTCGTCGGCGACGGGGCCGGGTGCCTGATCCAGATGCCAGATGCCCTGCTGCGCGATTGGGCGGATGGGCGAGGTTTGCCCCTCCCTCCGCCCGGTCGCTACGCGGTCGCGATGTGCTTTTTGCCCTGGGACGAGCGGGCGCGCACCATCGCGATCGAACACGTCGAGCATTTCGTCGGCGCCGAGGGACAGTCGCTGATCGGTTGGCGCGACGTGCCTACCGACACAACGGGGCTCGGCACCCGCGTCGTTGAGGCGATGCCGTGGATCAGCCAGGCGGTTGTTGCGTGCAGCCCTGACATCGCCGACCAGGATGCGTTCGAGCGCAAGATTCTGACGATCCGCAAGCAAGTGCTTAACCGCGTCGCAGGCCTGGCCGAGCAGCACGGGCTGCCGGCGTTGCGCGACCTCTATATCCCGTCCTTCTCGACCCGCACCCTCGTCTACAAGGGCCTGCTGCTGGCGCCGCAGGTCGAGAGCTTCTACGCGGATCTGCGCGACCCGCTGACCGTCTCGGCGCTAGCCCTGGTGCATCAGCGGTTTTCGACCAACACTTTCCCGTCGTGGCGGCTGGCCCACCCTTACCGCTTCCTCTGCCATAACGGCGAGATCAACACCGTTCGCGGTAATGTCAACTGGATGGCCGCGCGCCGGCAGGCGATGACCTCGGATCTGTTAGGCGCCGATCTGGCAAAAATGGTGCCGTTGATCGGGCCCGGCCAATCCGACACCGCCTGCATCGACAACGCGCTCGAGCTTCTCGTCGTCGGTGGCGGTTATTCGCTCGCTCATGCGATGATGATGCTGATCCCCGAAGCGTGGGCCGGGAATCCGCTGATGGACCCGCAGCGACGGGCATTTTACGAGTACCACGCTGCGCTGATGGAGCCGTGGGACGGCCCGGCGGCCATCGCCTTCACCGATGGCCGCCAGATCGGCGCGACCCTCGATCGCAACGGCCTGCGGCCGGCGCGTTATATCGTCACCGACGACGACCATGTGATCATGGCTTCCGAGGCCGGGGTATTGCCGGTCCCGGAGGAGAAGATCACCCGCAAATGGCGGCTGCAGCCGGGCAAGATGCTGCTGATCGATCTCGAACAGGGCCGGATCGTCGACGACGACGAGATCAAACGCAAATTGGCGGCGGAGCACCCCTACGCGGGCTGGCTGGAGGCGACGCAGTTCAAGTTGCACGAGCTGCCGGATCTGGCGGAAGAGCACGAGGAAGAGTTTTCTCGGGCCACCGTACCGGCGCGGCCCAATGATCCGACGACCCAGCTCAGACAGCAGCAGGCCTTCGGTTACACGCAAGAGGATATCCAGTTCTTTCTCGAGCCAATGGCGCGCGACGCCGACGACCCAGTCGGCTCGATGGGCACCGATACGCCGATCGCCGCGCTGTCGAACAAGCCCAAGCTGCTTTTCAACTACTTCAAGCAGAATTTCGCGCAGGTCACCAATCCGCCGATCGACCCGATCCGCGAAGAACTGGTTATGTCGCTGGTGTCGATGATCGGGCCGCGGCCGAACCTGTTGGGGCATGAGGCGGGTTCGCACTATCGGCTGGAAGTTTCGCAGCCGATCCTGACCGACGGTGATCTGAAGAAAATCCACGCGATCGAGAAGCTGGTCAGCGCCTTCCGTACCGATACACTCGATGTGACTTGGCCGGCCGCGGAAGGTGCGGACGGGATGGTTCCGGCGCTCGACCGGCTGTGCCGTGAGGTCACCGAGGCCGTGCTGGCGGGCCATAATATTCTGATCCTGTCGGATCGCGGGACCTCCTCCGAGCGGGTGCCGATCCCGGCCTTGCTCGCGACATCCGCGGTGCACCATCACCTGATCCGCCAGGGCCTGCGCACCTCGACCGGCATCGTCGTCGAGACCGGCGAGGCCCGCGAGGTGCATCATTTCTGCGCGCTCGCCGGCTATGGCGCGGAGGCGATCAACCCTTATCTCGCCTTTACCACTCTCGAGCAGATCCGCGTCGAGAACGACCTGCCGCTCAGCGCCGAGCAGGTGCAAAAGAACTACATCAAGGCGGTCGGCAAAGGCATCCTCAAAGTCATTTCCAAGATGGGGATCTCGACCTACCAATCCTACTGCGGCGCGCAGATCTTCGACGCCGTCGGTCTCGCCAGCGATTTTGTCGAGAAATACTTCACCGGGACGGCGACGACGATCGAAGGCGTGGGTCTGTACGAGATCGCCCAAGAAGCGGTCGCGCGCCACAAAAACGCCTATGGCGACAACCCGCTTTATCAAGACATGCTCGATCTCGGCGGCGATTACGCCTTCCGGCTTCGCGGCGAGGACCATGCCTGGACGCCGGAATCGGTCGCCAAATTGCAGCACGCGGTACGCGGCAACTCACAGACCGAATACCGGGCCTTTGCGGCAACGATCAACGACCAGAGCGAGCGCCGGCTGACGATCCGCGGACTGATGTCGTTCAAATTCGCTGACGAGGCGGTGCCGCTCGACGAGGTCGAGCCGGTGAGCGAGATCGTGAAGCGGTTTGCGACTGGAGCGATGAGTTTCGGCTCGATCAGCCGCGAGGCGCATACGACCCTCGCCATTGCGATGAACCGCATCGGCGGCAAATCCAACACCGGCGAGGGCGGCGAGGAGGCACAGCGCTTCAAGCCCTTGCCCAACGGAGACTCGATGCGCTCCGCGATCAAGCAGGTGGCCTCTGGCCGCTTTGGCGTCACGACCGAATACCTGGTCAATGCCGACGATCTGCAGATCAAGATGGCGCAGGGCGCAAAGCCCGGCGAAGGCGGCCAATTGCCCGGCCGCAAGGTCGACAAGATCATCGCCGGGGTGCGCTACTCGACCCCCGGGGTCGGCCTCATTTCGCCGCCGCCGCATCACGACATCTATTCGATCGAGGATCTGGCGCAGCTGATCCACGATCTGAAAAACGCCAATCCGCGGGCGCGCATCTCGGTGAAGCTGGTCTCCGAGGTCGGCGTCGGCACTGTCGCCGCCGGAGTCAGCAAGGCGCGCTCCGACCATGTCACGATTGCCGGCTTCGAGGGCGGCACCGGCGCCAGCCCGCTCACTTCGCTGACCCATGCCGGCTCTCCGTGGGAGATCGGGCTCGCCGAGACGCAGCAGACACTGGTGCGCAACGGGCTGCGCGGCCGCATCGCCGTGCAGGTCGACGGCGGGCTGCGCACGGGCCGCGATGTCGTGGTCGGGGCGATGCTCGGCGCCGACGAGTTCGGTTTCGCGACCGCACCCCTGATCGCCGCCGGCTGCATCATGATGCGCAAGTGTCACCTGAACACCTGCCCTGTCGGCATCGCGACACAGGACCCGGTATTACGCAAGCGCTTCACGGGCCAACCCGAGCACGTCATCAACTACTTCTTCTTTGTCGCCGAGGAAGTGCGCGAGCTGATGGCGAAGCTCGGCTTCCGCACCTTCAGCGAGATGATCGGCCGGGTCGACAAGATCGACATGGTGCGGGCGATCGACCACTGGAAGGCCAAGGGCATCGACCTGTCTCGCCTGCTGTACCAGGAGCCGGCCAAGCCTGGCGTCGCGATCTACAATTGCGAGCGCCAGCAGCACCATCTCGACAAGGCGCTCGACAACGAGCTGATCGCCGAGGCGCAGCCGGCGCTCGAGAGGCGCGAGCCGGTGCGCATCGAGCGGCCGATCAGGAACGTCCATCGCACTGTCGGGGCGATGCTGTCGGGCGAGGTGGCGCGCCACTATGGTCATGCCGGCCTGCCGCAGGACACGATTTGGGCGACCTTCCGCGGCAATGCCGGGCAAAGCTTTGGCGCCTTTCTTGCGCACGGCGTCACGCTGGAGCTCTATGGCGATGCCAACGACTACACCGGCAAGGGCCTATCGGGCGGACGGCTGATCGTGCGCCAGCCGCCCCAAGCACGGCGCGAGCCGACCGAGAATATCATCATCGGCAACACCGTGCTCTACGGTGCCATCGCCGGAGAAGCCTATTTCGAGGGTGTGGCCGGCGAACGCTTTGCGGTGCGCAACTCGGGCGCCGTGGCTGTCGTAGAAGGAACCGGCGACCATGGCTGCGAATACATGACGGGAGGGGTCGTCGTCGTTATCGGCGATACCGGGCGGAATTTCGCCGCCGGCATGTCGGGCGGCATCGCCTATGTCTGGGACCCGAAGGGCCGCTTCGCGAGCCTGTGCAACCGCAACGAGGTCGAGCTCGAACCGATTGCCGCCACCGAGCGGGACGACGACGCCGACCCTGACGATCGGCCGCGACAACGCGCGCCGAGTGTCCATGACAGTGGCATGGGTGACCCGCTGCGCTTCGATGTCGCAAGATTGCGAATTCTCCTCGAACGCCATTACCTGTTCACCGGCAGTGCCCGAGCGCACGCATTCTTGGAAGACTGGGGCAATACGGTCGCCGCTTTTGTGAAGATCACGCCGAAGGATTACCGGCGTGCCCTTCTCGAATTACAGGCCGAGCGGCTCGCGGCCCGCACGGAAGCCGCCGAATGAGGGGGGTGTTGTACGGAGGGCCCCTCACCCGAGCCCTCTGCGCGCAAGCGGGGAGAGGGAGTAAGCCCCTCGCCCTGCGCGAGCAGGGACCCCTCTCGCACGCGTGCGAGCGCCTGCCGGATGGCGCATCTATGACGCGCCAGGGGGCCCGCGTCAGCGGGAGGGTGAGGGGTAGCTGGCGGCGGATCTTGTACTATGGGTAGGCCGACCGGCTTTCTTGAGATCGAGCGCCGTGACCGCCCCTATGAGAAGCCGGAGATCCGGGGTCGCACCTGGAAGGAGTTCGTCAAGCCTCTGCCCGATGCCGAGAACCGCAGGCAGGCGGCGCGCTGCATGGATTGCGGTATCCCGTTCTGCCACGACGGGTGCCCAGTCAACAATCTAATCCCGGACTGGAACAATCTGGTCTACCGCGACCAGTGGCGGGCTGCTCTCACGACCCTTCACTCCACCAACAACTTCCCTGAATTCACCGGTCGCATCTGTCCGGCGCCCTGTGAGGCGGCGTGCACGCTCAATATCGACGACGATCCGGTCACGATCAAAACGATCGAATGCGCAATCGTGGATCGGGGGTGGCAGGAGGGGTGGATCGAGCCCGCAATACCGCCGCGGCGAAGCGGCAAGCGGGTTGGGGTCGTTGGCTCGGGCCCCGCTGGGCTTGCCTGTGCACAGCAGCTGGCACGCGCCGGGCATTCCGTGACCGTGTTCGAAAAGGCCGACCGGCTCGGCGGCTTGCTGCGCTATGGCATCCCTGATTTTAAGATGGAAAAGCAGCTGATCGACCGCCGTGTCGGCCAGATGGAGGCCGAGGGGGTCATCTTCCGCACCGAGGTCGAGATCGGCGTCGACTTGCCGATCGCCTCACTGCTCGACGAATTCGACGCCATCGCGATGACCGGCGGTGCGGAGCAGCCGCGCGATCTGGAGCTGCCCGGCCGCGAGCTCGACGGCATCCATTTCGCGATGGATTTTCTGCCTCAGCAGAACAGGCGCAACGCCGGCGACAAAGAAGAACGGGCCGCACCCCTCGGGACTATCACGGCCAAGGGCAAGCATGTCGTGGTGATCGGCGGCGGAGACACCGGCTCCGACTGCATCGGCACCTCGGTGCGCCAAGGTGCACTGTCGATAACCCAGCTCGAAATCCTGCCCAAGCCGCCCGAGCGCGAAAACAAGGGGCTGACCTGGCCCGACTGGCCGCTGAGATTGCGCACTTCATCCTCGCAGGAGGAAGGTTGCGAGCGCGATTGGGAGGTATTGACAAAGCGCGCGATCGGCGAAGCCGGCTGCATTTCGGAACTCGAATGCGTCCGCGTCGACTGGCTGAGGAGCCCGGATGGCCGCTTCGTCATGCAAGAAATCTCAGACAGCAACTTCACCTTGAAGGCCGATCTTGTGCTGTTGGCCATGGGGTTTTTGGGTCCTCGCAGCGTCGGCATGGTCGAACAATCCGGAGTTGACCTCGACCTCCGCAGCAATATCCGTGCGAGCACGATCGATTACCGCACCTCGGCCTCCAAATTGTTCGCCGCCGGCGACATGCGGCGGGGTCAGTCGCTCGTGGTCTGGGCTATCCGTGAAGGCCGCCAATGCGCCCGCGCCATCGACGAATTTCTGATGGGCACGAGCCTGCTCCCGCGGTGAAGGTTACCAGCGCGTCGTCGCCCCCAGACCTCCTGACGAGCCGTTGTGGTCTCGCAACTCAGTCTCCTTGACTGGGCCGGGCTGGCGGCAATGGCGACTGGCGCCGCATTGCTCTACACACTGAGAGGCTTTGGTTTCGCGGTTCTCTCGACCCCGGCCCTTCTGCTGTTTGTCGATCCGCCTCAGGCGATCCAACTCGTTATCATCGTTTCAACGGCGCTGTCGATCACTGCGCTGCCGGGACTCTGGCGAGCAATCGCCCCGGCATTGCTCCTGCGGTTGACGCTCGGCAGTATAGCCGGGTTGCCGCTCGGGCTCATTGTCCTCCGCGACGCCGATCCGGTGGTGGTCCGCCGGTTAATCGGAGCCACGATCCTAGCCTTAACCGCGGTCATCTGCTGGGTCCGGCGCCGCGGACCGGACAACCATAGGGCTCTGCTTGCCATGAGACCCGGCCGCGACCTCGCGGTCGGGGCGATATCGGGGACCGCAACCGCGCTCGTCGGAATGGCGGGCCCGCCGGTCCTGATCTATTTGCTGCTCGCCCAAGCACCAGCGCCGACCGTCCGCGCGACGCTGCTCTCGTTTTTCGGGATCGTCTACGCGGCGGCGTTGCTGTCCCGTGCGGTCGCTGTCGGCATCGCAGCCAGCACCTGGATTGGGGCGGGTGTCTTGATCCGGTTCGCCGCGCTCGGCGCCATTGCCGGCCGGCCGCTCGGCGACCGCCTCGGCGTCCGCGCCTTCGCCATGCTCGCCATCGTACTTCTGGCCGCCGCCGGGCTCTACACCCTTGCAGCGTCGACCGGACCTGCCACCCGCCAATAATGGCTAATCATCCGAGCTCGGACACGGCGACGCAGACATGGTGACGGGAGGGGTAAGTCCGGGTAGTATTAGGTCGCAACGCCTCCAGGCCTCGCGGCCTGCGCCGAAGTCGAGGGATGGTGCGGTCGAGTCTTGCGTATTGTTAACGATAACTCTGTAAGCGCATGGGTTGGATCATGATCGGCCCTCCAGGATTGCCGAAGTTTGGACGCCGGGTCTTTTCCTTTGCTGCGTCCAAACCAGCTCGCCGGCAGTCGCACCACCACGCCTGGAAATGGGTAACCGGCCTATATCTCGCCGGAGTGCTTGCCCATTTCAGTCATCACATGGTCGATCTGCCGGACGGTAGCAACCCCTCCTTCGAAGCGCTGACGAGCGCCCCGCTGAGCCTTGTCTGGCCCGCTGATCTGATCGGGACGCTGCTCGATCGAGGCTGATCGCGCAGCGCGGGCGTACGAATTTCGGGCGGGGCGTAGCCAGGAGATTAGGGAATCCCGCCCGATAGGTATTCTTTTTGGGGCGGCTGGCCAGCAGCGACGTGTCGCGCGCGCATAGGTGGGGCCGCCTCATGCCGCGCCAGCATTCCCAGCCCGGTAAACACGACGATATAGAACAGCGCCGAAAGCCGCGGCGCTTCAAGGAGACAATCGAATACACTGGAGCAAAGAAAAGCCAATAGCGACGCTGCTACAGCAGCCGCCATACGGTTACCCTGCGCCATCGCGCGCACAGCGCCAGCGACGGCAGCCGCGGCGAGCAGAATAAAGGAGACCAGCCCCAATAAGCCCCCCTCAAACAAGCTCATCAGATATTGGTTGTGGATGCGCCAGATCCGGTGTTGGTCATCTGTGAAATACCACCGCTCAATACCGCGTGAGAAATCGCCGTTGGCGAGCATATTTCGATCTCGCGGATCGAACATGCGGATATGTCCGACCTCGATCGTGCTGTCCGGCACCGGATCAAAGAAGGCCACCTCGACCGGACGCTGGAGCCAACCGACGACGACGTCCTCTTCAAGGCCGGCACCGGAGATCACCACCCCAAAATCCTCCCAAATCCCGGGGCTGCGGGGCCGGAACGTCGCGTCGCGGCAGTTCGTCGAATATAGCAGCAGCTTTTCGCAGACGCTGATCGACAGCGCGCCCTTCCCGTCGGGAGATCGCAAACTGACAAAGAGCCGATATTGCCATCCTGGTTCGATGGCAACCTTCTGGCCCAGATAGACCGGCAAACCGGCGCGCAGCGTCAGGAATGGATAGGCCCCGTCGTGTTCGACGACAAAATTGGTCGGAAAGCGTCCGTCGGGTTTGCGGGCGAGAACGACCCGCGGGTAGGTTCCGAGCCCCATGCCAAAGAGTGCCGTGAAAAAGCTGTCGTCGCGCAATCCCAACCCGCCCGTCCAATTGCTCTCTCGATAGATGAGGTCGGGTGCCACGGTCTGCAGCCGCTTGGTCATAACGCGCGTATCGAGAGCAGCGATGACGATGACGCCGACCAACAATAACGGCAGGGCCGAAAAGACCGCCGAGCGAACGCTACCCTTATCGCCTCGGCGAGCCGCCCAGGCCCAGCCCAGGCAGCCTGCAAATGTCGCAACGAGCGCAGCGGCGTAAGCAGCACGCGCAAATGTGACCACGAGGGCGTAACCGGCGCAAATGGCGACGACGAACATCGCGAGAAGTGTCAGAGGGCGCGGCCGGAACAGGCAGACGAGCAGAAACGGCAGCGCCATCGCGATATAGGCGCCGATATGGCCGCCGCCCACATGCATGCTGGAGAAGGTGCCGACGACGCGGTAACCGGTCGTGAAATCGAATAGGCCGGTGAAAGTGGCGCGCTCGGCTATTGTCGCTGCCGCTACCAGAAGGAGGCCGGCAATCATGCCGGCGCCCAACCAAGCCATCGCGTCGCCGCGCGTGCGCATACTCTGGCCCAGAAATGGCAGCAGCGCGAGCGCCACAAAGAAACCTTTCGCCAGGCGCAGCGCATTGTCGGGCCGGAGATAAGGATTATCCGACCCGCCCTCCGGTCCCGGCAATGCAAGCCCGAGGGCGATGCTCAGCAGGCAGCTGACGAGGGCCAGCGCGACCGCTGCGCCGGGGAAGCCTGCGATAACGAAATCGGCGCGCCGAGGCGGCGCTCGCAGGACCAAAATCCCGATCGTGACGAGGACGAACGGGTCAGACTCGCCGAGATACATCCATCCGGTCCAAGGTGTGAGATCGAGCGCCGGCAGCGCGGCCGGGATGACCGCAAGCCAGAGGGCAGGCCAGCGCCACAGTGCCAATGCATAGAGCGTCAGAGCGCCGCCCAAGACCCATTGTGCCAGTGGGTAGCTTGCGGCGATGGCGAGCGCCAATGCGACGCACACCGCCGCTACGATGAGCCCCGCGAGGGTCGTCGCACGATCGATCCGCCTCGTCTCGTCTGAACTGAGGCCGCCACTATCTCGTGGCGCGGACGTGTGTTTGTCGACCGCGATCCCAACCGCGGCGCTCGTTCTGGTCTGCACTACTAGCTTGCTGGTCGGCTCGGGTCCTAAGACTGCGGCCTGCGGACTTCTCCTCCGCTCCGGAACCCAGGCCATGTTGCGTCGGGTTTCGTCTTCGACCAGCGCGAACACCGCGCCGATGAGCAAAGCCATCACGGCATCTGTGATCTCCGCCGTGCGGTTGGGCAGATAGGTCTGCGCTTGACTGGTGATGAACAGGATCACCGCCACGACAAATGCGGATGACCCAAGCCGAAGTCCGGCCCGCGTGAGGAGCCAAATCGAGCTGCCGAAAAGAAAAAATTTTTCCAGAAATGATAAAACGCCGATCTCGACAGAGCCGGACATGAAGCCAAGAAACGGGATCCAGCCGAAAGCACGACCTGAGGCCAAAAATTCGAATGGTTCGAGACGGCCGGCGACGACATAGCCGCAAAAGAGCAGAGCGATGAGGGTGACGCGCAGACGCGGGCCGACGACGAGGATTCCCCACACGCAAAAGGCCAACCCCGCTCCGGCGACCTCGGCCATCGTCACCGTCGTGTCGACGATCAGCACCTTGGCGACGATCACGGAGCCGACGAATAGCGGGAACATTAGCCAAACACGCTTCTGTCCCACGATAGCCTCGACCAGCACCCCGATCGTCAGCCATATCGCCGTGTAGCGGAAGAGATCGTAGCCCGTCAGGCTCGGGTGCAGAACGACCGGCTTGAGAGCGTTCCAGTATTTGTGGAGATCGATCGTCGGGACGTAAGGGAAGAGGCGGTAGCCTGCCCATGCGCTGAGAAGCAACGTCGGAACGCGGTTGGATGCAATCTCTCGAAGCAGTGGCCAGCGGAAACTTCCGCCTGTCAAGCTGCCGCCAATCGCACCTAGTAACGTACCGACGACATTTGCATAGAGGTCGGTCGCCACGGTTTGGCGACTGTCGTCATAATACTGCGTCAGTTCCATGCAGGTGCTGAGGATCGCCCCTGCTGCGATCGCCATCAAGATCCGCTTCGCCGCGCTCCCAATCCCACTAATGGCAAGGACCGCAAAAAAGCCGAACGGCGTATAAAGCGCTATGTTCGCAATGAAATCCCCGCGGCCTGGCGCATCCGCCCAGCTGTTGAGAAGCGCGCGCGCCGCTGGGCCGAGACCAGCGGTCGGTTGACGAAAGGTGAAGGGGTAGAGAGAACCGTAAACAATGACGGCGGTCATTAGCGCCGTTGCGATCGCGAAGTTCCTGCGCAGCCCCAATCCTCCTATGTCCGAACCTGAGTGATGTCGTCCGGAACTTACAACGGTTCCGGATCAGTGAGGCAACCCGAGGGGCACGGCATCCTCACGACGGCGAGGCTGCTAAGCGATCTCGCGTCCTTTAAGCTTTGGGCCGCCGTGTGCGGGCGCGCAGCAGGCGGTACCAGACGGCAATGGCCAACAGGACCATCAGGAAACCGACCAGAAGAAACGGGGATAGCCAGTTCTGCGATTGCGTCTCGCTGCCGACCCGGATCATCACTCGAGCGACGTAATCCGCATTGCCGGCCTCGGCGCCCCATAAGCCGTCGCGGTCGGCATCGAAGACGAATTTCCCGGCGGCGTCGGTGCGGCCGGTCAGCACGGTCCGGCTCGGCTCGCCGGGGGCGAACACCCGCACCTCGGCGTTCGCCATCGGTCTGCCGTCAGGGGTCGCGAACTGGACGGTGACCTCGTGTCGTGCGAACAGATCGAACGCGTCGGACGGTGATCCGGCAAAGAAACACCAGACCGCGAAAATTGCCGCGAACACGGCGACAGCTTGGGCCCGGCGCCCACGCAGGCGCCGCCCTGCGAACGGGGAAGTGAGTCTCGACACGCGATCAAAGATAGCGATGTTTTCAGCGAGTGCCACGCCGCCCCCGCGCTTGCCGAACCGCCCACCGCATGGCACAAGCAAGGGAGCATGCCGGATTTCGCGCTTGAACGTCGGTGCAAGGGGCTGGTGTGCGGCATCGACGAGGCCGGGCGGGGGCCGCTTGCCGGGCCGGTGGTCGCGGCTGCGGTGATCCTCGACTCCCGCCGTTTCCCTAAGATGCTCCGCGACGAGCTCGACGATTCGAAGATGCTGACCCGCGAACAACGCGAGGCCTGCCACAGCGCGCTCCGGCAGTGCGTCGATCGCGGAGCCGCGCGGATCGGGGTCGGCGCGGCCAGCGTGCACGAAATCGACCGCATCAACATTCTGCGCGCGGCGCTGCTGGCGATGGCGCGCGCCGTGGACGTGCTCGGGATCCGCCCCGATGTGGCGCTTGTCGACGGCACCATCGCCCCGCCCATCGCCGCCGCAGTCCAGACCGTCGTCAAAGGCGATTCGCTGAGCTTCTCGATCGCTGCCGCCTCCGTCATCGCCAAGGTAACACGCGACCGCATCATGCGCGGCTTGGCACTGCGCTACCCAGGATATGGCTGGGATACCAATGTCGGATATGCGACACGCGAGCACGGCGAGGCGATCCACCGACTGGGGATCACCCGCCATCATCGGCTCTCGTTTGCGCCGGTCAGGCTCGCCGCGGAGGGGGAGCTGCCGCTCCTTGCAGCACTCGATGTGGCGCTTCCGTAGGGATGTGTGGCGAACGTCGCGATCGCGTGGCGGGCGACCTTCTTCATCAATGTCGGCAGCGCGTGATCGCCGAGCCGTTCGACCGGGCTCCAGAGTCCTTCGGTGGTGCCGACACCCGACACGACCGCGAGCTCGAGTTGAAAATGGGTGAAGCCGTGGCGCACGGTACCGGGCAGCGGCAACCACGCCGCCGCAACAGGGGCGATCCGGACCGCCTCGGCGAATGTCCATGGTACGGTGCGCCAGGGGGTCGAGGGGATCTCGATCATTCCGCCGAGCAAGCCTCGCTCCGGGCGGCGGCGGAGCAGTACCGCGCCGTCCGCCCGAGTGAGCCAGAATGCGACGCCGTGGCGCAACGGACGCTCCGGCTTCTCGGCCCGCGCCGGCAAAACTTCCGCCATCCCGGAGGCCGCGGCGGCACAGCAAGCGCGCCACGGGCAGAGAACACAGCGCGGCCGGCGCGGCGTGCAGATCGTGGCGCCGAGATCCATCTGCGCCTGGGCAAAGTCGCCGGCGCGCTGCTCCGGAACCAGTGCCGCGGCGAGCGCTGCGAGGTGCCGCTTCGCCACCGGCAACGGCTCCCGCACCGCGAAGAGGCGGGCGATGACGCGCTCGACATTGCCGTCGATCGCGGCCTCGCGCCGGTCGAAGGCGATCGCGGCGATCGCCGCCGCGGTGTAGTCGCCGATCCCCGGCAACGCGCGCAATGTCTCGATCTCTTCGGGAAAGATGCCGCCATGCCGGTCGACCACGGCGCGGGCACAGGCGTGGAGGTTGCGGGCGCGGGCGTAATAGCCGAGCCCCTGCCAGAGCTGCAGGACCTCGTCGAGCGAGGCCGCGCCGAGCGACGCGATATCAGGCCAGCGTGCCATGAATCGGTCAAAATAAGGTCCAACCGTTGCTACTGTCGTCTGCTGCAGCATGATCTCGCTGAGCCACACACGGTAGGGATCTGGACGCATGCCGGGTGGCGCCCGCCACGGTAGATTGCGGCGGTGGCGGTCGTACCAGGCCAAGAGGACGGCAGAATCGGGCGTTTCCCGCTGCGAGGCAGCGTCGGATCGGATCATGCGATGGCTATGGCGAAGCGACAGAACGAGCCCTCGGACGAGATCCCCAACCTAGCCGCCCCGGCTCGCGAGAGCGAGTACAACTGGGGCTTTCGGGCCGTTGGCGTCGCCGTATCGAAGCTCGCAGCACCCATTGTCGTCAGGCGCGGCGGCGGCATCCTCGTTCGGCTCAAGTCGGAATGGCCGGCGATCATCGGTCGGGATTGGGCCGCGGTGTCCTGGCCGACGGCACTCGGCCGCGACGGTGTGCTGAAGCTGCGTGCAGCTTCCACGGCGGCCCTCGAGTTGCAGCACCGTGCGCCGCTGCTGATCGAACGGATCAACCTTTTCTTTGGCCGTCTCGTCGTCACCCGGCTCGTGCTGGTGCAAGGGCCTCTGCCCCTCGATTCGCCGCCGAGCCGGGCGGGTCTGCGCCCACTCGCCGCGGACCGGACCGAACTCGTCCGCGGCGGGCTTTCCGGAATCGCGGATCCGCAGCTCCGCGAGGCCCTCGCCCGGCTCGGCCGCGCGGTAGCCGGGGCCAAGGGTTGAGACGCGTTGCGCGGGGGCAGCGAACCGATTAGCGTACAACATATTGTGGAGAGGAACCGTTTATGCGGGAAATCTGGATCGTTCTTCTTGGAGCCCTGAGCCTTCTCTCTGTCGGAGCAGGATCCGCAACGACAGCTCCGCATCCGGTGGTCGCCGATGCCAAGGCGGTGTTGCAGATCAGCCAGGACGACCGGGTTCTCGGCAATCGCGACGCCCCGATTACGATCGTCGAATATGCGTCACTGGGGTGTCCACACTGCGCTCATTTCACAAACGATGTCCTTCCCGAGATCAAGAAGGCGTGGATCGACACCGGGAAAGCCAAGCTGGTGCTGCGCGACTTTCCGCTCGACGAACCGTCGTTGCGCGCCGCAATGATCGCGCGCTGTGCGCCACCGGATCGCTTTTACGCCTTTGCCGACACCTTCTTCGCGTCGCAGGACAAGTGGGCGGGGGGCACGAAGGATTATCGCGAGGCGCTTGCTCGGCTGGCCAAGTTCGGCGGTATGGGCAAGGACGAATTCGAGGCCTGTCTCAAGAATACCGCGCTCGAGAACAAAATTGTCGAGCAACGCCTCGTCGCGTCGCAGGAGCTCGATGTCAATGCGACGCCGACTTTTTTCATTAACGGCAGCAAATTCAGCGGCGCGCCGACCGCTGAAGAGTTCAACAGAGTCCTGTCGGGCCTTGCGGAGAAGTCGTGAAGTCATTGGGGCGGGGCGGCTTCTCCCTTAGCTACGCGGGGGCGGCGCGTGGCTGAATGATGCAGATCGACCGGCTTCGCCTCGTCGGGTTCAAGTCTTTCGTCGATGCAACGGAGCTGACAGTCAGCCCCGGTCTCACCGGTATCGTCGGACCCAACGGTTGCGGCAAATCGAACCTGGTCGAGGCGCTGCGCTGGGTCATGGGCGAGACCTCGGCCAAGCGGCTGCGCGGCGGCGAGATGGATGATGTGATCTTCGCCGGCAGCGCCGACCGGCCGGCGCGCAACCTCGCCGAGGTCGCGCTGACGCTCGACAACAGTGCGCGCGATGCGCCGTTCGCCTTCAACGACCGTGAGGAGATCGAGGTTGCCCGCCGCATCGAGCGCGCCGGCGGCTCGGTCTATCGGGTCAACGGGCATGAGGTGCGGGCACGCGATGTCCAGCTGCTGTTTGCCGACGCCGCATCGGGCGCGCATTCCGGGGCGATGGTCAGTCAGGGGCGAGTGAGTGCGCTGATCGAAGCCAAGCCGGCGGAGCGCCGGCTTCTTCTCGAAGAGGCTGCCGGCACCACCGGGCTTCATGCGCGCCGCCACGAGACCGAGCTGCGGCTCAAGGGAGCCGAAGACAATTTGCTGCGGCTCGACGACGTCATCGCGACGATCGAGGCGCAGCTCCAGACGCTGAAGAAGCAGGCGCGCCAGGCGCAGCGCTATCGCCGCCTCGGCGAGCATATCCGCCGCACCGAGGCATTGCTGCTCCATGCCCGCTGGCGCGCCGTCGAGGCTGAGGCGGAACGTCATGATCGCGAGCTTCGCGCCGTGCAGCGTGCAGTGGCCGAAGCGAGCGAGAACGCCCTCGCGGAGCGGCGCGCCCGGGAGGTTGCCGAAGCGGCCGTGCCGCCGCTGCGGGTCGCCGAGGCCGCGGCTGCAGCCGAGCAGCAGCGGTTGGCCCATGGCCGCACCGCACTCGAGCAGGAATTGCAGCGCACCCTCGCCGCCCGGGGCGAAGCCAAGCGGCGCTTCTCCGAGCTCACCGCCGACCTGAAACGCGAGGGCGACCTTGTCGCCGAGGCGGAGGAAAGCCTCGCCCGGCTGGCCGAAGAGCGCCTGGCAATCGCTCATGCCGCAGCCGAGGACGGGCCGGCGCGAGCGATGGCGGCCGACCGCGCGAGCGAGGCGTCGACTCGCCTCGCCGAGGCGGAAGCGGCGCTGCAGCGCGTGACCGAGTCCACCGCCGCCGTCGAGGCGCGCCGTGCCGCCCTCCAACGGCACCACCTCGAACTCGTCGACCGCCGCTCGCGTCTGGAGGTGCGTCACTTAGAGGGCGAGCGCCAACGCGAGACCTTTGCCGCCGCCGTGGTTCCGGTCGAGGCGGTAACTGCCGCAACGGCCGTCCTCGCTACGGCCGAACAGCGGGTCGAAGAGTGTCGTGCTGCGGTAACAGCGGGCGAGGAGGAAGCGGCCCGCTGCCGTGCCGTAGAGCAAACCGCGGTCGAGACGGCGCGTCAGATCGAGGCCCGGCTGACCCGGCTCAACACCGAGGCCGAGGCGCTCCGGGTGCTGCTCGCACCCGCACCGGACGCCGGCACGGATGAGCCGATCGTTTCGAGGCTGCAGGTCGCCGCAGGCTTCGAGACGGCGATCGGCGCCATCTTCGAGGATGAGCTGGCGGCCCCGATCGCAGACGGGGAGGCTCCGACAGCAGCCAGTTTTTGGATGAGCCTCCCGCAAATCGAAGGTGGCGCCGTGTTGCCGGACGGCGCCCGCCCGCTGACCGAGGCGATGACCGCTCCGCCCGCCCTCGCCCGCAGCTTGGCGCTGGCCGGCTGGGTCGAGAACGAAGAAGCCGGCCGCCGGTTGCAGCCGAGCCTGGCGCCCGGCCAGCGCCTCGTCGACCTTCAAGGGCGGATGTGGCGTTGGGACGGGTTCACGCGCATGACGCCCCGTCCCTCGTCCGCCGCCGAACATTTGCGCCACCAGAACCGGCTCGCCGTCCTCGCCGATGAAATTGCCAGCGTCGAGGAGGACGATCGGATCGCCAGGGAGAACGCCGCTGCGTCGCTCGCCGATCGCCGGCAAGCCGCCGAGGCCGAGCGTCTGACGCGGGCGGAATTGCGCACAGCGGAGGCGGCGGCCGCAGCCGCGCGCGCTGCCGAGGCAGAGATCGCCCGCCGGGCGGTAACCGCCGAGGCGCGTCTTGCCGCTGCCGTCGAAACCCTGGAGGCGCTCGCGAACGATCTTGGCGAGGTCCGGGCGCATGCCGAGGAGACCGACCGAGAACTGGCCGCACTCCCCGAACCGACGCTCGCCCGCGGAGCACTCGACGCGGCGCGCGCCGCCGCCGTCGAAGCGCGCCGTCGGGAGAGTGACGCGCGCGCGGCACTCGAAAGACCGACCCGCGACGCTGAGGCGCGCCGCGCGCGGCTCTCGGCGATCGAGATCGAGGAGCGGTCCTGGGGAAGGCGCGGCGAGGGTGCGGCGGCGCAGCACGCGTCGCTCGCCGAACGCTGCGACGCGCTCGCGCAGGAGATCGCCGGCCTTGCCGCTCGCCCGGCGGCAATCGCCGCCGAGAGCGAGGCGCTGGGGGTCGAGATGGCGGATGCTGCCGCCAATTGGCGTCGCTCCGGCAATGCGCTGGCATCGGCGGAGACACAGCTGCGCGAGGCGGTGGAGCGTTCGCGTTTCGCCGATCAGACGCTGTCGGAGGCGCGCGAGCAACGAGCACGGTTAGAAGTATTGCGCGACAGCGCGAACCAAACCTTGGCAGAGCTCGAGCGCGAGATCCGTGAGCGGGTCGATGCGGTGCCCGAGACACTGGCCGCACTCGCCGGTCTCGCCGCGGGCGAAGCGCCTCCGGACACTGGCGAGGTGGCGGCTCGGCTCGACCGGCTGATCCGTGAGCGCGACGGCATCGGCGCTGTCAATCTGGTGGCGGAGAGCGAGGCCGCCGAGAGCGAAGCGCGTGTCGCCGGTCTGCAGCGTGAGCGCGCTGAGCTGACCGAGGCGATCGCGCGGCTGCGCCGCGGCATCGCCACCCTCGACCAGGAAGGCCGGCAACGGTTGACGGCGGCGTTCGAGCGGGTGAACGGCCATTTCTCGACCTTGTTTGCGCGGCTCTTCGGCGGCGGCAGAGCCCATCTGGCGCTGGTCGACGACGCCGACCCGCTCAGCGCCGGGCTCGAAATCATGGCGAGCCCGCCCGGCAAGCGGCTGCAGACGCTATCACTCCTATCGGGCGGTGAGCAGGCGCTGACCGCCTTGGCACTGATCTTTGCGGTCTTTCTGACTAACCCCGCGCCGGTCTGCGTCCTTGACGAAGTCGATGCGCCCCTCGACGACGCCAATGTCGATCGCTTCTGCAGCCTCGTCGGCGAAATCGCCGACACCACCGGCACCCGCTTTCTCATGGTCACGCACCACCGCATCACGATGGCGCGCGTCGATCGCCTCTTCGGCGTCACGATGGCCGAACGCGGCGTCTCGCAGCTCGTCTCCGTCGACCTCGCCCGCGCCGCCCGGCTGCGCCAAACCGGGTGAGTGAACACGCGCTCAGCCGCTGGGACTAACCGGACAGACTGGTCCTCTCGACGCGCCTTTCGCTGTTTTTGTTGACTTGCAGGAAATAATCAGCAAGGGCGCGGATATGCGGGCGACGCCGCTCCGGTCCAGAGACGACAGCGGCGGCGGGTCTACATAAAACCCGGGTCTCTCGGTAGATAGTTGCACCAATTGCCGAAAGGCCGCCACGCCATCAGCACTAAGGGCACTTCAATGCGGAACCCGAGTGCCAACGCTGTTTGCATAACGACGTCCGCGCCTCCCGGAACGAGCATCGAGACTCGCCTTGCGCCGCCCTCCAGCGCGCAGCGCAGCGCCGTTGTCACGACCGCCTTTGCATCGGCATCCGGTGCGATTGCCAGCGGACCGACATGACCCCCGGTGGAGATGTGGGCATAACCAGCGGTGCGGCCCGCGTGCTCGATCCGAACCGCGCGGGCCGCGACGCCGCCGAGCAGAAATTGGTGATGCAGATCTCTGCGGAACCCGAGCAGCTCCTGATCGATCCGGCCGATCCATTCGCCAGCAGGCCACTCACCAGAGTCAGGCCAGGGCGCTATCGGTGTGATGTCGTAACCGGCCTCGGCAAGGTTCTGTGCGACAGCCTGCGCCGGCGCGGCCATGCGATAGAGCGGCTCCCGCGGATAGAGGCCGTTCTGTAGATAGAGCCCGGTCGACGCGATGTTGTAGGCGAAGGTGATCAGCGCACGATTAGTGGCGCCGTTGCGCTCGGCTTGCATCAGGGTTTTCGAAAGAAGCGCCTGCCCGATGCCCTTCGCCTGCATTTCGGGCCTGACGAAGAGTTGTGATAAGCACCAGAACTTCTCCGTCATCCAGCTGAAGCCAAAGCCAACGATGGTGTCGCCGTCTTCCGCGACCCAGAGCCCGGAGGGATCTCGCGCCAGGCAGAATTTCGGAAAGGCGGTCGAAGGTGGTGCCGGCGAGGGCTGCCCGCCATGTCGGACACGCAACGCATTACCCGATTGTTGAGCGACGCGCTCGGCTTCCTCCAAATCTTCCGGCTTCGCGGGACGATAGGTAATGTCCATCGAGACCCTCCCTAGCGCGGTCCTTCGGGCAGACTTAATACGGCCGCCGCCATCGGACGAGGGCTCAGAGCGGCGACGGTCCAAGCAGCTCCCAGCCATGGCGCTCTAATATCTTTGCCAACTCGCGCTCATTCATCGATCCGAATTTGCGACCGGTCCGCTGCTGCTCTTCGATCAGCCCCCCTGCCCTGGCCGGAGTGTAAAGAAACAGCACGCGCCCGGTTTCCGCGCCGGTGCTCTTCCAGGCATGCGGCACGCCGCGCGGCATGAAGGCGCAGGTGCCGGGGCCGCCGACCGTGACCTCGTCGCCGATCTTGAACGTGACCTCGCCGCTCAGGACATAGGCCACCTCGTCGCTGTCGTGATGCAGATGGAAGGTGCTCTTGGTCCCGGCGGGAACGGTTTCCTCGAACATCATGATGCTGTCGCCGGTCTCTCCGCCCCGCAGTTTGAGCGAGAACGATCGGCCGGGCGATACCGGGCCTTGTCCCGGCGATACAACGGTGTTCGGCGTGTCCATCGCTAATTTCTCCTCTTTCTGTCGACTCAATCAACCGCGCAGCGGCACCAGCCGCTTCATCATGTAGTAGCGCGTGAGACCGGGCGGGTCGCAGTCGTTCGTCACGGCGATGTCGTAGCCCTGCTTCTGGTAAAACCCGGGGGCCTCGACGCTGAGCGTCGTCAGCGCGATCCGGGTGCAGCCGCGTCGTCTGCCCTCTTCTTCTGCCATCGCCAATACGCGGCTGCCGATCCGTGCGCGGCGCAAATCCTCCGGGAGAAAGAGCCAGGCGACATAAACGAGCCCGAATTCGGACCGCCCGTGGAGCCCGCCGACGACCTTGCCGGTCTTCGGATCGCGGACGAACACGGCGAGCGGGCGAAAATCGTAGTATCCGGTCTGGCTCAAATCGTAGGCGCGGAGACCATCGGTGATCACCGCTACGTCGGCGGGATCAAGCTCATCGGTCACGGTGATGTCTGGGTCTAACTTGGCATCGTCATTCGGCATATTCGCCTCCCGTCGCACAGGCCCCGTGGCCGGGCTTGACCCGTGGGCCTTCAGACCACGGGCTTGATCCGTGGGCGCCCACGTCTTTTTCGTTCCGGGTTAAAGACGACCGCGGCGACGGGTCTACATAAAACCCGGGTCTCTGGGTAGATAGTTGCACCAATTGCCGAAAGGCCGCCACGCCATCAGCACGAGGGGCACTTCAATGCGGAACCCGAGTGCCAACGCTGTTCGCATAACGATTTCCGCGCGTCCCGGAACGAGCATCGAAACTTGCCTCGCGCCGCCCTCCAGCGCACAGCGCAGCGCCGTTGTCACGACCGCCTTTGCATCAGCATCCGGTGCGATTGCCAGCGGACCGACATGACCTTGGGCGGAGATGTAGGCATAACCGGCGGCGTGGTCCGCGTGCTCGATCCGAACCGCGCGCGCCGCGAAGCCGCCGAGCAGAAATTGGTGATGCAGATCTCTGCCGTACCCGAGCAGCTCCTGATTGATCCGGCCAATCCATTCGCCAGCAGGCCATTCACCAGATTCAGGCCAGGGCGCAATCGGTGCGATGTCGTAACCGGCATCGACAAGGTTCTGCGCGACGGCCTGCGCCGGCGCGGCCATTTCATAGAGCGGCTCGCGCGGATAGAGGCCGTTCTTTAGATAGAGGCCGGTCGACGCGATGTTGGATGCGAAGGTGATCAGCGCACGATTAGCCGCACCATTGCGCTCGGCTTGCATCAGGGTTTTCGAAAGGAGCGCCTGCCCGACGCCCTTCGCCTGCGTTTCGGGTCTGACGAAGAGCTGTGATAAGCACCAGAACTTCTCGCTCATCCAGCTGAAGCCGAAGCCAACGATGGTGTCGCCGTCTTCCGCGACCCAGAGGCCGGAGGGATCTCGCGCCAGGCAGAATTCCGGAAATGCGATCGAAGGTGGCGCCGACCAGGGCCGCCCGCCATGGCGGGCAAGCAACGCGTTACCCGACTGCTGAACGACGCGTTCGGCTTCCTCCAAATCTTCCGGCCTCGCAGGGCGATAG
>WNFR01012533.1_pt1 | contig 22547 bp, 15 predicted proteins | sample 5400221 | NCBI WGS metagenome assembly WNFR01 (sample SAMN13153357, study PRJNA577476) | soil metagenome | isolation source: 40 cm soil under Madrone tree | place: USA:California | collected 2016-06-14 | reverse complement strand
GGAAACGAATACGGACGGAGGAAGGGACGCCCCAGGGTGGCAGTGCTTCGCCGCTTTTGGCCAACGTCTATCTTCATTACGTATTCGATCTGTGGGTCCAAGCGTGGCGTCAAAAGCGGGCACACGGCGATGTTATCGTGGTGCGCTTCGCGGATGACATCGTGGTGGGATTCCACAGCAAAGCGGAGGCCGATCAGTTCCGAGCGGAACTTACGGAACGTATGAAGAAGTTCCACCTGGAACTGCATCCCGAGAAGACGCGACTTCTGGAGTTCGGTCCGTATGCGATCGACCAACGGCAGTGGCGTGGAGAAGGGAAGCCCGAGACGTTCAACTTTCTTGGCTTCACGCATATCTGCGTGAAGAAGAGGAGCAATGGACGGTTTACGGTGTTGCGGCAAACGATACGCAAAAGGTTGCAAACGAAGCTGAACGAGGTGAAAGCCGAGCTTCAGCGACGCATGCACGAACCCATCCCTGAACAGGGCCAGTGGCTTGAAGCGGTGGTGCGTGGACACCTCCGGTACTACGGGGTGCCCCTGAACCAAAACGCGCTGTGGACCTTTCGGTTCCAAGTGGGACGGCTCTGGCATCGCGCGCTGTCGCGGCGTAGCCAGAACGGACGCGTCCTCTGGGACCGTATGCGGCGCCTCATCACTCGCTGGCTGCCTGTGCCTACCGTCTGTCATCCCTATCCCCTGCGTCGCATGGGCGTCGTTACCTAAGGCAAGAGCCGGATGCGGTAGTGCCGCTTGTCCGGATCCGTGGAGGGGGTTGTGAGCGATCATGATTCCTACTCCGACTTTGAGTTCGGGTTGAGAGCTGGGTTTCCTTTCCGGACGGCCTCGACCGGGTGAACCTGACCTCTACTCTGACGTCGAACGACGGGAAGTGAGATCGACAGGTACGGTATCTTTTTTGGAAGTATTTGTTAAGAGTTCGCGAACCATAGCGCCGCAAAGGCAGGTCTCCCTACCGTGCCTAGCCAGCTATGACGCAAAGCAGCGGCCAAATGGATGCCACAATTCGCAGTAAATGCTGCAAAACCCTTGAATCCTCACAAAGACACGCCGGCACAGATTGCCACGCCGACAGGATGACCGGGCGCAACACCTCGAACGCTACCCATGCATTCTTGTCGAGAAGGTTGCACCCTTGCGCCGCCACCCCACCTAGCTTACAAAACCCAGTGGCAAGCACGAACCCGGCGATGGCCACTCGCACGATTGGTCTGAAGTTCCGAGAATCTGTATACTGCCCCATCATGTCCGCCTCCTGTGTCACGCTTCTTCTTGGCTCTACCTAAATGTCGAACGAGGGGCCACGAGATCGACAGGTTCCGCAGCATTTTTCACGCGTTAAACAGTGTTTTGACCTTTTCCGTATCACGGTGGTGTTGTGGATCGCCGGAAGCAAGACTTGCCGGAAGATACGCGGGTGAAATGTTCGAAGGAGCGCGGTATGATGGTGCCGCCTATGGGTACGGTCCTAACTTCCGAAATGGCGCAGTCTGCCCGAACCGGCATGTCGCAAGCAGTCGAAGTGTCCGTGGTCATCCCATGCCTGAATGAAGCGAACTCCCTAGCGTATTGCGTGGACAAAGCCATGAAGGCGTTCCAGGCGGCGAGGCTATGCGGGGAAGTAGTCGTCGCGGACAATGGCTCGACGGACGGTTCGATTCGGATTGCGGAAGAGCACGGGGCGCGCGTGATTCGCGTGGCGGAGCGCGGCTACGGGGCCGCGTTGCGCGCGGGCATCGCCGGCGCCAGCGGCCCTTTCATCATCATGGGGGATGCGGACGACAGCTATGACTTCACCGATGTGCCGCGATTCGTGGAAAAATTGCGCGAAGGCCACGACATCGTGATGGGCAACCGGTTCCGGGGCGAAATCAAACCGGGGGCCATGCCGCCGCTCCACAAATACTTTGGCAATCCCGGTCTCACCGCTTTGCTCAATACTTTATTTCATGCACACATCGGAGACGGATACTGCGGAATGCGCGGATTCACGCGCAAACTCTACGACCGGCTGGATCTGCGAAGTACGGGGATGGAATTCGCGCTCGAGATGATCATCAAATCCGCGCAAATCGGGGCGCGCATCGCGGAGATCCCCATCATTTTGTGGCCCGACAAACGAGGACGCGCGCCGCACCTGCGGAGTTTTCGCGACGGCTGGCGCAGCCTGCGGTTCATGCTGCTCTACGCGCCGAACTGGCTCTTCCTGCTGCCGGGCACCGCGCTCGTGCTGGCTGGACTCTTTCTCGTGTTTTGGCTGCTGCCAGGACCGCGCCAGATTTCTGCCCATGTGGTGCTCGACCTTCACACCATGATTTTCGGCGTTATCTTCACGCTGCTGGGGGTGCAGATCCTGTCAATCGGGGCATTCGCAAAAGTATTCAGCTATGCCGAGCGCTTTGACCGTCGCTCTGTATCCTTGCGGCGTGTCCTGAAGCGCGTCACCCTGGAGACTGGTTTGCTTTTAGGCGGCGGTCTGTTCCTCATGGGATTCGCAGGGTCCGCGTGGGTCACTTGGCAGTGGGCTGCGAGCGGCTTCGGTGAACTCCATCAAATCCGCCAGGTTCTCTTCTGGTCGATGTGGCTTTTCCTCGGGTTGCAGGTGATTTTCGCCGCTTTCTTCCTTAGCATGCTGGGCATCAGCCGCGATACATTCATCGGCGACTACGATCAGAAATAATTCCGAATACCGAGGTTGAGGCTCTGGGCGCGAGGGTGACTGGTGTAAATCCGATTCAATTAGACGCGTTTGGGAGGTAGCATTCCTTCGCTTCGCTCAGGACGAGCCAACTCCTACTGCCGAGGAGGCGGCATAAGTGGCGCAAGGTAGGGAATCAATTCGGTATTGTCAGTATCGGGTTCGACGAGCCAGATCTGGCGATCCTTGAAATAAGCGAAGAGCTTCGCGTTTTGCACGGGATCGAGTTCGCGGGCCCAAAGAACCTTGGCGGTGTCGATTTCCGCTCCGTTGTACACCCACTCGTCGTGCAGATTGTGATCTTCTTCGTAGCGCACCATGATCAAGTGCTTGCCGGCCGTATTCGAAAGTTTTTTCGCAATGGCCGCACGGTTGGGGTCTCCCTTGCAGGCCCAATCCAGTTGGTCGCAGATATGATGCGGCACGGAGAAAGCAACATCGGCTGCGAGGAGATAAATGATGGCCCAGGAAAGCGCGAGGCCCAGAGGGCGTCCACCCAGGCGGATGGTGCGCAGGTGGCGGATGGCCTGGACGAGCAGCAGAAAAATCACACACGTCAGCGGGGCGGCATAGTGCGGAAAGGACCAGATCGAAGTTAGAAATGCTGCTGTGCCCAGCAGGAAGATCAGAATCGGTACGCGCATCTTGCGGTCGAAAAAAACGAAAGGCAATCCAGGCAAGAGCAGCAGAGCGCCCCACCAAAAATAGGTGCTGCCGCTGCGTGTCAATTTTTCAGCTGAAACCTTCCAAACGTCTGGCCACGTGTTTTGATAATCCTCCGGTTCCCAGCCGTTGTAGAAATCTTCGAACTGCCGGTTGTGATATTCAAGCGGCTCTTTGGGATGGTCCCACAAGAACAGCCCCATCGTTCGATAGGTCTGCGAGTTCAAAGCGTGCGGGAAGAGGAGCGCGTTTCCCGTCAGCCGCCAGTTGTAGTAGCCAATGAATCCGACGGTCAATGTCAGGACCACGGCCAATGGCGCGAGAACCCTGACGATGCGCGTATGCGGCTGCGCAGGCGATTTTGTTTTTCCTGCAAGCCACCAGAGAAACCAGCCGGCCACTGGGATACAGAGGAGCAAACCCTCATAGGGCCGGGTGTTCGCCAAGATAGCGATACCCACGCCGAGCAGCAAAGCATCGCGCGTGCGCGCACGGCGCACAATTCGCGGCATTGCGCCCAACACCAGCGCCCCACCGGTGGCCGCGACGGCTCCGCCCCAGTAGCTGTTGATCCAATAGCTGGAGATTCCGAATTTCAGCGCGACAAGCACTGCGCCGAGGAATGCCCACCTTGCCGGAAGCCAGGCTTGCAACATCCAGAGAATCGCGGCGCACATCGCGGCAACGCTCAGAATCACCCCGATCCAGGGATGCGCCAGCAATTGACCAAGCGCCAGGACGGCCCCTTGCCCCGGCGGATACTTCGACGAATAAGTTGGAAACCAATTCACGTGAAAGGATTCGAAGCTCATCCACATCGGATGCGTCGGATTGGCCAGGCGGCCGTGAGCCAGCGTGTCGGCAATCAAGAAATAACTGTATTCATCATGGATTCCGGGAACAGGCACCGGCAACTGCGGCAGAACAGCAAGCCGGACACCGATGACGATGAAGAAAAGGGCGACGACCGCCAGCGTCTTGCGCTCCGCCAGGCGGGAAAAAAGGGACTCCACGGCGTGGAAAACTCTCGGCGCCATGCGCGGCAGAAACATGACAAGAAGCGAGAAGTAAAACGCGACGCGCAATATCACACGGAGCGCATCAGGCATGCGCGCGAACAGAATGTCAACGAAGTGACTCATCGAGGGTGCAAGTTTTCAGCTTGGAATTGTGGCACGCGCCGGGAGAAGTAGAAAGTCGGATGCCTGGCACAGTTCCCGGGAATGAACGGAGCAGCTGGCTTACCGCTCGATTTCGATCTCGGTGGTAAGGTTGGGATCCTGCGCGGCCGGCTTGCTTGCTGCAGGCCGGTTAGGACGCTCGTCGAGGAAATCGGCCATTTCCAGGCGCAGATTTCCAGCATTCGTCGAATACGTCAAACCGGTTTCGAAATCGACGATCCCCGCGCGAATGAGCTTGTCAATCTCGCCATCGAAGTGCTGCATGCCCTCGGTGCTGCCATCGCGCATGGCATCGAGAAGCGACTTGCCTTCGGCTTCACCTTTTTCAACGTACTCCCGCGTGCGCATCGTGGACTTGAGAATTTCCACGGCGGCGATGCGGCCCTTTCCATCCTTCCGCGGAAGGAGGCGCTGGGAAACGATGCAGCGAAAGGCTTTCGAGAGGCGCGTGCGGATGCTGTGCTGATCGGCCATGGGAAAAACTCCAACGACGCGCTCCACGGTTTTCGATGCATCAATGGTATGCAACGTAGACATGACCAAGTGGCCCGTTTCCGAAGCTTCCAGCGCGATCTCAATCGTTTCCCGGTCTCGCATTTCGCCGACAAGAATGACTTTCGGCGCCTGTCGGAGCGCTGCGCGCAATGCCATGGCAAATGTCGGTGTGTCTGAATGCAGTTCGCGCTGATGAATCGTCGCTTTCTTGTGACGATGAAGAAACTCAATGGGGTCTTCAATGGTTAGGATGTGGTAGGCCTTCTCCTCATTCATCTTGTCGAGGATAGCCGCGAGAGTTGAAGATTTCCCGGAACCGGTTGGACCCGTCACAAGCACGATGCCATTGCGCAGATCCACAATTTCCTTCAATGCCGCCGGCAGATTCAGCTCCTCGAATCCGGGGATTTTGTCTGGAACGACGCGCATCACAATGGCGCAGCTTCCGCGCTGTTTGAAGATATTTACGCGGAAACGCCCCACGCCCGAGATTCCGTAGGAAAGGTCGGCGGAGCCATCCTGCTCCAGCTTAGAGACCGCCGTGTCATTTTTTCCAATGATTTCGCCAGCGATGTACTTGGTGTCTTGAGGCGTCAGGCACTCGAGGCCCTTGTACTTCAGTTCGATCAGCTGGCCGCTCACTTCGACTTGAGGAGCGCGGCCGGGCGAAAAAATCAGGTCACTGACGTGCGAATTGGACTTCAGCATCGCGGCTACGAGCTGAGCGGTATGAATCGTCCTTTGCACGGCGGGTGCCGATGATGGGGCCGGTACCTGCGCCGGCGCCGTTTGCGGCGGCATGGTTTGCGTCGGTGAACTCATGAATTGTGTCCTTGCGAGGCCCAAGAAACGGAGGCCGAGTCGCGTGCAGCGCAGCAAAACGGCTTTCTGTGCGACTCACTTATTGTAAGCGAAGCGATCCCTGCGGCCAGTGGAGGGTTCATCGGCAATTTCTAGAGGATTACTGTCCGAAGGGACAGGTTGGGCCGGACAGAAAGACGCGGCGGCACGCACGGAGTGGGATGGCGGCCGCGGCGAGGACGAAATTATCCTCGAGCCAGCCGGTTCACTCTCTTACTCACGGCTTGGAAGCACCATCGATAAAGCCGGCGATGTTGGCTTTGAGCTTGGCGAGATCTTCGTCACGAAGATACATCATGTGTCCCGCGTCGTAATACTGCAGGCGGATGTTCTTCTGAAGTTTGTCCGGCAGGCCGAGATGCTCCATGGTGTATTCGGTGGCCATGAACGGTGTGGCGAGATCGTAGAGCCCATTTTCCACTTCGACTTGCAGGTGCGGATTGGCGAGCATGGCCTGAATCAGGTCACCTTCCACATTCGGTGAACCGGGGAATCCGAAGTTTTCGCCGCCGCGATGCTTCCAATCCCAATTCTGCCCGGCGTCTTCCGAGACAGTGTGATAGACCTTGTCATGGCCGAACTTCAGCTCATCGCGGACATAGTTGTTAAATGCCGCGGTGAACGGGCCGGTGATCGAGGTGTCCTGCGGATCGTATTCGGCAAATTCGCCCAGCAAATCGTAGCTCCAGCCGGAAAAACGCGCGTCGAGGCGCCCGGTCGTCAAGCCGCGGCTGCGCTGCAGTTCCTTCATGAACTGCGGAAGGTTCACGCGCAGATTGGCTTTGAGCAGGTAGTCCTCGCCGAGTCCGGTGAAGCGGGAAAGCTTTTTCGCGACGGCTGCTTTTTCAGCTTCGCCCAGCTTTGAACCTTTTATCAGGGCCCCCGCGTAATCCGACTGCGCATATTTTCGCGCTTCCTCGAGAAAGGAATTCAAATTTTCAGGCCGGTCCTTCAGCACTTTGTGATACCAGGCGGTGGCTGCGTAGCTGGGCAAGTAGAAGATGTACGGCATGTCTTCGCCGGGATTGAAGGAAATGGTCCCCAGGTTCAGCACGGAAGAGATCAGCACGATGCCGTTGAAGTACAGGCCATCATGGGACTGCAAGTAGTTCGAAAGCGCCGCCGAGCGGAAAGTTCCGTAACTCTCGCCAATGAGAAATTTCGGAGAATTCCAGCGGCTGTTGCGGCTGACGTAGGTGCTGACGAATTGCGCCAGTGATTTGACGTCTTGATCGACGCCCCAGAAATCCTTGTCCTGAGCCTTGCCCACGGCGTGGCTGAAGCCCGTTCCCACGGGGTCAAGGAAGACCAAATCCGTTTTGTCCAGGAGGCAGTGCGGATTCTCGTAAAGCTTGTAGGGAGCGGGAGGCGTCGCATCGGCATTCACGGTGATCACCCGGCGCGGCGAAAATGAACCCATGTGCAGCCACACCGAGGAAGAGCCCGGCCCGCCGTTGTAAACAAATGCGATGGGGCGCTGGCTCAGATCCCTCACGTCGCTGCGCGTGTAGGCGGTGTAATAGACCAGCGCCGTTGGTTCGTCCTTTTCGTTCTTCAAGAGAATCGTCGCCGCAGTCGCCTTGTAGGGAATCGTCTGGCCGCCAAGCTTGATGATGTGATCTGTGACGGAAGATTCTTCCTTGGGCGGGGCAGCAGCGGCGGTTTCGGCGGGCTTCTCGGCGGGTTTGGCATCCTTGTCCTGTGCGCGCGCTCCCGCGGTGATCGCGGTCGCGGACAGAGCAAACGCCAGCAGCACGCTCAGGTTTTTCACACGGATCATCGTTTCTCTCCTTGGAATAAGCTCGTATCTCGTGGTTCGGTAAGGCTGAGATTTTACCTGTTTATACGGATTCATGCGGAGCCCGCGACTATTTTGTTCGACGGCCGATAAGCAAAAACTCTTCGCCAGCCGCCGAGGATTTCAGAAAAAGTTCGGCGCAGTCGTCGACAATCCAATTCGCGCCGGCTTGCTGGAGTTCGGCGTCGCTCGCGGTAGTGCGCAAAGCCAGCACGCGTGCTCCTGCCGCTTTGCCGGCGCGAACGCCCGCCGGAGCATCCTCGACTACAAGGCAGTCGGCCGCGGGCACGCCGAGGATTTGCGCGCCTTTCAGGTAAGGCTCAGGGTTCGGCTTGCCATGCTGCACATCGGTCGAGGTGACCAGATACTTGGGCTTCGGCAGTCCCGCCGCGCCGATACGTACGTGCGCCAGCGCCCGCGTGCAGGAGGTCACGATTGCCCAGCGTTGCTGCGGAAGCGCCTGGAGCAATTCCACCGCCCCTGGCAAGGGAACAACTCCTTCCACGTCGGCGATTTCGCGCCGCTCCATCTCGCGATCCTCCGCAGCGTGATCCGCGTGAGGCAGGAGTTCTCGTCGAACCCGTGCTCGCGCGCCCATCCGGCCCACGCCCGCGCCACCGCCGGCGTAGAATCCACCAGCACGCCATCCAGATCAAACAGCAGACCACGACACTGTATCGGAATCATCTCTCTATGATAATCGGAACCGGTCGAAGGTTTTGCGGAAACCGCCTCATTTTAGAGCAAACTAGCCAAGGACGGGATGTTTGGGGTGGGAGACGGGGATTGAACCCGCGACATTCGGTGCCACAGACCGACGCTCTACCAGCTGAGCTACTCCCACCACCGTGCGACCGTCTTAGTTTACGCCAATTCGCTCGCTCCGAAAAGTGGGGAAGCGGCCAGCGGTCCTTTCGATTCACTTGTTGAGCACAGGGGGGATCCTCACCATCGCAGCTTCCCCTGAGTTCGTGGTGAAATCAAGTGGGCGGTTCTTTCACTGGAATTAGCCCCAAGACATTCAACTATCCAGGAAGACTATCTCAGTCGGGGGCAAGTACTCGAATGAGCTTTGTAAATTTTCTCCTTGAACAAACGGTCGTTTACAGTCTCTGGCAAGCGCCGTTTGCAGTGGAGAAGGTAGCACCTGTGCTGAAGCACAATGACCTTCGCAAGGTGCGGCGCGTGCTTGACGTAGGATGCGGCCCCGGTACAAATACGCAGTACTTCGCCGACCCGGACTATCTCGGCATCGATATCAATCCGAGGTACATAGACAGTGCTCGGCGAAAACATAATCGGGCCTTCATCGCGGCCGACGTGACAGCCTATGAGGACGACGGTGCGGGGAAGTTCGATTTCATTCTCGTCAACAGTTTCCTCCATCACATCAACGACGCCGATGCGCACAAGGTTCTCTCGCGGTTGACGGAGTGGCTCACGCCTGACGGTCATCTGCACATTGTCGAGCTGATCTCGCCTGGCGACCACTCCATTGCGCAACTCCTGGCAGATTGGGATCGTGGAAATTATTGTCGGCGACTAGAGAAGTGGCGCGATATGTTCGAAAAACACATGAATATTGTGGTGTTCGAGCCCTACCCCGTCAAGCTAGCAGGCACCACACTTTGGAACTTTGTTTACTGCAAGGGTGCCGCAAATTCATGAAACGAGAATTTCGAGTTTCCATCGCCGTCCCGATTCACAATGAAATGTCTGTTTTGCCGGAGCTTCTGAATCGAATCTTGAGTGTCCTGGACAAGATTCCTGGAGGCCCTCATGAGCTGTTGTTCGTGGACGACGGAAGCACGGACCAAACCTTACGGATCATCGAAGAGGCTGCCCAGCACGATTCACGTATTGTGGGGATCTCTTTTTCGCGAAATTTCGGCCACCAGGCGGCTCTTACGGCCGCGCTCAATCACGTCACTGGAGACGTCACTGTGTTGATGGACGGGGACCTGCAGGACACACCGGAGGTAATTCCCCTGTTTATCGACAAGTATTTCGAAGGCTATGAAGTGGTTTATGCGCAAAGGACGCGGCGGAAGGAAGCCTGGCCTTTGCGGCTTTCTTATTACGTGTTCTACCGGCTTATGACGCGATTGTCGGACGTGACGCTCCCGCTGGACGCAGGGGACTTCGCGCTAATGTCGCGACGAGTTGTCGACCACCTGCAACGCATGCCCGAGCACCACCGCTATCTGCGCGGCCTTCGCAGTTGGGTAGGTTTCCGTCAAACCGGAATCCCTGTCGAGCGGTCCGAAAGGCACTCCGGCCGCAGCAAATACGGGATCTTGCGCCTTTTGAAGCTCGCTGCCGATGGCATATTTGCCTTTTCAATCGTACCCATCCGTGCCGCAGCACTTCTAGGGCTTGCCGCGATTCTACTTTCCAGCCTATTTGCGCTCTACGCAACCATTGAGAAAAGCATCTTTCATCATTCGCCCAAAGGTTTTACCGCACTACTGCTGTTGATCACTTTCCTTTCTGGAGTCCTACTCTTTTTTCTGGGAGTGATCGGTGAGTATGTCGGCCGAATCTACGAAGAAGCGAAGGGCCGCCCCATTTACATCATCGAACGTCTGATAGGCAGTGAAAATCGCGCGGGTTCCGCTCTGCCGCTGAGAGAGAACTTCTCTCATGGAGGCCGGAGAGTGTGAGTGGCACGTCGTTCATGAAATCCGCCAAAGAGATCCGACTTGGACCCTGACTAGGCTGATGCTACCGCGAAACGTGTTTTTGCAGCACTGAGAACTGAGTTTGAGTTCCACTATTAGTTCGTTGCTTCCCGGTCCACACACGGTCCGGCGCGGCGGTCCGCGCTGGTGGACACTCCTGCTTGTCATTTGGTGTTTTGGGGCGGCGTATGCCGGAGCCTATTTGAAGCGTGGCTGGGTTCCCCATGATGAAGGCGCGTTCGCGCAGAGCGCGGACCGTGTGTTGCGAGGAGAATTGCCGCATCGCGACTACACCGAGATTTACACGGGGGGGCTTGCATTTCTGCACGCCTTCGCCTTCACGTATCTCGGAGAAGATTTCGCGACCCTTCGAATCGTGCTTTTTGTCTTTTTCTTGATTTGGATTCCCGTATTTTACTGGATCGCGTCGCGCATGGTTGCGGATTGGATTGCGGGCGGCGTGACATTGCTTGCGGTTGTTTGGAGCTTGCCGATCTATCCCGCGGCGGTGCCATCTTGGTATAATTTGTTTTTTGCAACGTTTGGCTTGGCGGCTCTGTTTGCCTATCTTTCTGACCGCACCCCTAAGTGGCTTTTTATCGCGGGACTTTGTGGGGGCTGCTCTTTTCTGGCCAAGAACGTAGCGTTCTACTATGTTGCTGGCGTCCTTCTTTTCCTTCTCTTTTCCGAACAATGCGAGTCACACTCTGAAGTCGGTCGAGCAAGAAGACGCAGCCTGCTCTACTCGGCTTTCGTTATCTTTTCGATTCTTCTTTTTGTAACGGCCTTCGCGCTATTGATTCGAGAGCGCGGGAGCGCCGAGGGATTCATAAACTTTGTTGTTCCCCCTTCGATTCTCGGCATCCTTGTTCTGCTTCGAGAAGTGCGCGCCACAAGCCGTTCGAGCCGTGAGAGGTTTCTGGAATTGTTCCGAACAACCCTGCCATTCGGTCTCGGTTTTCTCGTTCCAGTAGTTGGCTTTCTCATTCCCTATCTGCGTGCAAAAGCTCTTCATGCGGTTCTGAGTGGAGTTTTTCTCCTCCCGTTGAAGAGAATTTGGGGAGCTTTTGCGAGTCCGCCCGATCTTTTCACGATCCTTCCATCCATCCTTCTGATTGGTATCCTCGCTCTTGGCGCTTGGCTTCGCGGAATAGCCCGCTGGCTGCTGAGTTGCACGACCGGCCTTGTTGTCGTGTATTACTTGGTTTCATCGGCTCACAATTCCGCAAATTATCGGGTTGGGTGGCATGCCGCTTATTGGATAACTCCAGTGATTGTTCTGACCGGAGCACTCGCTCTCCGCCGAAGGCCGCGAAGCGGAACTTTGCTAGAGGATCCGCTATGCCAACAGCAGCTTTTTTTGATACTTGCGGTGAGCTCTCTCTGCAGCCTGGTGCAATACCCTTTTTCAGGGCCCATCTATTTTTGTTACGTTGCTCCTCTTGCCATCCTTGCCGTGGTAGCCGTCTTGCGCGTTTTTCCCACTATCCCGCAACCTCTGCTTGCGATCATGCTCAGCGGTTTTTTTCTCTTCGCCGCCCTCCGTGTGACGCCGGCCTTTATCTATGCCATGGGGCAGACTTATCAACCTGACCCAGAGACGCAGATTCTGAGCTTGCCAAGAACTGGTAATCTAAGAGTTGATCCCGCGTCGGTGAAATTGTATGAGCAGTTGATACCGCTGATCCAGGAGCACGCAGGCGCGGGAGAGATCTATGCAGCCCCAGATTGCCCCCAAATCTATTTTCTGGCTGGCTACCGGAATCCAACTCGAGCGTTGTTTGATTTTCTCGAAGACGACTACGGAGACAGCGAGCACATTTTGCGATTGGTTGATAGCCGCCCTATCCATGTGATCGTGCTCAATAAGCTTCCTGACTTTTCGGAACGCTTGCCACTTGATCTACACAAAGCCATAGTGATGCGCTTCCCGGAGAGTAGGAATATAGGGACTTTTGAAGTTCGCTGGCGGGAATAAATTCCAATTTCCGAACTTCCCAATCGGCTACAGCGCAGTGGGAACAGCGTCGCACGACAATCAAATGCTCGCCGCGTGTTTAACCCGTTGCAGCCTGGAAACCGTAGAGCCACGAGCTTCGCGCAGCTTGTTAGACTAAGAGCAAAGGACACGCGTCTCCGCGCATGAGCTCCCATCAAACGGACCGGCACCATTTCGAGCGGCAGATCGTCTATGCGCGCCCGATTTTTATTTTGCTGGCGCTGCTCGCCGTGCTTGAACAGCCGCCCTCGCGCGGAGCACACCGTTCCGCTTCTTTTCTAATTGCTTATCTGATCGCCGCGCTTCTCGTTACGCAGATTGAACGCCTGCTGCGCAAACGCTCCTGGCACTTGCCCTTGGCCTGCGATCTACTCGCTCTGGGCTTCTTCATGTACATCAGCCCGTCCACGGTCCCGGTTTGGTTTCCGTACATGTTTCTTTGCTACGCCGCGGGTATTCGCTGGGGCCTGGAACTGACACTGCCGCTGGCCGGTGCGCTTTCCCTGATTCTGGTTTTGCTCACCGCCGTGAAAGGCGACATTCATTGGATGCGCGTCGTCTCCTGGCTGGGCCTCACCACGGGCACACTTGCGGGTGGCGCGGGCCTCGCCTTTCTGGGCGATCGCAACCGCCATTTCGCGCTGCAAATCGAGTTCTTTTCGCGCATCAGCGCGACGATGCAAGTGGATCAAGGGCTGGCCGAATCGCTGCGCCTGTTCCTCGAAGAATTGGCGAACACCTTTAGCGCGGAAGAGGCTCTCTTGCTCTACCGCGATACCGATCTCGAGCGCATATTCCTCTGGCGCTTGAAAGCGGGTGAAAGTGAGCGCCTGGTTCCGGAGAGCATGCCCCTCTCTCGCACCGACGGCTTCCTCCTGGATGATATGGATGCCACCATCTGCTGGAACTCGCTGTCTCGACCCGGCTCCGGGTTTGGCTGGGACCGGCGCGATGGACGGACTATCAAGAACCTTCCGCGGCTGCCCGGCCCGGCTCAGCAGGAGCTGAAAGTCGCCTCTTTTGCCACCGTGGCCTTCGAGCAAGGAGGCCAAGCGACGGGCCGGATCTTCCTCCTAAACGGCCGTAAGCCATTCGAAAAGCAGGATTTAGCCTGGCTCGAAAGCATCGCCGCTCATGTGTCTCCCGCTCTGGAGAACATCTTTCTTTTGAGGCACTTACGCGCCCGCGCCATCGAAGCGGAGCGCAGCCGCATTGCTCGCGACCTCCACGATGGGATACTCCAAACCCTCCTGAGCATTGAAATCCAGCTCGATGTCTTGCGGCGCCGGCTTCCCGCCGCCCCTGACCAGGCCGTCAGCGGCCTTGCCAGCCTCCAGCAGACCGTCAAGAACGAGGGTGCAGAGCTCCGCCAGACCGTCACAGACCTGCGGCCGCTCCGCGTGCAGAGCGCCGATCTGGTCGACTTGATGCGCGGATTCGCCGAACGCTACCGCAACGAATCCACGGTCGCCCTTGATTTGCTGATCGATTCGGCCCAGCTACGCGCTCCAGACCGTGTCTGCCGCGAGATTTTCCAGATTTACCGAGAAGCACTCAACAACATAAAAAAACATGCCAAGGCTTCCCATGTCGTGGTAAAACTGTCGCAGGATGACAGCCGTCTAGTACTCGTAGTGGATGATAATGGCGAGGGGTTTAGTTTTGCCGGTAGGTTCACCGGCGATGAGTTAGATCGATTGCGGTTGGGTCCCATTTCCATTAAGGAGCGCGCGCGTACCGTGGGCGGGGTTTTGACCGTCGAGTCGAACCCGGGGCATGGAGCGCGTCTCACGATAGAAGTTCCGCTCGGTTGATATGGCTAAGACAACAAAACAGCAGATACGGGTACTACTAGCCGATGACCACGCGATCTTTCGCGATGGCCTGAGGAAGCTTCTCGATGCCGACGAAGACATCACCATCGTCGGGGAAGCCCAGAACGGCGCGGAGTGCATCAAGCTCCTCGCTAAGCTCAAGCCCGACATTCTTCTCCTCGATCTGCGCATGCCGGATAAAGACGGCTTGGCCGTTCTGGAGGAAGTCAATTTCGATACGCTGCCCACGCGCGTCGTCGTTTTGACCGCCGCCGAAGATGATCGCGACGTTGTTCGCGCCATGCGCCTCGGCGCGCGCGGTGTCGTCTTGAAGCAGTCCGCCACTGATCTCCTCGTGAAAAGTATTCACCGCGTGCATGCCGGCGAAATCTGGCTCGACAACCGTATGACCGCCGAAGTCATGAAAGCGTTTTCCAAGTCCAGCGAGTCCGGCCCGCGCCGAGAAAAGCCATTGCTCAGCGACCGTGAGAAAGAAATCGTGCAACTCGTCGCGCAGGGCTTCCGCAACAAGGAAATCGGCGAAAAGCTCTTCATCTCCGAGCAAACCGTTAAGAACCACTTGCACAACATCTTCGACAAGCTCGGCGTCTCCGACCGCCTCGAATTGGCGTTGTACGCCATTCACCACCGGCTGATCGATCAATCGTAAATGCTTCCCGGTTCCTAACGGGTAGAGCGGGTTGTGCGGGAGCCTACGGCTCGGCCCGCCATCCATCGCCGCCTCATCACCATTTCTATTCATTTTTTCTTTGCAGGGGCGCAATTGATTGCGCCCCTATTTCGTTACGCCCCCATGCCTGCTCCCCGCTTGTGATGATATGCACGGGGATTGAGGTTTTTACCCTAGTAGGTATTGCGGTATTTGCTTGCTATCGCTTCTATCCAATGGTAACTACATTCTCCCGTGTCCCGGGGCCACAGAAGTTCCTCTTGAATTCAGTTGCTTGGGCGGGGGGTTCATGAGACTCCCAAAATCAAGCTTGCGTCACAGGGCTTTGCTCTTTGTTTCCATCCTGGCATTCCCTTTCTCGCGTGCGGTGGCACAGACCACAAACATCCCCGCTCGCATTACCCAGGCCTTGGATGAGAAGAATCTCGTCACGTTGCCCGGAAACGTGCATCCCCTTGCCCGCCCGGAATTCGACCAGGGTGTTCTTCCGGATGGGCACCCGATGAGCCGGATGTTGTTACTCCTGCAGCGCAGCACGGAGCAGGAAGCGTCGCTCACGCACTTACTTGAAGATCAGCAGAATAAGAGCTCGCGGAGTTATCACGCATGGCTAACCCCAGAGGAGTTCGGCAAGCAATTCGGTGCGGCTGCTGCCGACATTCAGGCGGTGACGGCGTGGCTGACGTCGTGGGGATTTACGGGAATCAAGGTGGGTCCGGGTCGCCAAGTCATCGAGTTCAGCGGCACAGCCGGCGATGTGCGCAACGCGTTTCGCACGGAAATTCGCCGTTTCGTGGTTGACGGCAAAGAATACACCGCGAACGCTTCGGATCCCCAGATTCCCGCGGCGCTGGCTCTGGTAGTCGCGGGCATCGTATCGCTGCACAACTTTCCCCGGAAGTCTCACGCGAAATTCCTTGGACCGTTCCGTCGTCCTGCCGGCAAGCGGGACAAACCATCGCTATCGTCGGCGAGACCAACCTCAAGGTCCAGGACGTGCAGCAGTTTCGAAAAATGTTCGGGCTGCCGGCGAATTTCGATTCCACGAATGTGGTTTTGAACGGAGAAGACCCAGGCATAACTTCCATTGGCGAGGAAGGAGAGGCGGATCTGGATGTCGAGTGGTCGGGAGCGGTCGCGCGCGGAGCAACGGTAAAGTTTGTTGTATCGGCTTCGACGCCGGCCTCAGCAGGAATCGATCTTTCGGCTCTGTACATCGTGGAGCACAACCTGGCCGGGGTCATGAGCGAGAGCTACGGGGCCTGCGAGAGAGACCTGGGCAGCGTGGGAAACGCCTTTTACAACAGCTTGTGGACGCAGGCAGCAGCGCAAGGGATCACGGTGGTTATTTCGTCTGGAGACGGCGGATCAGCAGGTTGCGACAACTTCAACTCGCCGCAGCCGGCCACACAGGGCCTGGCAGTCAGCGGATTGGCATCGACACCGTTCAACGTCTCGGTTGGCGGGACGGATTTCGATCAAGTCAACAATTGGGCGGCGTACTGGAATCCGACAAACGATCCTACTGGGACGTCCGCGAAGAGTTACATCCCCGAGATACCCTGGAGTGAGAACTGCGCGCAGATTGGGTTGACGGGTTGCGGGGTTACCGCGCCGAGTGGATCCGTGAACATAGTGGCGGGGAGTGGCGGAGCGAGCAGTCTGTATGGAAAACCCAAGTGGCAGATGGGCGTGCTGGGTGTGCCGAATGACAACCACAGGGATCAGCCTGACGTTTCCTTGTTTGCAAGTCCGGGGTTTGATGGAACGGGATACGTCTACTGCCAGAGCGACCAAAACATTTTCGGCGTGGCGACTTGCGACATAAACGTAAGCACTGGAGTTCTGGATTTTGGGATTGTCGGCGGAACTTCGGCATCGGCGCCGGCTTTTGCGGGAATCATGGCGCTTGTGAACCAGTACCAGGCCGCCCATGGAGGCGCGAATCGACAGGGGAACGCGAATTACGTTCTGTACGCTTTGGCGAAGAAAGCAGGTGCGAGCTGCACCTCCAGCGCAACAGAAGCTGCGGGCTGCGTTTTCAACGACGTGACGAAGGGAAATGGCGTCTTGCCCACCGGAGCGCGTGGCGTCGGAACAAACAGCGTGCCTTGCCAGGGTGGTTCACCAAACTGCAGCGTCAATCCCGTCGGCAGCACGGGTGTGCTCGTTGATCCCAGTCACACAGAAGTGGAGGCATGGACCGCGACCACTGGCTATGACATGACCACAGGGTTGGGCACAGTCAATGTGAATAATCTGGTAACGAACTGGGGCAGTGTTTCAACAATTCCGACGACCACTTCGTTGACCCTTTCGCCGACCACCGGAATCACCCATGGTACCGGCGAAAATGTGACTGTCGGCGTCACAGTGAAAGCGAATACCGGAACGGGCGTGCCTGCTGGCGACGTGTCGCTGATCGCGGCGTTCCCGGATGGAACGACCCAAGGGTTTGATCACTTCACGCTCACCAGTGGGGCAATTAGCGGCGCGAATACGCAAAGTTTGCCAGGCGGCACCTACAACGTGGTTGCTCACTACGCTGGCGATGGGACGAACGCCCCGAGCGATTCCTCTCCGGTCTCCGTTACGGTCGGCCAAGAGGGAAGTCAGACGTTCATCGTTGTTCCGGCGTTTGGTATGCCCATCAATGGAAACGCGAGCTCCCTGGTTTACGGCTCGAGCTACATCATTCGAATGTACGTGACGAACTCGGGTGCGGCTCCCAATCCTTCAGGCCCACCTTCGCCGCTCTGCGCGGGCGTGAACCAGACGACTTGTCCCACAGGCACTATAACTCTAACCGATAACGGAACTCCTTTGGACGGAGGAACGTTTGCGTTGAACAACGCGGGATACACGCGGGATCTACACCCCTTCTTGACGGGTGGGACGCACCAATTGTCGGCGCATTACGGCGGGGACAACAGCTATAACGCAAGCACCTCTGCTACCGATACGATCACTATCACGCCAGCGCCGACGAATGCGTCTATGTTTGGAGCATTTCAGCCTCTCGTGGGCCAAAACTTTCAGCTAAATGCCACCGTAAACATTAACGTGCCCGGCGGAAAAACTCCCACCGGTACATTCACGTTCTACGACGGCGGCGCACCATTGGCTGGTACATTGACTGTGGCTGGGTATGGAGACAACCCAGGGTATAACCCTTCTTTTCAAGGCTATTATGAAACCAGTCTCTCCACGGTAGGACAGCACAGCATCACCGCTACTTATAGCGGCGATGCGAATTACGCTTCTTCGACGACCGCCCCTGTCCTGATCACGGCGCAGTACCAGGTCACGGTCAACGTCACGGTGGATTCCAATAATATCCAGTACGGAACCCCGGTCACCGCAACCGTAACTGTCGTCTCTAATCACACAATTCCTGCACTTGTCGGCAACCTGAACATCACCGGGTCTTTCACCCCGATCAATGGAAACGTGAGCACCACCCTTACAACCGACGGAAGCGGCAATCAGATTCTTAAGGCGACCGTCGCCACCACTCCGCTCTCAAGCGAATCCATTAACGCTGTGTATTTTAATGACCCTAATTACGCCAATTCATCGAATGGCGTCTTTGTAAATGTTATCATTCCGGATTTCGGCCTTAACATTCCGTCCACGCCCTTCAACATTACTGCCGGCCAGCCTGGCACGCTGCAGATTAGCGTGGTTCCCGCCACCAAGAATTCCAGTCCCGTGACCCTCTTGTGCAACGGAAACATGCCGGTTGGCTACTCCTGCTCACTACAGCCAGCCACCGTGAATCTCGCCAGCGGTGCAACCTCGACGGCTACTCTGACTCTGTCGCCGTCGCTTTCTGGCGCCGCCGCCCCGATGCCAAATGCAATCACACGCAAGCGCGTCGGCGTTTTCTTCTTCCCATTCGGGACAAATCCGCTGTGGCCTATTAGCCTTCTGAGTGGTCTTGCCGCTGTGTTGGCGCTTTCCCCGACATGGAAGAGGAGGGAATTGCGCCTCTCCGCGGGATTTGGACTCATCTGTATCATCAGCCTCATCATCGGCTGCGGTGGAGGAAGCTCCACCAGCCCGCCGCCACCACCAATTGCGGGCCCATTCAGTACTTCCACAACGGTATCAACAAGTTCGGCGAAGGTTGCTCAGGGCGCTCCAGTCATGTTCACCGCCAGAGTGACCGGGCAGGGCAGTCCCGCCGGAAACGTCGCCTTTTACGCGAATGGTAGTTGGATTGGAGCGTCGACTCTGGCTGCTGGCACCGCGACGCTGAACACAACGCTTCCTTTTCCAGGCGTTTGTTCCATCACCGCGCAATACGCGGGTGACTTGAACAACCTCACCTCGACATCGCTGGGAGTGGGTGAATCGGTTACGGGCGGCACCGTTATGCAAGTCAACGGTCAAACGAGCACGCTTTTCCATAGTGCCAATGTTACCGTCACAATCCAATAGGGAGTAGAGCGGATCGGTAACAAAGACAGCCTAAGCCTCCCGCCAATCCCCGCAAGGCCTATACCAACGAAGATTTCGACGTCCGTCCTCATGACACCACCGTCGAGCGCACACGCGACATTCTGCAACAACTGAATACCTGCGACCGCACCTGTTTCGATCAGATCGCTCAACGCGCGGGACTCAACGCTGGCTCCATCCCTGGCTGGAAATTAGTGCTTCTCGATGCCTAGAAGTTGTAAAAGCCGAGGCGCCGCTCGCCGTTCTACCGCTGATATTCTCCGTCCGCGCCTCTGCGGCAACCGCTCTTTCCCGGGGCGCCGGTCCCGGCTCACGGAACACGGGCCACGACGCTGCTCCGGCCTGTAGGCCAATTCCCATCCAATAGTCCCTATTTTCGTCCTCGTCCTAGTACGTCGGTACTTCTTAATGTCGAACCGTTTTTGTATCCGGAGTCCTATTGTTCCCTGGGCCCTACCCGGATACACTCTCCCTTCGATCAGGAGGACTTCTTTGACTGGTTCCGAACGACGCACTACCCAGCGCTTTTCCATGCGCCTGCCCCTCACCGTGCGCTGGACCACCGGCGCTGCGGTCGGTGAAACAAGCACCGAGTCACGGGACGTCAGCTCCCGCGGTGTCTATTTCTTTCTTTCTAAGGATGTTAGGGAAGGCTCGCCCGTTGAGATTCTTCTGACCCTCCCCAACGAGATCACTTTGGCCGGACCAGTACGTGTCCGGTGCCTCGGCCGCGTGCAGCGCACCGAGCCTCGCGAAGAAGGCGCCATCGGCGTGGTTGCCGCCATCGAGCGCTACGAATTCCTTCGCGGCGACGAAGATAAGTAGTCAGTATCGGGAAGTGAAGTCCCCCGCTTCCTGGTTCACAGCCGCCCAAGCTTCTGCGGCGGCAAAAAATCCGCAGGCCGAACTTGCAACTCTTTCACGCTCCTGCGGCCACAAGACTTCTTGAAGAGCTTCCTGCCCTCGCGGCGGGAAGCATTCTTGACGAGTTTCTTGCTCGCTCACTGCGGAGGCGGGCAGGATAAGCCGGGGTGCCTTGGCCCCTCAGCGAAGCTACCCCGGCACTGTTTTTTTGCGGCCATTCGAATCTAGTGTTTTTCCCCTCTTCCCCCTTCGTCCGTCGATGTTTCGCAATGGCTGTGTCCTCCGTGTTCGAATCCCCTTGCCTCGCTGGCCTGCCGCCCGCCCCCCGTTACCTCTGCGCCGCCTGTACTTGCGGGCAGGCGATTTCCACCGTGCTGGTAGGAGAGGATGGAGGTAGCCCAGCAAAAGCACGGCCCGCAGCGGGGGGGAATTCGAACCGTGCTTCGAATGCGAAGAACTCGAATGCATTGAGAAGCGCGATGGCGCGCCAGTTTGAGGGGTGGGAGCGCGCAAGGATGCCCAAGAGCGGGCAGAGAGAGTTGGGGGAAAACGTTCGAATGGGCCTGGAAATAGACGCAATCAAAGAAATTGAAGAACTGAAGACCGAAATCGCCACCGGAAATCCTGCCGGAGCGCAGCTTTCGAACGGAGGGGATTCCATCGGAATCTCGCTCCTCGATCTCGCCGAGATCCTGGATCAGCACAAAATCTGGGTGGAATCGGGCGGGGAATCGGGCGCCAAGGCCGATCTCTGCGGTGTAAATTTAGCCAAAGCCGACCTTACGGGCGTGAATTTGCAGGGCGCGCACCTGCACCGAACGAACCTTGCGGGCGCGGATCTATCGATGGCGAATCTGCGCGGAGCGAGCCTGGTCCGTTCGAATCTACAGAATACGAACCTGCTGGGCACGGAACTGCGCGGCGCGAACTTGATGGGTGCGAATCTGTACGGCGCGGAAGGCTTGTGGTTTGGCCGCCTGGGCGGGACGAATCTTTTCGATACCGTGCTTCCCGAATCGATTTCCGCGGTGGACAGTTCAAGAGCGATCGGCGATGCCACAAAAGTTGCGCGCTGGTTTTATTTCATCACCGTGGGAGCCAGCGTGCTCTGCTGCCTGCTGATTGCTTTCACGACCGACGTGCACCTGCTGTTGAATGCGTCGGCGCTGCCCTTCCTGCGACTGGGGAATGCGCTTCCCATGACCGGGCTTTATCTCGGTGGTCCGCTGGTTCTTCTGGCGCTTTCCCTGCGATTTCATTTTCTGCTGTTGAGGTTGTGGGGAAGCATGGCGGCGCTCCCCGCCGTTTTTCCGAATGGACAAACGCTCGAGAAAGATGGCCCCTGGTACCTGATGGGGCTGGTGCGCAGACACTTCCGGTGGCAGGGGGAATCGCGTTCGGCGATGACCGCGTTCGAAACGGTGCTTTCGACGGTGCTGGCCTACTGGATTGTTCCCGCGACGCTGTTCTTCTTCTGGCTTCGGTATCTGCCGCGCCAGGACTTCCGAGGGACACTGCTGCATGTGTTCCTGATGACTCTTTCGGTGGCGACGGCGACGTGTCTGCCGTTTGTTGTGTCGCGAGTGCTTCGGCCGGGTGATATCCGGCTGCCGACGTCCAAGAATATTATCCGCATGATCCTGGGCACCATGCGCGCCGCACTGGTGACGGGGTGCATCCTTTTTCTCTTTTCTCTGGGTGTGAACCGCGGGTTGCCGTTCGACAGAAGCGCGTCCTCGGAAGAATCACCGGCGGATGTGAGACGCTGGGCAGCGATGGTCTTTCAATCGGTAGGCTACCGGCCGTATGCGGATTTGACGGAAGCGACACTGTCGTCGCCTCCGGCGCGCGGCACCATTTGGACGGATGAGACAGTGGAAAAAATCGCGGGCGCGCGGCTGAATCAGATGAATTTGCGGTTCGCGCGGGGCTACCGGGTTTTTCTGACCAATGCAAAACTGTGGCGCGCGAATCTTGAGGGAGCGTATCTATCCGAGGCGGACCTTCGCGGAGCGAATCTGCGCGAAGCCCTGCTGCGTTCGGCGATACTCGATCGCGCCCAGCTGACACACGCGGTATTGGTGTCCGCCAAGGCCATGGGCGCAAATCTGACGGCGTCGGATCTGCGTTTCGCAGACCTATCTTACGGTACTTTTGAGAGCGCGGTGCTTTCGAATGCGAAAGTCTCTGGGGCGTCGCTGTACGCGGTGAATTTGCGGAATGCGCAACTGCTGCGGACCGATCTTTCCCGCACGGATATGCGCGATACGAAGCTCGAGCACACGGTGCTGTCGTTTGCAAATCTGGAGCAGACGGAT